>Ga0209063_1000043_pt1 | contig 153959 bp, 142 predicted proteins | sample KloWWTmeKNB19Kit_FD_187177 | JGI IMG/M metagenome (GOLD analysis project Ga0209063, IMG submission 187177) | Active sludge microbial communities from Klosterneuburg, Austria, studying microevolution and ecology of nitrifiers - Klosterneuburg... | ecosystem: Engineered > WWTP > Aerobic digester... | reverse complement strand
GCCTCCAATCCCATCATTGTTTGATTAAAGAGGGGCTTACTTTCTGATTATTGCAATAATATCGCTGAAAAGGCAGTGCTATTGAGGCACTATTATGCGAGTATATTTTTTACCGGACAGGAATAATTTTCTAAGAATGATATTCAACAATCTTCAGGTACTTCCTTGTTGGACGTGGTGGCCAAAGCACCTGGTGTCTCTATTGTATCCACCGGACCAGCTATTGCAAAGCCGGTCATAAGAGGGTTAGGATACAACCGTGTAGTTACCATTAATGATGGTATTCGGCAGGAAGGGCAACAATGGGGAGATGAACATGGGTTGGAGGTGGATGAATACAGTGCCCAAAAGATTGAGTTGTTGAGGGGACCCTCCTCTTTGATGTATGGGAGTGATGCCATAGGAGGGGTTATTAATATCATGACTAATGTTCCAATAGCCATAAATACCATACAGACAAATATTTCTGGTAGTTTCAATGCCAACAATGGTTTATGGGGTCAGTATGCTAATGTTGCAGGGAACTTGCACGGTTTTAGTTGGAATGTATATGGTTCCAATAAGTCTGCGGAAGACTATAAGAATAAGTTTGATGGACAGGTTTTGAACAGTAGATATAAGGAAAAAAACTTTGGGGGATATCTTGGGCTGAATAAAAGCTGGGGTTTTTCTCATTTTATTTTTTCTCAGTTTAACCAGAACCCAGGAATTGTGGAAGGAGAGAGAGGCGAAGATGGGAATTTTGTATTGGATGGATATGATAATTCTAAGGAAATTTGGCACACCCGAAAACCACTTATTCCTAACCAATCCATTCAACATACAAAGTTTGCACTAGATAATTCATTTTACCTAAAGGATGCAGGTAGACTGGGTTTGCTACTTGGATTTCAGCAAAACAAAAGAAAAGAGTTTGGATCTGTGGATGACCCTAAAATGCCAGACGCCTATTTTGATTTACAAACCCTTAACTACAATGCTGTTTACCATCTGCCTGAATTTAAGAATTGGAAAACTAGCGTAGGAATAAATGGAATGCAGCAGCAGAATAGTAATAAGGCCGATGAAGCCCTGATTCCAGATTATCAGCTATTTGATTTTGGACTTTATAGTGTTGTTTCAAAAACGTTTGCTCAAACTACCATTAGCGGTGGACTGCGGTTTGACTCAAGAAATATTAGTAGCAATCTGAGAATGGACGAGGAGGAAATTAAGTTTGAAAGGTTTAAAAAGAGATTTTCTAATTTCTCTGCAAGCATGGGATTGTCGCATACTCTAAATGAGTTGATTTTGATAAAAGCCAATCTGAGTAGAGGTTTCAGAGCCCCAAATATTTCAGAACTTGCTGCCAATGGCGAGCATGAAGGTACCAATAGGTATGAGCTAGGTGATCGCAATTTGATAAGCGAACTTTCCACCGCTTTTGATATTGGACTTCAAATCAATACAGATCATGTTAGCGTTACTTTTTCTCCATTTATCAATAAAATAAACAACTTCATATTTTATAATAAATTACTATCCAACAGCGGAGCAGATTCTTTGACGGATGGTATCGCCACTTTCCGATTCAATCAGCAAAATGCTACAATGATGGGTATTGAGGCAATGCTAGACATTCACCCTCATCCGCTGGATTGGCTTCATTTTGAAAATACGTTTAGCTTTATTAGAGGGCGGTTTTCTCAACCTGTGGATGGATCCCGAAATCTACCACTTATTGCTCCTGCCAGTTTGCTTACAGAATTGAGAGCAGACATTCCAAGATTTTTGAAAATGTTCAATGGCGCGTTTGGTAAGTTGGAAGTAAATACCGTAGCCACACAGCATAAATATTTTTCCGGATTTGATACCGAAACTGCTACCAAGGGGTATGTACTTTTAAATTTGAGTATGGGAACGGATGTGGAAATAGCAGGCAGAAAAATATTGAGTCTTTATGTAGCTATGAATAATATTGGCAATGTGGCCTACCAAAGTCATTTAAGCCGATTGAAATATGCTTCGGTCAATGAGGCTACTGGACGACAAGGAGTTTTCAATATGGGTAGAAATCTTAATGCCCGGATAATTATTCCTTTCTCCTGGAACCTTTAGATGACCATACTTTCAAGTTTTGCGCCCACTGATGGGGATGAAGTAGAATTGTTTCGCAAGGCTGATAATCTTTCTTGTCGCTAATAGGTAGAAAGAGTTGCCAATAACCTTCAACAATCCTGCAAACCTGGAAACGCTACATTCCTTGATTCAGGTTAGGAATTTTATGCACTATCATTGAATAGCCTAACTTTATCAAATAGAAGGTTTGCCAATGAGTCATAACAACAATTCATTTATTACATTAGCCAGATCCAGGAAGTTCAATCTGTTTATGCTTAGAAATCTTCCGTCTGCCTATTTTAGTGGAGTTCGAATCAGGTATATTTCGGAAGAAAAATGCAGTGTTTCTGTACCCTTTAAATGGTTTACTAAAAACCCTTTTCGCTCTACTTATTTTGCTTGTCTGGCAATGGCTGCGGAGTTGAGTACTGGTGCACTAGCCATGGCCAATGTTTATGGTCAAAGACCCGGTGTGTCTATGTTGGTTGTGAAACTTCAGGCAGAATATTTTAAGAAAGCAACAGATATCACTTTGTTTACCTGCAATGAAGGATTGGCTATTAAGGATGCCGTTACAAAAGCCATTGAAACAAAGGAGGCACAAGCTTTAGAAGTGATTTCTACTGGCTACAACACAGAAGGCGAACTGATTGCCCGGTTTACTATTTCCTGGTCTTTTAAAGCAAAGCAGAACTAATGATCAAAATTTTTATTTCAGGATGAATTGTTGCTTTACAGCTAAATGTTATGATACATCAGGTGGAGTGCCTATAAACATGCTCAAAGTAATAAATGTTTATTAATTGTACTTTCTTTTTTCATTCTCTGAAACTGCGGTTGGAGTAGAACAAAATTGAAACGATGATATTGGTTTCAAAATTGGACTTTTCACAATATAAGGAGTGAATGATTTGCCGGGGTGTAAAATGAATTTTCCAAAAGGAAAACCTAAATCTGCCCTTTGTATTTCGGATCAAAATCTACCATCCATTCAATCCCAAATTTATCTCTGAACATTCCAAAATAAGATCCCCAAGGGCTGTCGGAAAGAGGCATTTCGATTTGTCCACCATCAGAAAGTCCGTTAAATAAAAGGTCTGCTTCTTCTTTGCTTTCCGCACTTAATGATATCTTACTACGGGTTTCATTTTCATTATGCGTACCTAATTGTTTTGGTGTGTCACTTCCCATTAATAAATTATGCTTACCAATAGGTAAAGCAATATGCATGATTTTTTCGGCCTCATCTTCCAAATTTGGACTGCCTTCAAAGCTTAGATCTTTAAAGCGACTTACCATTGCAAACTCTCCACCAAATACTGATTTGTAAAATGTAAATGCTTCTTCTGCATTACCATTGAAGTGTATGTAAGGGTTTATAAATGCCATATTTTTAAATTTAAATTCTTTCCAACTTAGGTCTTGTAAAAATAGGCTATTGCCCATTTAGGTACACCACTGTTTTATTTGTATCCCTGATTCAGGTTTATTGGTTATCAATGAATGAAAGAATCAGCATTTCAGTTTTTTGAATTGACGCACAGATATCGAAAATCAGGTGATTCCAGCCCATAAAAAAACCCCCTAAAAAAGGGGGTGTTGTGCCCAGAACAGGAATCGAACCTGCACTCCGTTGCCGAAACCAGATTTTGAGTCTAGCGCGTCTACCAATTCCGCCATCTGGGCTTTGCTACTTTCAAAGCGGGTGCAATATTACGGAAATTTGTTTTGAAATTATCAATCCAACCGCAATTAAATTTTAAAATTATTTACAGCAACTTTTTTTAGGTACAATCAGCCTGATCACGAACTTCCAAATCGAAATCAAAAATGTCATCTTATACAGTATCTTTATTTAAGAACATTAATATTGCGAAGGTATATGATTAAAATCGGTTTGATTAAGGAAGAGAAAATTCCGGAGGATAACAGGGTAGCTCTCACTCCAGAACAGGCTAAATGGATCATGTCTCAAAGACCTGATGTAACCATTGTGGTTCAGCCCTCCATGAACAGATGTTTTAAGGATAGTGAATATGAACGGGCCGGCATTGAACTGAAGGAGGACCTGAATGATTGCGATATTTTACTAGGTATAAAGGAAGTGCCTGCTGATAGTTTGATTTCTGGCAAAACTTATCTTTTCTTTTCACATACCAAGAAAAAACAACCCCATAACCAAAATTTGTTGAAAACAATTTTAGATAAGAAAATAACCCTGATTGATTATGAATGTCTGGAGCATGAAGATGGTCAGCGCATCATAGGTTTTGGTTTTTTTGCTGGCATTGTGGGTGCTCATAACGGTATGATGGCTTATGGAAACAGAACAGGATTATACCATTTGGACAGAGTATATAAACTAAAAAATTTTAAAGAGCTGATCCATGCCTATTTTGGTCTCAAACTGCCTAATATCAAAGTGGCCATTACCGGAAGCGGCAGGGTGGCACATGGTCTGATTGAGATTATGAACCTGATGGGGGTGCATGAAGTGGATCCGGAAGACTATTTGGTGCGAAGATTTAGTTACCCGGTTTATACACAACTAAAAGGTGCTCACTTATATGTAAATAAAATTACAGGGCTCTATTCAAGAGATGATTTTCACAAAAACCCCGGCAACTATTTGTGCAGGTTTTTGCCTTATGCAGCACAGACGGATATTTTGCTCAATGGCGTGTATTGGGAGGCTGGAATCCCCTCTTTGTTTTCAAAAGAAGATATCTGTGGAGATGATTTTATCATTGAAACGATTGCTGATGTGTCAGACGATAAAGACGGTTCGATCCCGATCAATATCGGCAGCCAGACTATTCAGAATCCGGTGTATGGTGTGGATCGGAAAACCTTTGAGAAAACAGCACCTTATCTTGCCGGATCAATAGATGTTATGGCGGTAGGTAATTTGCCTAACGAATTGCCTCGAGATGCCAGTCGCTATTTTGGAGAGCAACTCATAAAATATGTACTAGACGACCTGATTATTAATGGTAAAAATCCTTTGATAAAAAAAGCCACTATTTGCAAAGCCGGAGAACTTGGAGATGATTTTCAATATCTAAGCGACTATGCGGAAAACCGTTTATCTCAATCATAAATACCACCTGCTTCTGCCTACCTTGTTTTAGCGATTGTAACCGCTTGTTACGATTGTTATCTTTGGAATGAATATTAAAAGCACTCTAATACATCTAAACCGCTTTTCATTTTCGATTCTCTTAATAACAAATTTTATCTAACAAAAAAACATCAATCATGGCAACAAGTATTCCTGCACTTCATGTGTCCAGCAAGAGTAAAGTAAAAGGCGGTGGCATTGTGTTCATCTCTACCCGACAGGATATCGCAAATCCTGGAACTTTTACAGTAAAGTTGGCTGTAAGTTTTGACCCTGCGATAAACGATTATCCGGTTGGCTCCATTCATATTGAAAGCAGATTGAGTGATGGCTCGGTAGGGAATTTTGATTCTACCACCATTGAGCTAATCAATTCACATGGCAAACACAATCCCACAGTATTTATTAGCGGTCAATGCAAAGACAGTGCCCAACCAGATACCAAGGGTTGTAGGTATTGGCTAATGATTGCCAATAACAAAACTGCACCAAATCAGGAGAAGGTAGCAGATGTGGTAAGTTTTACCATTCATGATAGAAATGGGAATCGTGTAGCATACGGTACTGGCCCGGTAAGAGAGGGTGATTTTGAAGTGCAAGCCTTCAATTAGTAAGACATTCATTTACCTGTGTTTGAAAAATACCGAATAGTAATCTACTATCAATTAGTATTAGTAAGGAGATTGCTGAAAATCCTTTATCAGAGTAAGCATAAAAAATAAAATCTACAAAAATGCCAGCAGTTACAAGTTACCATGTACTTTTTTATGGGAGCCCCGAAGGGTATATTACCAATCGTGCACAAATTGCCTTATATAATGGCAACACGGTAGTGGCTTATTTAAGATTTAATGATCCGGAAATGATCTTTGAAAATGACTCTATGAGCGGTTCCACTATTTACATGCATTTGCCCAGTTCTATGTTTGCAAATGTTATTGATGTGCTTCGAAATGAGAAGCCTATCAATGTTTATTTTGCTCAGGGTAGGGGATTCTTGGGAACAAGTACCGAGCCTGTCGGCGAAGGTGAATAGCCCGTAACCTATTTTGTTTGGAAGCCTTTGAAATTGTTAATGGTCAGAGGCTTCTTTTTTTGTATGAGTTTGATGTATTTTTTCTGCTCTATGCTGATGGGTTGCCGTGATGTAGTTAATAACTCCTCCATCTATATCCTTCTTCAGATTTCCTAACTCCAAAGAGGCTTTAAATGGGTATCAATTTGTTTAAAGAATTGCAAGTATTTCAGTAGGGTTAGCTCTTTTTAAAAAGTATCGTTCCCGAAAATTTTTCTATCCAAAGACTACGACTTTTTATACAGCCAAAATAGGTGGGATGCCAAATGTTCTGCAATTGAAGTGTGCGACGCAATAGAGATGCCATGTGTTTTTTGTTGAAACCATAAAATAGTATTCTACTCACTGACTTTTTGCATTAGCGTTCAATCAATTTTTCCCTTACTTTTGCTGACCCTGAAGGGGGTCTTCGGGTAAAAAATAGCAAAAGTGGCAACTAAATTTTCTAAAGAAACTTATTTATATTGGTACGAATTGATGCAATTGATTCGGCAATTTGAATTAATGGCAGAAGAAAAGTATAAGATGGAAGGGAAGATTCGTGGCTTTTTCCATGCTTATGTGGGTCAGGAAGCTATTGCCGCCGGCTGTATGACCGCTACCAAGCCAGAAGATAATTTTATTACTGCCTATCGTGATCACGGGTTGGCCATTGCCAAGGGTATGTCGGTAGATAGCTGTATGGCTGAGTTGTATGGAAAGGCTACCGGATGTGCCAAAGGAAAAGGCGGAAGTATGCACTTCTTTGGTAAGAAGGAGCATTTCTTTGGTGGACATGGAATTGTGGGCGCGCAAATTGGTACAGGTACCGGTTTGGCTTTTGCAGAAAACTATAAGGGTACAGACAATGTAGTGCTTTGTTTCTTTGGGGATGGAGCTGCCAGACAAGGTATCCTGCACGAAAGTTTTAATCTGGCCATGCTTTGGAAACTTCCGGTGATTTACATCTGTGAAAATAATAATTACGCCATGGGTACTTCGGTAGAACGTACTTCGAACGTAACTGATATTTATAAATTGGGTGCTGGTTTTGATATGCCATCCAGAGAAGTGGATGGAATGAATCCTGAATCTGTGCATGATGCCATTACTGAAGCGGTAAAAAGAGCTCGCAATCATGAAGGGCCATCACTATTAGAAATCAAAACCTATCGTTATAAAGGGCACTCCATCAGCGATCCTCAAAAATACCGTACCAAGGAAGAAGTGGATGAGTACAAAGCTAAGGATCCCATTGTGGCATTAAAAACAGATATCCTTTCAAATAGTTATGCTACTGAAGAGCAGTTAAAAGAAATTGATGCTAGATGTGAGGCAGCGGTGGTTGCTTCGGTGAAATTTGCCGAAGAAAGCCCATTCCCTAGCGATGATGAGGTGTTGAAAGATGTATATGTGGATCAGAACTATCCATTTATTGTTGATTAATAATTAAAAAATTTTCTATTTAGATAAGATGGCAACAAAGAATACGCACGTAGAAGAGCCTGTGCAACTAGAGGTGAACCAAACGTTGGAAAACGTTAGACATTTTTGGAGTAAAAGTGGAAAACAAGTCACCATTGTGCTAGGTGCTTTGGTGGTTTTGATTGGTGGATACTTTGCTTACAAGCAGTTTGTGACCAAACCCAAAGAAGCAGAAGCTGTTGATAAAAGTTTCATGGCGGAAAAGTATTTCGCAATCGACTCAGTTGCCCTTGCTTTGAACGGGGATGGTGTAAATCCAGGTTTTGAAAAAATTGCAAAGACGTATAGTGGAACACCTACTGGAAACCTGGCTAATTTTTATACAGGTGTTTGCTACATTAAACTAAACCTGAATCAACAGGCTGTTGAGTATCTTGAAAAGTTCAGCACCGATTCTAAACCAGTTCAGCAAAGAGCATACATGCTTTTGGGTGATGCTTATGGTGATCTTGGTAAAGGAGATAAAGCACTAGGTTTCTATAAAAAAGCAGCAGCACATTTTACAGAAAGTAAAGAAAACTCTTCCGAAGCTCTGTTCAGAGGTGCTTATCTGGCTCAACATGTGTTGAATAATAAAGATGAGGCAATCAACTTATATAAGGAATTAAAAGATAAATATCCCAACACCCAACTGGGGTTTGAGGCAGATAAATATTTAGCTCAATTGGGGGTATATAATGCAAATTAATTATGGCATCAACAGGTAATAATACCCTGATAAATGATAATATAGGCATCTTTAAAAGAGATGCCTTTATTGTTTTGGTAAAAACAGAATGGAATGCAGCAATAGTGGATGAACTTGAAAATGGCTGTATGAATATTCTTCGGGAGCATCAGGCAAGAGTGGAGGTACTGACAGTTCCTGGCTGTGTGGAGATTCCATTTGCTATCAACCGACATTGGAGGAAAGCCTCCAAAATGATGGATGAACCTCATGCCTATATTGCACTCGGATGTGTCATTCAGGGGGATACACCACATTTTGACTATGTGTGCCGGATGGTGGCAGACGGAATACTACATCTAAATATGACCCTGCCTGTTCCTACAATCTTTGGAGTGCTAACCGTAAATACCAACGAACAGGCACTAGAAAGAATCGGTGGCAAGCATGGCCATAAAGGCGAAGAAGCCGCCATCACTGCGTATAAAATGATTGATTAAGACCGCTTGAAACTATTAAAGAAAAGGTATAGCTTCATAGCAGAAATTAAATCAAAACCGGTAATCAACAATGTATAATGTTCAAATATTTATCCCCTGCTTTGTAGATCAGTTATATCCGCAAACCGGATTTAACATGGTGAAAGTATTGGAAAAGTTTGGGTGCAATATCAGTTACAATACAGATCAAACCTGCTGTGGACAACCAGCTTTTAACGCCGGATTTTGGGAGGAGTCTAAAGCAGTTTGTACAAAGTTTATTCAGGACTTTAAGAAGGCCGAGTACATTGTGGCTCCAAGTGCTAGCTGTGTAGGGTTTGTAAGGAACTACTATCAAAAGCTATTTGAAAATTCTTCTTTACACAATGAAGTAAAAAATCTTGCAGCCAAGACCTATGAGTTTTCAGAGTTTTTGCTGAATGTATTGAAAGTGGAAGATTGTGGTGCCAGCTTTAGTGCACATGCTACCTATCATGATAGTTGTGCTGCTCTGCGAGAATGTAAGATAAAATCAGGTCCAAGAAAATTGTTGGAAAATGTGAAAGGCCTTACCATTACAGAATTGAATGATGTGGAAACCTGCTGTGGGTTTGGTGGCACATTTGCTGTGAAGTTCCCTGGAATATCGGTGGGTATGGGTGAGCAGAAAGTGGAGAACGCAATGGCTACAGGAGCTGATTATTTGATCAGCACAGACCTTTCTTGCCTCATGCATCTTCAGGGATATATAGATGGCAAAGGATACAAGATTAAAACAATGCATCTGGCTGATGTATTAGCTAGTGGATGGTAAAGCAGCCTGATTGTATATTCGGGTTTTGTGAGATATTAAAAATGCAAATGAGGCTTAAATCAACTTTAAGCCTCATTTGCATTTAAGTATAAATCCAATTAAGATTTTGACAAAGCTTGTTCTATATCGTAAATAATATCTTCCACATGCTCCAATCCTACAGATATTCTTATCAGACCAGGCGTGATGCCCACTTTGAGGCGTTCCTCATCGCTAAGTTTGGAATGCGTGGTGCTGGCAGGATGGGAGGCAATACTCCGTGCATCACCAAGATTGGGAGTCAGCGATAAGATTTCTAATGCATCCATAAATTTTCGTCCTGCTTTTATGCCGCCTTTTATTTCAAAACAAACTATTCCGCCACCGGCACTCATTTGTTTTTTAGCAATGTCGTACTGAGGATGGGAAGGCAGGAACGGATATTTCACCCATTCGATATTTGAGTTTTTTTCCAGTGCTTTGGCCACCTGTAAGGCATTTTCCGAATGCTTTTGAATCCGCAGATCCAGTGTTTCAAGGCTCTTGGTAAGCACCCAGGCATTGAAAGGCGAAAGGGCAGGCCCTGAATTTCTGCAAAACAAATATATCTGGTGAATCAAATCTTTTTTACCGGTAACTACCCCTCCTAATACACGCCCCTGGCCATCGAGCCATTTGGTGGCTGAATGGATTACCAGATCTGCACCAAAATCGGCGGGTGTTTGTAAAAATGGAGTGGCAAAACAATTATCCACGTTGAAAATAATATTGTGTTTTTTACACAACAGGCCAGCCTTTTCCAGGTCTATCAATTCTAACTGGGGATTGGTGGGCGTTTCTACATAAAGCATTTTTGTATTGGGTTGGATAGCCGAATCCCAGTTGTCGATATCATCAATATCCACCATGGAGTATTCTATGCCAAACCTTGTCAAAAACTTAGTTACAACGGTATTTGTGCCTCCAAACATAGACCGGCAGCAGAGCAAATGATCGCCGTTTTTTAGTAGTGCCATAAAGGAACTGAAGACTGCAGCCATACCACTAGCCACCGCAAAACCGGCTTCACATTTTTCTAGTAATGCCATCTTATGGGCAAACTCATCCACGGTGGGATTGCTGTAGCGGCTATAAATATTGTCATGCGTTTCGTCTGCAAAGGCTGCTCGCATATCTTCCGCCGAATCAAACACAAAACTACTAGTTAGAAATAACGGAGTAGAATGTTCTTTTTGGGAAGTGCGTTCGGTTTGGGTACGTATGGCTATTGTAGAAGGATGTAAAGTTCTTTTCAATTTTATATTTGGGATTTGGGATTTGAAATAGGATATCAATAATTATCCTAGTTTATATTTAATTATCAATTATCAATTAACTCTTCACGATTACTTCCGTCTTAATCTCAGCACCGGCTTTGACTAAGGTGATTGCTACGGAGCAATATTTGCTTATTGAAATTTCTACCGCTCGTTTTGCCTTATCCAGTTCTACATTGCCTGTTATTTCAAAAACCATTTCAATGTTTTTCCAAAGCGAAGGTTCTGTATTGGGTTCGCGCTCACCTTTTACGGTTACTTCATAATCAGAAATTTCCTGCCTTTGTTTTTTCAGGATGCTGATTACATCTATGCTGGAGCAGGCGGCCAGCGCATTCAACAAGAGTTGCATAGGACGGGCTCCATATTCCTGTCCACCCATTTGCGGATTGGTATCCGTTTTTACCACTGTCCCATTTTCATTGATCGTATCGAAACCATAATCGCCACTTACTCTTTTCAGCTTTACTATATTCATTGTAGAAAATTTTGATGCGAATTTATTTTAATTGAAGCAGGATTCCTAATATTAACTCATACCCTCTGCCGATGCTCCGGCTTGTTCAGAATAGATGATCAGGTTGTCGATCAATCTCACTTCACCCAAAAAGGCCGCCACCAATACCACGATAGTCTTGTGTCCATCCCAATGGGCTACTTCAGTCAGCGTTTTTGCATTGGCGATGGCGATATATTCTGGTCGAAACCCTTTCTGCATCAGCATTTCAGTAGCCTGCTGCAATACCTCTTGTACCGCCCCAGGCTTTATCTGCTCTTTTATAAATTGAAGCACCTGGAATAATGAAGGAGCCTGCTGCAATTCTGCTTCACTTAATCTCATGTTTCTACTGCTCATGGCCAGCCCATTTTCTTCACGGATGGTGGGTGCCAGATTCATTTGGATTGAATGGAAAGCAGGTGTGAGGGCTATCAATCTTTCTATGACCATACATTGCTGGTAATCCTTTTGCCCAAAATATACCTGGTCCGGACGCACCACCTGAAACAGTTTGTCCACTATCTGACAAACACCCTGAAAATGACCCGGACGAAAACGGCCTTCATACATGTTTTCCAGACCGGAAAGGTCAAAGTGGTTTAAAGATTCTCCCAATGGATACATCTCTTCCACTTCTGGCAGGAAAAGTATATCGCAACCTGCATTTTGTAATAATTGTATATCTTTTTCAATAGTACGCGGATACCTTTTCAAATCCTCCGGATTGTTGAATTGAGTGGGGTTTACAAAGATGCTGACAACAGTTACATGATTATTGGCCACAGATGATTCCACCAATTTCAGATGCCCGGAATGCAGGGCGCCCATAGTGGGGACAAATCCTATACGCTTTCCCGTTGACTCTAGATTTGCGATGTTGGCTTTAATGGCATCTATTTTTTTATATACTCTCATTGTGTTGCTTGAAGTTCAAAATTGAAATCCTGTCTGTTCGTATAGTTCGTAAGGTGCTATACATTTTTTTGACTGCTGCAAACTAAAGAAAGAATTGCCAAACTTTCTATATTCAATTTTCAAATCCCTCTGATCAATTCTCTCCTATCACTTGTCCAATATTTTCTTCCTCACCGGTTACCTTTGCTTTATTGTTCATTTTTTTATTGATAGCAAATTTTGAAAGTTCCACCCTTACTGATACAATCACTAAAAAATATAGCTGGCTTTGACGAGTCCGCTTTTCAATTGGTGCATGAAGGCCAACAACAAATGACATCCATTAGGTTAAACCCCAACAAGATCTCAGCATTGACACAAATGCAGCAATGGCAGGCGTTACAGACAGATCTTGTTCCGTGGACAAACAACGGGTTTTATCTGAGCAGCAGACCATCTTTTACTTTCGATCCATTGTTTCATGCAGGTTGTTATTATGTACAGGAGGCGAGCAGTATGTTTTTGGAGCAGGCTTTGAAACAAACTGTTGATTTGTCGAAACCCTTAAGAGTACTGGATCTTTGTGCAGCTCCGGGAGGCAAGTCCACCCATCTTCAATCCCTGATTTCTAAAGATAGTTTGCTGGTGGCAAACGAAGTAATCCGGCAAAGAGTAAATATTCTGAAGGACAATCTGATAAAATGGGGAGGCGATAACGTGATTGTATCCAACAATGATCCCAAAAACTTTGAAAACCTGAAAGGCTTTTTTGATGTGATTGTGGTGGATGCTCCCTGTAGTGGAAGTGGCTTGTTTAGACGTGATGAAGAAGCTATTGAAGAATGGAGTCAAAACAATGTGATGCTCTGTAGCCAACGCCAGCAAAGGATTCTGGCCAATGTATTGCCAGCATTGAAAGAGGATGGAGTGCTTGTTTATTCCACCTGTTCCTATTCGCCAGAAGAGGATGAAGAAATTTTGGATTGGTTGAGTCAGGAATTTTCATTGTCGAATTGCCGGTTGCAGACCAAACCAGACTGGATGATTACAGAGGTGAGTACCAGTAACAATAATTATGGTTATCGGTTTTGGCCACATTTAGCAAAGGGCGAAGGATTTTTTCTTGCAGCATTTAAAAATAATGCAGGAGAGGATTTCAGACAAAAAACCAAAACAATCATGAAGCCAGCTACCAAACAATTGTTGCCAATAGTTTCCAAATGGGTGGATGCAAAAGGAATGGAATTGATCCAGGTGAATGAGAGTATATATGCCTGGCCAGAATCATTGTACAATGACTTTGATGTTTTGGTACAGCATCTGCGTGTGATTTATTCTGGTACTTTGCTGGGTGTGCCTATGCATCAAAAATTAGTACCCGATCATGCCCTTGCTATGAGTACGCATTTGTCCGAAGATGTTGAAAAATCAAGCCTTGACTATGAAAACGCTATAGCCTATCTCCAACGCGAAAACTTTGTCTCTACATCTGTTAAGCCGGGTTGGCAGATTGCCGCCTCACAAACGTTTCCTCTGGGTTGGATGAACGTGTTGCCCAACAGAATCAACAACTACTATCCCAAAGGTTTGCGGATTTTGAAAAAGGAAAATTAACAATTGAATGATTTGTTTTCAAGGAGAATTGAGAATTATGTCTGACATTAAAATAAATTGCGCAAACGTATGCACGATTTTTTTTTGAATTCAAACCCTATCTTTACTTTGTCAATACAAGATTTCATTGATTGTTTGTTGATAATTTGGATTGATAAAGATAAGTCGATTTGTATAGATTTGCTTATTGCCGTGACGAATTGTTAAATTCTCAAAGGATTGCAAGAATTAACAAATTTATTATTGTAGATAAACTAAAATTTTATAGCTAAATGGGAGTAGTTAAAAACTTTGCTTTAGTTCGAACCTGTTTTTTCTGGGTGGCATTGCTGGGAACCTGTCTGTTCGCCAATGCACAGGAAAACAGCATTACCGCCGGAGAGTCGGATAATGATACTATTGCAATCAAACCAACAATTGGTATCCATCCGATAAAAATGGGATCGAAGTTTAAAAAGGATATCAATGCTTATGTTCCTTTTAACAACATTGACAAGCATCCTTATTTGTCTCTTCAGCAAATGCTGAAAGGTAATGCAGCAGGTTTGTATGTACAGGAACCTTCTGGTGAGCCAGGTACTCAACAAAGTATTTTTGTGCATGGCCTGTCCGCACCATTGCTGAATAAAAAGTATTTGTACGACCAACAGGCGGCAGTCTATTTGAACGGAGTGCCTTTGTTGCAAGACAATCCTTTTGCCTACGATGTGCAGAAGTATGATTTCAACCGCATTGGCCCTGCCACCAACCTTTTGTCTATAATTAATATTGACAATATTGAATCCATTGAAGTTTTAAAAAACCCAGTAACCTTGGCTTCGCTGGGTCCGATCGCTGCAAATGGTGCCGTTTGGATTACAACTAAAGAAGGTTCTAACTTCGACCTTTCTGTCAATTCATATTATGGTGTAGTGCCTGCTCATAAAGTGACAGCCACTAATGCCAGCTACGAAAACGAGTTCAGACAAAGGTTCTACAATCAATATGGTACTCTAGCCGACAGATTGGCTTATCCACAGTATTTAAGAGACTCTACCAATAATGACTATTATGGTGCTGCCAACTGGACCGATGATTATTACAAAACCACTGCCTTGTACAATGCTGACTTTGGATTGAGCGCTGGTACCGAAAGAGCCAACTATCGCTTTTTTGGAAATGTGGCTAAGAATGCCAATAGTGCCGATCATACTGCCTTAACAAAATATGGTGCCAACTTCATGCTGAATGTGGCTCCTCTAAAATGGCTGATGGTTTCCAGTATGATTTCGTACAACAGAATGGCCAGAGACAGAAACCGAAGCATCAAAGATCGCCTGGCAGAACAGCGTTATATTCCGGATCTCACCAACCCGCTTACACCTAATAAACGCCTGTATTCAAAATATTTATCGCAGTTCGATAAGACTATTACTATCGACAAGAACATGAACAATGCACTGGAAGGGTATCTGGCAGTGAATGCTGATTTGGGTGCCTTGCACTATGCCGGTCGTGTGGGCTTTGATTATAACGAAGGTATCAGAGATGCTTTCTGGCCAAGTACTTTGCTGGAAACCAACAATTTTACCTCCGCCTATTTTGGATATAATCAACGCCTGATTACCAATCATGCCTTGAATTACGATATCAAACTGAGTGACAAAAATAAACTGACTGCCGGAGTATTTCAGGGCTTCAACAGCGATATGTTCAGGTATAACTACGCCTATGCATATAATACACCAAACGATTTTATCAAATCGGTAGTGGTTGACGGAAACGCAGGGAGCGGAAATTATTTAGAAACCAATGGTATTAATGTTCACTATTTCCCCAGCAAAATGAAAACAGCCTTGCTATCATTGGGTGGAAACCTGCAATATGAGATGGGCGATATTTTAGTAGTGAACGCATTAGTAAGAAGAGATGGCTCATCCACCATGCCGGTTACCCACAAATGGTTTACTGGTTTTGGTGGAGGAATAGACTGGAATGTGAAAAACCATTTGATGAAAGATGGTTCGCTTTCAAGCTTTACCATCAATGCGGCCTGGTCTCGTTTGGGAAAAACTTTTTCGGATGACCGTTATCAATCTGGTCCGCAATACAGAGTGGATCTAGGTTGGGGCAATGAGCCTACCCTGGGTTCCTACGCTGGTATTCCCGGTATCTCTAGGCCTTATACTTCGGGATGGGTGGGATACGATGTTCCCTGGTCTTATGTGGACAGATTGCAAATTGGCACTCGCATAGGTTTGGCCAAAGAAAGAATCGGCATTGCATTGGATGTATATAACAGAGATGACAAGAATGGATTATTCCCCATTCCAATAGCCGCTGAGTGGGGTTTCAGCAGTGCCTATAAATCGGGTATGCATGTAAACAACAAAGGGGTGGATGTGGCGATCAATGCGGCCATTGTAAATAGCCCGTCAAAAGAACTAAACTGGGATGTGAATTTAAACTTCAACTACAATAAGAATACCCTGAAAGCCTTACCAGACGGACTATCTGAAGTGATTATCGGTGATAATAAACTGAAAGTAGGTGAGTCGGTGGACAGGTTCTGGGTTTTGCAAAACAATGGTATTTATAATTCCGCATCAGAAATTCCTTCTGGTCTGGATATCAAAGGGGTGCCTGTAAATGTGGGGGATGCTAAATGGGTAGATGTAAATGGAGACAATACCATCAACGATCATGACAAGGTTTTGAAAGGAAATTATATGCCTAAGTTCACAGGTGGTTTTGGAAATGCACTCACCTGGAAAGCCATCACACTTGATTTCCAATTGTACTTTGCTATGGGTCATAGTGCCATAAATAATTATGCCGCCAATCGTTTGGACTTTATCAATTCTGATGCGGTGCAGAGCATCTACTCGGTAAAAGAAATTACTTTCTGGGAAAAGAAACAGGATTTGTTTACTTATCCGGTGTACAATCCTTGGAGCAGCACAGTTCCATATCGTGCCGATCAGGATTTGTTTCTGGATGATGTGTCTTTTCTAAAACTAAGATCCGTTTCGCTGTCTTATGATTTCTCCAAAATCATCAAGGCCAAAGCTTTCAAGAAAAGTACGGTATATGTAACGGGTACCAACTTAGCCACTTTCACTAAGTTCAAAGGAGATGATCCTGAATTGGTGAACTATAACGGCCGTTATTACGGAGACGGATTGCCTTTGCCAAAATCGGTGATCCTTGGGTTTAAGCTTAATTTTTAATGAATAGAAAAAAATATATACAATGTTTTTTCTCAATAATAATTTGCAAAAAATAAAAAGTCTAGTTGTGCTGATCATGTTGTTTACAGGCATTGCCTCCTGCAACAAACAACTAGACACTGAGTCCACCCGTGTAGGTACCGAAGCTGCCAACTGGGATTCTTATGACGATGCCCGCAGTGGTCTGATATCGATCTATGGTTTGTTTAGAGCAGCCCTGGCCGATAACAACGGACACTGGCTATTGGGTGAGTTGAGAAACGGTGATTTTGCGTCCGTATCCCGACCTGATTTAAAAGCCATTATTAATGGTAACCTGAGTGCTTCGTATAACCTGTTGGATAATGTAACTGACTGGCGTCGCTTTTATGCAGTCATCAATACCTGTAATGTATTCATCGAAAAGTCTGCCGGTTGTTTGGTAGATCAGCGTTATACAAAGGCATATCACAGTTTGGATATGGCACAGGCCAGAGCGATGAGGGCATTTGCCTACTTCTACATGGTGCGTGTGTGGGGCGATGTGCCTTTGATTACCACTTCCGGCGAGGGTAAGGATTTTGAAAAAGTTCCTCGTGCGGATAAAAATGCAGTATTGTCTTTTGCAGAAAAAGAATTGATTGCAGTAGCTCCAGATTTACCTTATTTGTATTCTGTGGCTGGAGAAGATTTTAAATTTCCCAACAACTATTACGATTACTCGCAAACAGATTGGGCAGGTCGACCTTTCAGCAGAATTGCCGCCTACTCATTGCTGGCGCATATTACAGCCTGGAAAGAAGATTATGTAAACACAGCCATTTATACTGAGTTTATTTTGAACAATTTTTCCAAAAGCAGGTTAAGTACAGTTTCTGTTAGTGATATGATTTCACCTCAAAACTGGGGGTTGTTTAACAGAGGTCAGGATGGTGCAGTGTATTATCCTATTTTTTCTCTTTCTTTTAGAAAGCAGGATGGAGAAGCTACTACCAACGGGCATTTTGAGCAATTATCACTTGCCAATACTACCAAGTTTGCCATGTCCAAACTATTGCCTGATATTTATATTCCTAAGAATGTAATAGCAGATATGTTTGCCAATACCAATGGTAAAGATCAGAGATTTGGAATTGATCCAACTGCTACGGAAGAGGGAACCTTACTGGAAACCTATTTTGAAAATTATAATGCTGAAATTCCAATTTTCAAGAAAATCAGAATTGTAGATGACGGCGCCAATACAGGAATGTTTGCCCAGTTCACTTCTTCCCTGGTGTTTACCCGACTAGAAGAGATAAGATTATTGCGTGCAGAAGCTATGGCTGTGCTTGGAAAATATACCGATGCAACTACTTTATTAAACAGTGTTCGTGCCTCAAGAGGATTGGATAATACCCTGGGTACTTCCACCAATCGGGATATGATTATCAAAGAAATATTTGCCGAAAGAAGACGCGAGTTGGTAGGAGAGGGCTGGCACTGGTACGATCAAATTAGACAAAACAGAATTCTGAGAAACGATCCTTCCTTCAATACGCTTTTGGATCAGGATGGCATCTATTGGCCAATTGCACAGGAAGTGTTGAATCGTAATCCTTTGATTGTTCAAAACACTTATTGGTCGGGCAACTAATAAAGGTTTTCCAAAGCTGATATAACAAACGAGATTATTAAAAAATTAATAGATTAAGTAGTATGATTAAATCTATATACATGAAAAAAAATACAATCCTTGTATTGTGTTTGATAAATATACTGGTGATGGCTGGTTGCAACAAGGTGGATAATACCTACCGCAATGCTATGGCACCTCAGGTAAATTTTGAAGGAGATGCCTACGCTTATCTGCAATCCAAACCAGGTGTATTTGACTCTTTGATAAAAGCCATTGACCGGGTACCCGGATTGGCTGATACCTTAAGACAAAAAGACATTACGCTTTTTGCTCCTAACAACAGCAGTTTTCAATTGGCACTAAAGAATATCAATCAGGCCAGACAGGACTCAGTGCCTAAAATGGCTCCTGTAAATTTAGGCACCATCGATCCGGCTTTGCTTGATAGTACTTTATGCAAATACATTGTGCGCGACAAAATTATCAGCACCGATTTGATGAATACTTTATCAGATGGTAGAGATGTATTCACTGTGAAGTACGATTATGTGATGAATGTGAAGTTGGTGTTCACCAATGCCAGTGGATACGTAGGAGGTGGACCTACACTCATTAATTTCAGTGATCGAAACAACTCCATTTTTACCCGCTATTGGGTGATAACCAAAACGGCTACCATTGATATTCAGGCCAGCAATGCAGTCATCAATCTTTTGGATGCCGGACACGATTTTGGATTTGGAAGCACTTTCATCAGAGCAGTAAACAAAAATTAATCGCAATAATATTTCAAACTAGTGTTTTGAAATAGCCCAAGTATAAATTGTTTGCCAACAGAAAATCAAAAATTTGGCTGATCCATGTGGCCAAAAAAAATAAATAAAATTCACATGAAAATGCGCAATAAATATATTTTGTATGTACTGGGACTTTTGCTCCTAACCGGAATAGGTTGTGGCAAATATTTCCCCGATGAAAGAGAAAATATTGGCGGCGATTCGCAGTATGCTCAGTCATTGTTTGAACCTATTCTGGGTCGAAACAATTTCTATACTCCTTTCTACAAGGGAACCACTACCTATCCAACCGAATTTTTTATCAAAAATATCCGCAAAAGAAATGGGGAGCCTGCACCAGAGTTTGAATCTATACTTCCAGTAACTGTATGGAAACAATCCTATACAGGTACTGAAACCAGTATAGAAGAAATTCGCGCCAAACAAGAAGTGCAAAACCGCCCTATTCTGGATATTGGCAGATATTCTGGCGACATCACTGTCTGGAACACAGCGCGCTCCAGCTTCATTAGAGCCATTCCCGATTCAGGCTATTTGTTCGATGTAGAAATTAACAATACTGGTGGTCGTCGTTTTTTCCGTGGATTAAGATTGATGCCTTATCGGGAAAGACCCACCGAACCTAATAACCGGGAAGTGAATAGTGGCCAGGAGCTTTCGCCCGGGGTGTTTACAGCAGGTTTATTTAGCGTAAAAGGGGATAGTACCAACCGTTATTTGTCGGGTGGTGATTTGATGGTTTCCATGAAAAAACGCGATGGTGCCGATGGTAAAATCACTTTCAGATTTCTGGACAAAAATGGGCAATTGATGGATCCTAAGCTTTTTGCAAAAACCGATTGGAATAATCTGGTACATGGATTCAATCCGGTAATCACCAGTACAGGGGTTACTTATGATGTGGTGTATCCTATTCCGCTGGTTAAAACAAGAACAGCCTATACCACTTCGGATGGAAATTTTGCCAGAGTCATTTTCGCTTACCAGAGAGTTGGATTTGCTGGTATCATCGAAACCGCAACCATCACTTTCCCTTTCGCTATTTATGAAACTGGCAACTGGGAAGTATTGTTCCAATTTGTAACAGATAACCCAAGGTTTACGAACGATTAATATTGAATAATGAGCCGAAATATGCAAATAACTAAACAACATGCTATGGGTATGTCAAAATATTTGATAGGAGTAATCCTGTTCCTGATGATTGGTTTGGGTGCCATCGCACAAACTAGTTTAACGGTAACCGGTGTGGTAAAAAACCAGACTGGTGAAGAAGTGGCGGGAGCTTCAGTCAGCAACAAAACCACTAAAGCGAATTTAGCCATCACCAATTCAAAAGGTGTTTTTACTGTAACAGTTCCAGTGGGTACAACCCTTTATATTACCCATCTTCAGTACGAGCCCATTACCAGAGTCATTCGTAGTGGAGACACTACCCTCGACATCATAATGCAGGAAAGCAAAGGAAAAGCCGAACAGGATGTGGTGGTGCAGGGTTTCCGTTCCAGGGCCAAAGAAACTCAAACAGGTTCCAGTACGGTAGTAAAAGGGGATGCCTTGCAAAACGTACCGGTGAATAACGTGATGTCCCTGCTTCAGGGTAAAGTGGCCGGTTTGAACGTGCAGAACAATATGGGCGGTCCGGGTTCTGGTCCTACTGTAACCCTGAACGGTAGTTCTTCCATCAACATTAGCAGCGATGGTTTTCTTTCTCCCACTTCACCTTTGTACATCATAGATGGGGTGCCAGTGGATGTGAATACTAAATACGAATACGGTTTCGAATCGGGCGGTGCAGGTATCAACCCCTTGTCGCTGATTCCACCAGAAGATATTGATCAGATGGAAGTATTGAGAGATGCAGCAGCCACCTCTTTGTATGGTTCCAGAGCAGCTTATGGGGTAATTATCGTTACCACCAAACGTGGTCAGTCGCAATTGCCAATTGTTCAGTATTCAAGCAACCTGTTCTTTAAAAATCCGCCTAGAATGCGACCTACCATTGGTGGTGCAGCAGAACGCAGAGCCAGAATAGATGCCATCCTCAATTATGATACGGCATCGGTGGATGCCTCCAATGCATTAGTCAATAACTATTCTTTTCTTTCCGATAGCTTGAATGCCTACTACAATAATTCTACCAACTGGCAGGGTTTTGTGGTAGAACCTACACTCAGCCATCAGCACAATATTCAGGTATATGGTGGTACTCGTCGGTTCAACTATAAAACCAATGTGAACTATTATGATGATAATAATATCGTAAAAAACACAGGGTTCAAGAGATATGGTATGTCCATGAACGCCACTTATAACCCGATAGATCAGTTCAAAATTACCATGGCCTTAAATGGACAGTTTGGTAGCACCCAAACAGGTAGCAGTACCGGTGCCACTATTGGTGGGCTAGCTGGTTTGTCCAATCTTAGCTCCTTGCTACCCAGGCCATCCAAATATTCTGATCAAGCTGCGGCTATAGCCAATGGGTATATCAAGAGTGAGAACACATCCAAAAGCTTACTATCCAGTTTGGATATCAGCTACGAGTTCTTTACAGGCTTTAGGGTATCCAACCTCTTTAGTTATTCGTTTGCTTCAGGTGTAAAAGACTTCTTTACGCCGGCTTTTCTGAGGGGTGGTTCTTCTTTTGGTTATTTGTATAACGATAAAGACAATAACCTGAACAACAGAACCCAATTGGGTTATAGCACGGTGATGGGTAAGCACACCTTCAACCTTTATGGGTTTAATGAGATAAACGCTTTCAGTACAAAAGCAGAAGCCGTTCAAATAGTACAAACACCAAACGACCAGATTCAGGGTGGTTTTGGATATAATGCCAACCTCACCAAAGGAGGTACGCTCAACAACCTGAAGGATGAAAGAATTCATGGCTATGGAGCTTTTGGTGGATATAACTTTGATAGAAGATACATGTTTGACTTTAGTTATCGTGTGGACAGAACTTCACTCAATGGTCCAAGTCAGGGCGCACAAAAAAGCCCGTCAATTGGTTTGAGATGGAACCTGCACAACGAAGGATTTGCAAAGAATTGGTCACCTACGCTTACCAATGCTTCTTTCAAAGGAAGCTGGGGACAAACCATCAAACCTAACGGAAGTATTTTTGATGTATTTGGTAAATATATCATTGGTCAGAAATTTAATAATGACCCCACTTACCTGATAGATTTCGAAACCATTCCAAACGTGGACTTCTTACCAGAGGAGAATACTACTTCTTCCTTTTCTACAGAACTCGGTTTCTTAAACAATCGGATCACGGCTGAGTATATCTTCATGTACACCACCATCGATAATCTTACATTGGCGGTGGATCTGAACAATACCAATGGTTTTACCAGATTGAAAACAGTAGATGCCAGTCTGGCAAAAAGAAACCATTTGCTTACCTTAACAGGTCGTCCTGTTGACAAACCAGGATTGAGATGGACCTTGAGTGCCAATGGTTCTATCAACAGAACCATTCTGGCCAAACTGCCTGATGGAATTAGAGAGTATGTGAAAACAGATTTTTCAGATGCCAACCAATCTGTACCTGTAGTAATGCGTTTAGGTCGCAATCAGTTTTCTAACCTGGTGTATAGAACAGAAGGAGTATATGCTACTGATGCAGACATTCCAGTGAATCCTGCAACGGGTCTGAGAAAACAATTTGGTAAAGGGCAAGGCTTATATTTCAAAGCTGGTGATCCAATCTGGACCGATGTGAATGGTGATTATATCATTGATGAAAATGACCTTGTACCACTAGGAAATCCAGAACCAAGGTACTACGGGGGTATCAGTTCCAACCTGATTGTAAAAGACTTTACACTAAACGTAAACTTGCAGTATTTTATTGGGCGTGATGTAATCAACCTGGCCAGTGCACAAAACTTTCAGGCCTACACCAGTCCATTATCTTCCAATGCCATGTTGGATATTTCTAAATACAATTACTGGAAACCCAATTCTATTTCAGATTTAAGTCAGGGATCTACAGGTGCGGAATATCCAAATCCATTTGATTTTCGCCGTGCCGGATCTTTGGGCAGTTTCCGTTCCAACCAGACATTGTTTATGGAAAACGGGTCCTACTGGAAATTGGGTGATGTAACTTTATTGTACAATATTCCTAAAGATATAATCAAAAGATATGGTATGAGTTCCTGCCGTTTGAGCTTGAGTGGGTACAACCTGCTGATTCTTACAAAATACTCTGGTGTTAATCCAGAGCAGGTTTCAGGTTTGGGTCGTGATATGTCCAATGGCTATCCCAATGCCCGTCAGTATTCTTTTGGTGTAAATATTCAATTTTAAATCATTACTCATGAAACGTATAATATATATTGTCTTATTGATTTCGATGATACTGCCAATGGGGTGTAAGAAGTTTTTGAGTGTGGATCCACCCAGCAGCTTATCAGGCAACAATTTCTGGCGCAACAAGAATGATGTAGAGGGCTATGTAAACGGCTTGTACTCACTGTTTCGTTCTGCCGTGTTTCGTTCCAATATGACCGCCTCTCCCGGCAACGATGAGTTTCCTTATTTCGCCTGGTCTGGAGATTTGCGCGGCGCACCCATTCAGAAAAACCCGGGAGCATCGTCTAACCGTACCTATTTTAATATATTGAGTAATAATGATATTAAATCATTGGTAGGTAATGGATCTCCTGATTTCAAAACCCTGTTTCATATTTTAAGATTTACACAGTGGGACAGATTTTTTAAAGTGATCGCTTCTGCCAATATTGCGGCAGATGTAATTCCGGGTGTTTCCGATCCCTCACTGTCTGATTCTGATAAAAAAAGATATATCGGAGAAGCCGTTTTCGTACGCAATCTTTGCTACTTCTTTATGGTGCGTCAGTGGGGTGATGTTCCTTATTATACCGAGCCTTACTTTACTGGTTCTTTGGTTAGAGAAAATAAAGTAGATGTGCTGAAAAGTATTTTGGCAGATATGGAAACGGCCAAAGAAAATCTTCCCTGGACTTATAACAATCCTTCGCATGTGGCGGTTCGTGCCATGAAAGGGTCGGCGATTGTGCTGATGATGCACGTGAACATGTGGCTGGCTTGTTTTGATGCAGCTAATAAAGATACCTATTATCAAAATGTAGATAAATTGGGTGAAGAGATGGATCAGAATAATGGTGCTTATGAGTTGTTGCCATTAAGCAGAACCAAAGAAATATTCAAAGGAAGAACCAGAGAAGGTTTGTTTGAAATTCCTCAGAACGTAAACTATGGTGAGTCTTTCGGATGGTCAGCATTTTCCGATAATGTGTTGTACGCTCCCTACAAGAACTTTAGAATCCTTAATAGCTATATGTCTTACCGTACCGATTTTATGGAAGAAATATTTCCAAGAGATTTGGCAGATGACAGAAAATCGGCATGGTATATTAAAGATCATTTGTATAGCGGTGGAGACAAGTTTATGATGTTGAAATTTGCCAACGTATTTGCCAATGACCAGGCCGAGGATGTGAACCCCGATGATAATCAAACCGTGTTCAGACTGCCCGATGCCTACCTGCTTCATGCAGAAGCACTGGCCGAATTGGGCAATGATACCAAGGCGCGTACCAAATTGAATTTGGTGAGAACCAGAGCTGGCGCACCAGATATTACAACCTCAGGTCAGGACCTAAAAGATGATATCTTCTTTGAGCGTTGCCGCGAGTTTATGGGTGAAGCACAGTATTGGTACGATGTGGTAAGAACTAAACGAATTATTAACCCGTCTTACAAGTATGGATATCATTGTACCGTGGGACAGTTCAATGCTGGTGCATGGACTTGGCCAATAGACCCCAATAGTAAGCTGAACAATCCGGGCATTACCCTAAATAATTATTGGTTATAACCATATTTAATTAAATGAAATTATTTACGATGAAGGCTTTTAAAATATTTTTTGTACTTACTGCTGTGCTGGCACTGATAAGCGGATGCAGTAAAAAAGACTATTATACAGATGGTGGCCTGAGCAGTGGTCAGTATAATGGCACTGTATTGCAATACCTCGAATCTCGTCCCGAACTTTTTACCACACTGGTACAGGTAGTAAAATATGCAGGGATGGAACAGGCCGTAAACGCTGAAGATATTACGTTGTTTGCTCCAGCCGATTCCAGCATCAGAAGTTTATTACAATTTGTAAATGAACGTTTACCAATGGCAGGTAAAAATCAAATCACAAAAATCCAGGATATTAAACCAACTATCTGGAGAAAATACCTGAACAGATATATTTTCAAAGGATCCAAAGGGTTGAAAGATTACCCTCAGTTGGATATTGAAAACCTTTCGGCTTTTGCTGGGCAGATGTACACATCCTACGATGGCACTCCGATGAATGTAGGAGTGATCTATAACGATGCCAATGGAGTGAAGTATGCCGGTTACCGACAATTGACTATTTCCTTGGTTAATAGTGCTACGCCCAGAGACTATACCACCTGGTACAGTGCTACCATTGCATCGGTAAACATAAAACCAACCAATGGCTATGTGCATGCCATTAGATATGGTTTTCATTTTTTTGGGTTCAATCGCTTCGAGTTCATGGATGACTTAATTTACAATAACTAAATTTTCAATTGTTTCAGATATGATATTTCAACTTAAACAATATAATAGATTACCGCTACTGTGGGCATGTGGTTTGCTGCTGCTGACAGCCTCCTGCACCAAGAGCGATTTCGGAACTACTGATATTTATCAGGAAGGCACCGAAGCCGATATCAGTTTCACTGCAGATGCTCCTCAACCAGCTATGGTGTCCGAAGGTACCATTGTAAAATATGGTATCGCTGGATTGAAAGACAAAGCACAGGGAACCTACAAGTTCTACATCAATCAGGTGCAGGCAAATATTCTGGAAGTAACCGACAAATTTATTTCTGTAAGAGTGCCGGCCAATGCCAGTTCTGGTAGTGCCTCTCTGGTTTTTGATAATGGGCAGTTGTACTACGGGCCTTCAATTACCGTGCGAGGAAACACACAGATTGCCAGTGATTTTCTGGCCAATATAGGAGCCAATAAAGCACTTAGTAATAACAATGCGTCATTTGCCAGTATCTATGGCATCACTCCCAGAAGCGATGGTAATTATGTTATCTATGGGGAATTCAATAATTACGGAAATACAGGTACTGCTAACAATATTACCTCAGGTATTCAGGTAATTGATGCCACTGGAAAAACATTATCGGCAGGCAATCAGTTTATCATGGGCAAAAGAGGGTTGAATGGAGTTGTGGCCGATGTGAAGATCTTGAGCGACGGTTCTTACCTAGTTACAGGCGGATTTTCCAAATACGATACTATTGAAAATGTAAACAGCATTGTACGATTCAAGTCTGACCGAACTTTTGATTTTTTGAATTATGAAGTAGCCAATGCCGATCCCGAAAATCATCCAGAAGATAATACCCGCATAGGATCTGCCATCAATGGTGGCGTAGACGGAGGGGCTTTGTTTTCTTTCATGGATGTGAATGGGAGCTATATGACCGTGGGCAATTACAGACGCTTTAGTTCTATTTATTATCCAAACAGTACCGTAGAAAGTTCTCAGTTGGATGCCATTCAAACATTCGGTTTATCCAAAATGAACAATGCCGGTGTTTTCGATTCTGCTTTTAACTACGATATAAGTACCAAAAAGAGTTTTGCCGGGGCCAATGGATTTATCACCACGGCTATACAGTTGTACTATGGGCAGTTGGTTTTGGGAGGCGCTTTCACGTCTTTTCACGGTCAATCTGCACAGCGTTTAGTATGTATTGATCCGGCTACTGGCCTCATCAGTAGTGCCTTTAGTGGTACCACCGATGGTCCTGTGTATAAGATCACTTACAATGAAAATACCGAACGCTTAGTAGTGATAGGAAACTTTAAACATTATAATGGCGTTCCTGTAAATGGAGTAGCTGTTTTGAATGAAGATGGTTCTTTGGACACAGCTTCACCCATCAAAGCTACGGATGGGGTGGTTACCTATTGTGCCCAGTTGAATGACGGGCGTTTTATCATCAGCGGAAGTTTTATTAAGTATGATAATGTGGTACGAACAGGATTTGCCATTTTAAATCAGGATGGCACACTGGCCACTGGATATAACAATACCGGCCTGTTCAGAGGCAGAATAGGTGATCATGCAGAATATAGCACACCAGGTGGCAGAGCCCTGATGCTGGTAGGTAACTTCGACCGCTTCGATAATAAGGAAGTAGGCAATATTGTAAAAATTGTTTTAAGTAACAATTAATTTAATGCATTAAAAAAATGATTACAATGATACATTGTTTAAGAAGGGTGAAACAGATTTTTTATTTCCTGGCAGTAGTCTCTACAGTAGCAGTTGTATTGCCGGCCTGTAATAAAACGCTGGACAATAAACTAGAGAGCCCGGATAACGAAGCCAATCCAAAGGCAAAAGCCCGCAAGGTCTTGATGCTGATTGTGGATGGAGGGTATGGAACTGAAATCAAGAAAATTGCCCCACCCAATATGAATGATCTTTCAGGAAATTCTATTTTTTCCTGGGATGCATTGAACTCGGTGAGCAATACCATCGATGTAACTGACCAGCAGGGCTGGGCTACTTTGCTTACCGGTGTAGCTCCAGAAAAGCATGGAGTGATCAGTGAAGTATCTACCAATAATTTCACTCAGTATCCAACCATTTTCTCCAGATTGAAAACAGCTTCTGCCGCTTTGCGTACTGTGGCCATTGGTTCTTCCTCTGCACTCACGGGTACCATAGCTGCCGCAGCTTCTGAAAAAAAATTAGTAGCCAATGATGCTGCTGTAAAAGATGCAATTTTGGCCGAACTGAATACAGGCAATCCAGATTTTTTGGTGGCGCAGTTTTCAGGTGTAGAAACTGCCGGACAGGAAGGAGGCTATCTGGCTAGTTCCGAGGCTTATAAAACAGCCGTATTGACCATTGATACTTATGTGGGAGCCATTGCAAACGCATTAAATGCCAGAGCCAACGCACCCAACGAAGACTGGATGCTGCTGATTACTTCTGCCAAAGGCAATAACACGGCTTATGTGCCTACAACCAAGCCCTGGTCTGCTTTTGACGATGGTCGTCATAATAATTTTATCATTATGGCCAATCCCCGATTTGCCTATAACAATGAGGAAAAGCCCTCAGTTTTCCCCTATTATGGAACCACCAATTCTTACCGAATTGGAAATGTCACGGGAACTAGTCGACGTTCTGCTCAGGTAAAGGATGCCACCAAATATAATTTTGGAAGTAGTGGAGATTTTTCGGTTCAATGTAAAGTAAAAATTCCTGCTGGAAGTTATGGATATCCTTCCTTTTTGGGGAAAAGAAATTCTTTTAATCAGGGAGCCGGGGATGCTGGTTGGTTATTTTTTCTGGAAGGAGCTGATTGGCAGATTAACAGTAACGGTGGCGGAGGTTCTGGTGCAACCAACAACAAGCAGGCTAGAGGAACAAAAGTGTCCGATAACCTATGGCATACCCTTACTGCTGTAATCAGACAAAATGGAGCGAGTTCCAGAATTTCTACAGTTTTTACTGATGGAATAAAGAATAATTCTGTTGATTTGGCTACCCGAAATCTAAATACTACTTCACCATTCAGTATCGGTTGGAGAGATGGTTCCAATGGTGGCGATATTCAGCTAAACGTAACTGATGTGCGTATTTATAATCGGGCACTAACTGATTTGGAAATTTCCAATAATTTTTGTCGTACCGATGCCGATTTGACGGATCCCAGTTTGTTGGGTTTTTGGCCTAGTACTACTATTGAATACGACAATGTAGGTAAACCATTTTTTAGAGATTATACTTCTTCTGCAAATCATTTGTTTTTGAATAACCCTAGTATTATAGCATTTAGCGAAGCATCCTTTAATGTTTGTCCGCCGGTGGATGAAGTGGCTTATAAAACAGTACCTCAAAGTGTGGATGTGGCTACACAGATATATCTGTGGATGGGTTATGCCATTCCGCAAACCTGGGGATTGGAAGGCCAGTCATGGATTCCGAAATATATAGATGTGGTTGAATAACATTATTTTTTAAAATAGATAAAATTAAATATAGCATGACAAGAAATTTTCTTATCAATAAAGGAAAAACTATTGTGTCATTTGCTAACACACCAGATACGGTGAGCTTTTCTCAAAAGAATATCTTTGGTAAGGCGGCTCTGGGTCTGGTAGCAATGGTAACACTTTTTGCCTCCTGCGGAAAGAAAAGTGATTTTGGCTATCTGAAAGATCCTACTAAATCTGACAATGGGGTAGATTCTATAGTAGTGAAAGTGGATACCAGTATGGCCAGTGTGGACAAGTCCAAATACCTGCAGGCATCCATTTTCCCGGGCCTCATTTGTGTGGAAGAACCGCGCATTACCAAAACAATCAACCTAGATTTGTTTTATGTGAAAGCGCAGGACTTACGCATTAGTGTGTTGCCTCAACCCATGTTCAGTACTGGGTTTTATGCAGCACCTGGTGAGTTGGTAGAGTTAACCGTGCCAGATGGTGTGTACGATTTGTCTTTACAGATTGGAGCATGGACAGACTATGTGGGACATATAGAAAATGCACAACGTGATCCAATCATATTTTCAAGAACCAAACTGGTGCCTGGTAAAAACTATATGAGAAACCTGTATGGTGGTCATATTTACATTTTACCGAGCAGCCCAAGAAATATACCTGTACAGCTTACATTTAAAAATGTAGTGGAATCGCCGGATTTTGTGTTAGGGGTTACCGATCCGGAGGAGTGGAAACAAAAGCTGGCCAAATCCTGTGTGCCTTATTTTGAGCTAAGAAGTAAGTACATGATCTTTACCATTCGCAGAGATTATGCTATCAAATATCCAGTGAATGATCCGGTTACCCTGATGACCGAATGGGATGAAGGCATCAAAGAAGATTTTTATGGTTGGACAGGACTGGAAGAGAATCCTTCCGATCCAGTAGATCGTTCACCACAGTTGCCTTATCGGGTAGTGCTGGATGTAAATATTTCTGCAGGTTATGGTCACAGCGGTTTCCCGATCATGGCCATTAACGATATATATTGGCAAACCACCGTAACAAATGTAGAAGCATTGCGAAACTCCGCCGTTTGGGGTTTGTATCACGAGATTGGGCACAACTTCCAACAGGGCAAATATTGGAGCTGGTCCACCTTGGGCGAAACCAGTAACAACCTCTTTAGCTTCAAACTGTCTAAAAGAATGAGTGATCAGGGCAAAGGTACCTGGCCAGCCAAGCATCCGGCCATGGCCGAAACCGTAAATGCAGCTCTTCAGTTTGCAGCCTCTTCCGATGGTTCCAAAAACTTTGACAATTCGAACGATCCTTTATTGGGCAACAATCCATTTGCAAGACTTTATCCTTTCCTGCAAATGTTTGATAAAATTCCTGCCAACTGGGGTTATCCCGGACAGGGAGATGGTTGGGGTATTATGACTGCGTTGTACAAAAACAGTCGTCGTGCATTGAGAGAATCATCTACCACATTGGCCAAGCACGATTTTTTGTATGAAACGGTTTCTGATTATACCCAAAAAGATTGGCAGTTATTTTTCCGCCAATGGGGAATTTCTATCAGTTCTACTTCGCTCGCAAAAATAGCAGCCAAAGGCTATCCGGTGATGTTGCAGGAAATCTGGAAGTATAATCCACTCACCCGCACCGGAGGTAATACGGTCATTGATCCTTATTCCAATACTGCCTGGTCCATCGTAAGTTTTAGTTCCGAAGAAAAAACAGGAGAGGGACCACCCAATGGTCTGGCCTCGGCTATCATAGACAATAACCTGAATACATTCTGGCACAGTCAGTGGAGTGGAGGAACTGGCAGACCACCCCATCAGATCACCATTGATCTGGGTGCTCTTACCAAAATGCCATTGAAAGATCTGACCGGATTTAAGTTTTCACATCGTCAGGGAATGGCCAGACGCGGACTCAGAGTATATGTGGATATTAGCAATAATAATAGCACCTGGACACCGGTAGAAGGTTCTCCTTTTACATTGGCTGCCGTAAATGGGTATCAAACTTTCAATTTTGCATCACCTATTAGCACCCGATATATCAGAATCAGAACAACTGCTAAAACCGATGTGGCAGACGGAACCGATTTCTGGGCCATTGGAGAATTTACGGTTTTCAAATAGGAGTTCAAAAAATAGAAAAAATGCATTGCGCAGGAAAATTATCTTTTCAAAGTAGAAAGAGTTCTTAGGCGTACGATGCAGTAGATAAATAAATAAAAAAAGTTACGAATGAAACATATTCTTTTAACATTTTTGGTAGGAGCAGGGCTGGCATTGTTGGTTGGTTCTTGTAGAAAGTATGCCGATCCGCCACCTTATTTCGAAGAAGATTCTACCGAAGCCGTAGTAGGTAAGCGAAAAGTGCTCTTGATCGGTATTGATGGTCTCCCGGGAAAAGAGTTTATGGCACTCAATCCACCCACTCTGGTTTCCATGCTTCCCAAGAGCAAGTTTACTTTGACAAATGCAGTGGATGATGCAGTAACAACCGATGCCGCCAGTTGGAAAACACTTTTGTCTGGTGTTACATATGCCAAACATAAGGTGAAAGACAGCACTTTCGAATCTTTGAACCAGGCAGGCGAAGGACAGACAGGATCCAATTTTCCTAGTTTGTTCTATTTTATCATTCGCTCCGCTAAACCAGATTTGCAAAGTAGGTTTGTTTCCGATTGGCCCGATATGCTGAACCTGATGACACCAGAAGTGTCTTTCAAGGTAAAAACCAATAATGATGCATCTACAAAAGATTCTGTAGTCGCTGCATTGAAATCAAAAAATGATGATCTGTTGGTGGTGCATTTTAATGGTGCAAGCATTGCTGGAAAGGCTGGTGCCTTCTCTGCGGCTGATGCCGGATATAAAGCAGCAGTAGTAAAAATTGATAGCTACATCAATGAAATTATGACTGCCCTCAAAGCCAGACCCGGATATAATAAAGAAGAAGACTGGTTGGTCATCATCACTGGTACACATGGTGGTGTAAATAATACTTATGGTGGAGGCAGTGAGGCTGAAACCTTTGTGCCGAGTTTATACTACAACGAAAAATTCAAAAAGACCGAATTTATAAAAGCAGACTATAGTTCTGCCTTGCTAACAGGAAGAGATGGGAATGCTGTAAATGCCAGAGTATTGAATGATGGTGGACTTTATGATATTGGCACCGGCAGTCAAACAATGCAGCTCAAAATAAAAGGAACCAATCCTTTTAACTGGCCGCATTTTATGGGAAAAACTACCGGATTCACACAACAAGGCTGGACCATATTCACCAATAGCAGTGGTGCATGGTGCTATTCGATTAGAACTAGTACTGTAGGAGAAAGACGCTTACAACCTGCATCGCCAAATGTATTTGATGGAAACTGGCATACACTAACAGTAGTGCTTTATGATAGTGCCGGTAGCAGATGGGTAAAAAGGTTCACCGATGGCAAACGTGTTGAAGATGTTACCAGCACCAGAAATTTGGGATCTGCTTCAGGAACAATCTCATCCACAAGTCCTTTCTCTTTGGGTTGGGGTGGTGACAAGGGTTTTGGTGCCATGACCTATAATGTTTCCGATGTTCAAATTTTCAATACCTCAATGACAGATCAGGAAGTGAATGATAATCTGTGCCTAAAGGATTTGACCAAACATGCCAAATATAGTAGCCTGATTGGATATTGGCCATGTAATGATGGATTTGGTTCCGGATTTAAAAATCTGGCTCCTGGTAAAGCTAATTATCCACTTACCTTATCAGGTCCATATTCCTGGCTTGCCGATCCGGTTTTGCCATGTAACCTTACTGCCACACCTCAGAATGCTGGTCAGTCGCAGTTAGTTCTGTCTAGTGCCAGCGTGCCCAGCACCATTTTCTATTGGTTGAAAGTGAGTGTAAACACCCGATGGGGTATTGAGCCAAGCAACTGGCTAATGGGATATGAACAGGAGTTCCTGGGAATTCAATAATACGTAGTTGGTTTTTAAGTATGATAAAAAAAACCCCCGAAATCTTTTTTGGGGGTTTTTTTTATTAAAAAAGATTAATATAGCCCAAAGTGGCTAATAAAGAGTAGTTTACAAGAACCGGAAGTGCTATCGGTAACGATTTAGTAATGGTGCTTACTGCACTCGTTTTCATCTGATTACCTTGTAAATCATTGAAGCAAATTTAATAAATAAAGGGTATAGTCTTATTGTACTTATCCCTTTTTTTTTGTTTTTACCTTTTCAATTTATATACTTCCTTAAAAAAATCTTTCCCAATATGGGGGAAACTGTGAGATTGGTTTCAATATTAATTCCAAATTTTGGCATAACAACAACAGTCGCAACTCCGAAACAAGTAGTGATGCCCTCTAAAAGACTATGCTATGGAAATCGTGTTGAGTAAAATATTATCAGAAATTAGACATCAAGAAGACAAGTTATCTTCTCAAATGATGCAAACTGCGGATGAGGCTTACCAAATGACTTTATTCCTAAAGGAGATGTTGTGTACCATAAAGACCAACGTCTTACAAGATGGGTTTAAAGACGAACACCGTGAGATTGACTTTTTCAAGAATATTAAACCGCAAATATTAGGGAAGCTCATTTACTATAACAAAGTATTCCGTATAGAAACTACCTGCCCTGTCAGCAATGGCAAAATACATCAAAGCTATTATGAGAACCAATTAAAAGCCCTCAAATCAGAATATAAAGAAAGCATTTGCAATGAGGATTTTTACAGATACTACCGTGCTGACAGAACAGACCGTGACCATATTTATTTCAGGCTCGGACAAATCAATTACCACGATGGGTTAAAGAGTGGCGTGTTTGAAATCGACCTAAGTTTCTCCACATACTTTGATAACAAAATAGCCCACATTATAGCGAATGAATTACTTTACACCTATATGCTTACTAAAATTAACCCCGAAAAAAATCCCGATACCATTTTAATGAACGGAGATACACACAAAGACATTTCGTGGACTAATTCACAAAATGCGCTTATTGAATTGATTTACGCCCTGTATGCTTCCAAATCTATTGCATACGGTAAAATAGGTATCAGAAAATTAGCATTGATTTTTCAAATCTTATTCCGAACTCCCTTAAACGATATACATCATTCTTTCCACCGAATGAAAACAAGGGCAGGCTCCCGGACAGCGTTTTTAGACCAACTCAAAATTTCCCTCGAAGAATATATGGATAAAGACCTTTAGCTGTATCAGCATAGGTGTTTTAAAGCAGTACATTTTGTGTACTGCTTTTTGTTTGCCCATATATGCCAATTGGCAAATGTTGGCAAAAGGCTACCGTAAAATATCCCAACCCCGCTAAAACCCTTATTAAACAAGGGTTTTTCTCATTGTAAAAATTTTCAAAAAAGTGCCAAACCAATGGGTAAGCATTGGCAGACAAACACTGCCACACTTCTGAATTTTGTCCTGTGAACATTAAACAGCAGTGCAATGAATATTATAACAGTTGACGAAGAAGTGTGGAAGCACCTCAATGAACGGTTGAAAGCCATTAGCGAATATATCCTCAAACTGGAAGATACAAGCTACGATAGTTTGTGGCTCAACAATCACGAAGTCTGCCAGTATCTCCACATCAGCGAAAAAACATTGTGGCGTATGCGTACCAACGGGCAGATAGCCTTTTCAAAAATGTACGGGCAGTATTACTATACGATTGGTGCGATTAAGGAAATGCTTAACGCTAACGCCGTGCAGACCACCGATGAATATGTGGAGCAGCTTATGGCGAAAGGCAAAAGCTATATCGAGAAAGGCAGAAAACTGAAATCAGGTAATAATTAAAAGCGTACCCGTATGAATATCGACAAAATGGAATTTGTGGCGTGGATGGAACGCATAATGGACAGGCTTGACATTCTCGGCAACCACATAGACGATTTACAAAAGAAGCGCAACAGCATAGACGGCGAAGAATTACTGGATAATCAGGACTTATTGCAAATGCTGAAAATAAGTAACCGTTCCCTGCAACGGTATCGCTCCATAGGCAAGCTCCCATATTATACCATTAGCGGAAAACTGTATTACAAACTGTCCGATGTGCATCAGTTCATCAGGGAAAGTTTTAACCCGCCCTTGCCCAAACTGGATGCCAATAAGTGACAAACACTGCCTTTGAGTGCCACATAGAGCAAATCAGTGAAGGCTTCCTTTACATTCGAGCGTGAAATTTTAAAATTTTCAGACTATGAGCGAAGAAACAACAAATAAACAGGAAATGCCCGAACAGTTTTCGGACATATTACTCGTACTGGATAAAGAGAAAATGAAAATCCAGGCGGTAAAAAGTATCGACGAAAACGGAAAAATGGAAACCGTTGACCCCACCAAAAAGAACCAAAACCAGTTTATGCGTGTGGATAAGGGGGGCGATTTCTTTTCCAACTTCTTTTCCAATTTTTTGAGCCAGTTAAAGAACCCTACAAACTTTACTTTCTTCAAAGTGCCTGCCCCTGTTGCTGCTGAAAAAGCACAGGAATTGCAAAAGCACTTAAATAAGCCCACTCCACAGGGCGAAAAAGTACTGAAAGAACACGAAGTGAAAGCAGAACCCCAGCCGGATAAAAAACAAGAAAATCAAAATAATATGGCAACAGCACAAACAACAACGGAAGCAAGCGAATACCGCTACAAGCCGGAGCAGGTTGATTGGGACACAATGAAAAACCTCGGATTAAGCAAAGAGTATCTTGAAAAAAGAAATCTGCTCGACCCTTTGTTACGTGGTTACAAAACCAATGAACTTTTACCGATAGGAATTAACCTCGGTGGTTCTATCCTCCGCACGGATGCCCGCCTGTCTTTGCAGCAAGCGGAAGACGGCAATGTTATCGTGGCAATACACGGTATCAAAAGAGAACCTAACCTGCATTTTGAGTTTTTCGGTCACAAGTTTACGGACGAAGACAAGAAAAACCTGCTCGAAACGGGCAATATGGGGCGTGTCGTCAATTTGGTAAATTCCAAAACGGGCGAACTGATGCCGTCCATTATCAGCATTGACAGGCTGACCAATGATGTGATTGCATTGCGCACGGAGTTTATCAAAATTCCCGATGAAATTAAGGGCGTAAAGCTGAATGACGAACAAAAGCAAACGCTGATGGAGGGAAAACCACTCTATTTAGAGGGTATGACTTCCACTAAGGGAACGGAGTTTTCGGCAACGGTACAATTCAATGCTGACAAAAGATACGTTGAGTTCCTGTTTGACAGAAGCAATAACAATCAGCAAGCGCAAACGAACCAACAGAACACCCAACAAAGCCAACCACAGGAAGCCCCGAAAACATTCCGTGGTAAAGAACTAACCGATGAGCAACATAAGGATTTCAAAGCAGGTCAAACTATCTACATTGATGGATTAAAAGATAAAAAAGGGCAACCTTATCAGGGCTATATCACTTTCAATAAGGATACAGGAAAGACCAATTTTGAGTTTCCTAACCACTATAAGGAAAGGGTAAAACCCACCGAAGCCCATAAAACACAGACTGCTGTCAATTCAGAGGGCAAAACCAACGAAGCAACCAAGAACGTCCAAGAGCCTTTAAAGTCCGGGCAGCAAAGACCGAAAAATGAAAAGCAGCAGGAACAACAGGACAATAAGCCTGCAAAATCCAAAGGCAGAAAAATGTAATACAGTATGAAAACAATTATTGCAGAAAAACCAAGCGTAGCAAGGGAAATAGCCGGCTTGTTGGGAGCATCCGATAAAAAGGACGGCTACCTGACAGGTAACGGCTATTTTGTTACGTGGGCATTCGGTCATTTAATAGGACTGGGAATGCCCGAAGACTACGGCATTTCGGGATTTGATAAAGCATCCCTGCCGATATTGCCCAACCCTTTTTTATTGACCGTCCGCAAGGTCAAAAAAGACAAAGAGTACACTGCCGATACTGGCGCATTAAAGCAACTGAAAGTTATCGAACAGCTTTTTAGCCGTAGCAACAGCATTATTGTTGCTACCGATGCAGGACGTGAGGGCGAATTGATATTTCGCTATATCTACGAATACCTTAAATGCAACAAACCCTTTGAACGCCTTTGGATAAGTTCGCTTACCGAAAAAGCCATAAAACAAGGCTTTGATAATCTAAAAGACGGGGCAGCATTTGACGGATTGCATCAGGCGGCACAAGGCAGAAGCCGAGCCGATTGGCTTGTGGGCATCAATGCTACACAGGCATTGAGCATAGCCGCAGGCAATGGTATCTATTCGCTCGGAAGAGTACAAACGCCCACACTGGCTTTGATATGTAAACGCTACCTCGACAATAAGAATTTCACGGTAAAGAAATACTGGCAGATACAATTATCGCACAATAAAGCGCAGGTTGATTTCAAAAGCATTTCCGTAACCAAATGGGAAGAAAAGCAGCTTGCCGATGATACCCTTAAAGCTATTCAGCGTGGTACAAAGGCAACAGTTACATCAGCAGCAACCAAAAGCGTTACAGAACAACCGCCCTTGCTTTTCGACCTGACAGGCTTACAAAAGGAAGCCAATAAAAGGCTGAAATTATCTGCTGAAGCAACGCTCAATATCGCACAAAGCCTGTACGAAAAGAAGTTTATCACTTACCCACGTACCGGAAGCAAATACATCCCTGAAGATATGTGGGCAGAAATTCCAAACCTTGTGCGGGCTTTGCAGAACCGGGAAGATTGCAAGCAAGCTCTAACCAAAATCAAATGGGGACGGTTCAACAAACGTATCGTGAATGACCTCCGTGTAACGGACCATCACGGTTTGTTGATTACGGACAAAGTGCCGTCGGTACTTAATGCAGACGAAAACAAGATTTACAATATGATTGCGCTTCGATTGCTCGAAGCCATATCACAAGCCTGTGTCAAAGAAATAACCGATGTATCATTACAGGTATTGCATTACGACTTTATGGCAAAAGGCTGTAAAATTCAGGAAGCAGGTTGGCGTTCCATCAAAGGGAGTTTTACAGACGATGGCGAAGAACCAGTGCAGGAATTACCTGAACTGCATAAAGGCGACGAACTTGCCATAAAGGAAGCCGCCGTTTTGGAAAAGCAGACCAAACCGCCAGTGCTTTACAGCGAAGCCGGGCTTTTGTCGGCTATGGAAACCGCAGGGAAAGAAATCGAGAACGAGGAAGAACGAAAAGCCCTCAAAAATATCGGTATCGGTACTCCTGCAACAAGAGCCGCCATTATCGAAACCCTGTTTACCCGCAATTATATCCAACGGGATAAACGTTCTTTAATCCCTACTGAAAAAGGATTACAGGTGTACGGGCTTGTTAAAGACCGGAAAATTGCGGATGTGGCAATGACCGCCGAATGGGAACTGGCATTGCAGAAAATCGAGAACAACGAAGCGGATGCCGGAACATTCCAAAAGGAAATGGAAACCTATGCGAAATCCATTACCGATGAACTGCTGCAAACCTCTATTGCAAGCACCAATCAGCCGAAACTGACCTGCCCGAAATGTAAAAGTCAGCAACTCATTATCCGTGACAAAATTGTGAAATGCCCTGATGAGGCTTGTAACTGGGTACAGTTCCGCACCGTCTGCGGTGTACAAATCAGTATCGAAAACATAACAAGCCTTGTCAATAAAGGCAAAACCTCTCTTATCAAAGGAATGACAAGCAAAGCCGGAAAGAAATTCGATGCTTATATCGTGCTGAAAGAGAATGCGGAAAGTTCTTTTGAGTTTGAGAAAAACAAAAGCAGTAAACGCAATGGAAAATAAACTGTCAATCATACCCAAAGAAATCAGAAACCTGATTTATACTATCCGGGGCAAACAGGTAATGTTGGATAGCGACCTCGCTGCCTTATATCAGGTAGAAACAAAGAACCTGAACAAAGCCGTAAAAAGAAATATTGAGCGTTTTCCAGTATCATTCTGTTTTCAACTGACCGAAGAGGAAATTGAAAACTTGAGGTTCCAAATTGGAACCTCAAGTTTAAACTACGGCGGCAGACGTTATTTGCCCTATGTTTTTACCGAACAGGGCGTTGCAATGGCATCTGCCATACTCCGTTCTGATATAGCCGTTAAAATGAGTGTGGAAATAATGAATGCTTTTGTTGAAATGCGAAAAATGCTCATTAGCAACGCTTCTTTGTTCCATCGTTTGGATAATATCGAATTAAAGCAACTGGAAGCCGACCAAAAATTTGAAGAGATTTTTAAGGCTTTGGAAAGCGACAAGCTGTACAGCGAGAAAGGTATTTTCTACAATGGGCAGGTATTTGATGCCTACGCCTTTGTTTCCGATATTATCCGAAGTGCCAAAAGCTCAATTATCTTGCTTGATAATTATGTGGATGATACGGTGCTTACTTTGTTGGGTAAGCGTAAGACTACTGTAACCGCTACAATCCTTACCAAAAGCATCAGTAATCAGCTACGATTAGATTTACAACGCTACAATAGCCAATATCCTCCGATAGACATTGAAGTGTTTTCTGATGCCCACGACCGTTTTTTGATTATTGACCATTCAGAACTCTACCATATCGGGGCATCGCTCAAAGACCTGGGCAAAAATTGGTTTGCCTTTTCAAGAATGGATATTGAACTTGGTAGAGTTTTGCAGATTTTAAACAAGTAAAAAAATCCCCTCCGATATTTCGGAGGGGAATGGTGCATAATCCTTAATAATTTAGTGACAGCCCTATACCCAAGCCCATATCACTATCATAGTGTGTACGAATACCTATATTCTTATTGATGATATACTTCAAGTCTGCCATATATTCCATATCGGTATTGACCATAAAACCAGCTCTTAATCTTTTTGAAATTGGTATATCTTCTCGCATTAAAGACAGGCGAACGATACCATCGTGATATACTTCTGCCTGAAAATTGACTAACATTGGCAAGGTGTACATAAAACCTAAACTAAAGGCTCTACGTGTATCTTTTTCGTTTTTCTGCCCGAATAAATTGGTTTCGTGTTCATCTATTCCCATTTTACGGTAACGCCAGTCAAAGCCTATAAATGGCATAAACCACTGCATTTTTCCGATGTATCTTCCTAAATGTGTTTCTACTTCGTAACCGTGCATATCATTGTAACCTAAACGCCATTCTGTGCCTAAACTCCATCTTGCATTTTGAAACATTGCCTCGCCATCATTACCATTGGTTGCAAAATCGTTCTGTGCCATAAAATGTGGCATATTGCTCTCTCTCTGTAATTTATTGTATGCTTGTTTCTTGTTGGGTAAGTTTGGATTTTTATAGTCATCCACAGCAAAAACCCTGTTCATCCCCGACATCATATGATATAGGATATGGCAATGGAAAAACCAATCTCCTTCTTCGTTTGCCAAAAATTCAATGGTATCTGTTTCCATTGGCATTATATCTAACACATTTTTCAGTGGTGATTTTTCGCCTTTTCTATTAATTACTCTAAAGTCGAAACCGTGCAGGTGCATTGGGTGTCGCATCATTGAGTTATTGTAAATGGTGATGCGTAAAATTTCTCCTTTCTTTACAGGAATTTTATCAACTTCTGAAAGAATTTTGTTATCCATACTCCACACATAGCGGTTCATATTTCCGGTAAGTGTAAATTTTAGTTCTTTTACGGGTGCATCTTTGGGAAGTGAAGTATTGTAGGGCGATTGCAACATTGCATAGTTTAGGGTTTTAATTTCTCCTAAAGCATTTGCATTGTAACGATTGGGGTCGTTATCCATATTCATATTGTGTTGGCTATGGTCTTGCTTTTGATTGGCTTCTCCTGTAATTTCGGGATACATTACCACGTTCATATCCATTTGGTTCAGGCTCATTTTCATTCCCATATCGTCCAAATCACCATTCATCTTCATCATATCGTTCATCATCTTCATCCCTTCAAAATATTTTAATTTGGGCAGTGGGGAAATTAATTGTTTGATACCATTACCTAAAAAATAACTGGCTGATTGTGTTCGGTCTTCAGTAGTGGCTAAAAATTCATAAGAAACACCTTCTTCGGGGATTGTTACAACGACATCGTATGTTTCAGAAACTCCTATAATTAACCTATCTACTTCAACAGGTTCTACATCGTTACCATCATTGGCTACTACGGTAATTTTACCTCCGGCATACCGTAACCAAAAGTAAGAGGATGCGCCACCATTTGAAACTCTTAACCTTACTTTATCACCTGCTTTTAGTATTTTGCCGTCAACGGTTTTTAAATCGGTAGTATGATTTCCGTTAATTAATATTTTGTCATAATACACATCGCTTACGTCCATTGCCAACATACGTTTCCATTCGTTGGTTAATTTGGTTTTGAAATGCCCTTCTCTAATAGCTTCTGCATAAGATTGTGTTGCACCTTTTTTGATAGCTGCCCAATCATTGGCGTTGTGCAACATTCGGTTAATGTTGTTGGGGTTATAATTTGTCCATTCGCTTAAAATAATGGGTACGGTAGGCAAATCATCAATGCCCTTTCTAAAGGTTTTGTCGTCATCCCGCTTTTTCATTACAAAACTGCCATACATTCCAATCTGTTCCTGCAAACCTGAATGGGAATGATACCAGTGCGTTCCGTGTTGGATAATTGGAAAACGATAGGTGTATGTTGCTCCGGCTTCAATAGGCTTTTGTGTAAGCCAGGGCACACCGTCCTCTTTGTTGGGCAAAAATACGCCGTGCCAATGCAGTGATGTACTTTCTTTTAACTGGTTATGCACTACAATCTCGGCAGTGTCGCCCTCTGTAAATGTGAGCGTGGGCATAGGTATTTGCCCATTTACGGCAATGGCTCTTTTTGTTTTTCCTGCATAGTTGACAAGCGTATCTTTTACATACAAGTCGTAATGCACTACTTTCTGTGCAAATAGGGATTGCGAACATAACAGTATAAATACTGCTTGCAGCAACCTTATTTTACTATTTATGGGTATATTCATTTTGATATTTTTTTTTGAAACTCATTCCTGTTCTTTTAGCCAATTGATTAATGTTTTGATTTGCTCATTATTCAATTTTGCATTTTTGTGCATCAGTGTATATGAGGACAGAGGCATTTGCTTCGTTTCTATTTGTTTTTTAATTGAGTTTAGTAATCTTTCCTGCTTTCTATTTGAGTATGTACCCCATTCATTGAAATTCAAATCTTCTTTTGCATTTTTGATATGGGTTCCTACCAATGTTCTTGCAGGCTGTACATAGTCGTACCAAACATAATTGGTATTGTTGCTATGACAATCGTAGCAAGACGTTTGAAACATCGCTTTTATTTCAATAGGCATTTTATAGACTTGTGTAAAATCGGTTGTGTAAACCTGCCCTTTATCTACATTAAGGGCAGGCTGATAAAATTGGATTGCAATAAAAATAAACAGCACTGTTGCTAAAATTATCTTTAATACTTTCTTCATTCTAAAATTCTTTTTTTACAGAACCGCAGGTAAGCATCTTACTACCATAGTAAGGATTTTTGATTGTCTTTGCTTCACTAATCCAAATAGCACCTTTGCCATCATTGTACATCGGGCAATAATCTTGATACAATTTTTGGGTAGTTCCGAACAATGCTATAAGGTCGGAAACATCTTTGCTTAATGATGCTAAATGCTCTCTTTGGTGGTCTATCTTTCCGGCATTGTCGCCAATATGCTCTGCGTTTTCTTTTGCATTTTCTGCAATATCCATATACTCCTTATGTTTGTTTGCAGGTATGGTTTTCATATCTACATTTTTCAAGGTAATGAACAACTGTTTGCCTGCATTGGCAGCAGCTTTGTCATTGTCTGAAGCAAGGGCGTTTTTTAATGACAGATAATCGGTAATTATGGGTGCAATAGAGAAGTTTTGCGCCTGCTTTTTTACATCTGATTTTTCTGCAGCTTTAGCTAATGTATCAACTGGAGCAGTAGAAGTTGCCGTATCATTTTGTGTTGATGATGGCACATTTTGAGCGTCAGACACCACTGTACTATCATTGGCTGTTTTGTCGCTGTTTTTACTGGAAGACTGATTGCAGGAAACGGTTATTGCTACAACCGTAGCCAGTGCGATGATGGAGAAAAATATATTTTTCATTTTAATGCTATTTAATGTTGTTAAAGAAATTTTTGTGGTTTACTTGTTTTCAAATTCTTTCAGCTTTCGCTTCATAAATTCGATTTCCTTTGCCTGTGTTTCAAGTATGTTTTTTTGCAACTCTATCAGTTCGGGGTCGGTTAATTTTGCTTTTTCCGACATCAGCACTGCTGCTGCGTGGTGCGGTATCATTCCTTTTACAAATTGTTTGTCGCCCACATTTATTTGCTCCCTGATGCCAAACCAAGAGAAGATGCCAATTGCGAGGGAAAATGCAATGATTGCCCAGTTGATTTTTTTGTTTTGATACATTCCTTTCATTATCCATAATTCAATGACCAACATTGCCGAAACCATCAGCAGGGTCATATACAAATTATTGATGTTCGGGATAAGATTATCCAATCTGTCAATCATAGCATACATAAGGAAATACATCGCTGCGAACATCGCCACAGCCATTACAGTGAACCGTTTGTACATTGCTAAAGAATGTTTGGCATTATGCGCCTCATTTGCCGTGTGGTGGTGCATATCGTGCTTGTTTTCTATATTTTCCATAACAGAAGAATTTATTTATTATTAATTGTTTCCTGTACGCTACCACAGGTTAGCATTTGAGAACCGTAATAAGGATTTTTAACCGCTTCTTCTTTGCTTAACCAATTTGCGCCTTTCCCGTTATTGTACATTGGGCAATGCTGATAGTAAACAGGTGTTTCCTGTTTTGATACCTTAGCCAGTTCGTACATATTCTTAGAAAGTAAAGCGAATGTTTGCCTTTGTTGGGCAACATCTTTAGAAGCAGCAATCTTTTCTGCATTTGCTGTCAGGTCTTTCATTACTTTCATCCAAACGGTATGCTCCCCGGTAGAAAGTTTTGCCATTTCTACGGCTTTGATAGCTTTTACCAATTCGGCAGCTTTTGCGGATGATGTACCTGCATCAGTTTTTACCAAAGCATCTTTAACTGAAAAATAGTTGTCGAATACGACTTTCAGTTGTGGTGCATTTTGGTCATCGGCAGTTTTTGTTGTTGCCATTTCGTTGTGGTTATGGTTGGTGTGTCCGCTTTTCATATCCATACCCGCATCATTAGATTTTGCGACTGGCTTTAATTCTCTGTCGTACTGGCAACATCCCGGCAGCTTTGCATACACATCATCCGGTGCTAAAAACTTTTCGCTGTCGTAACCTGCCAAAGCGATACGTTTCAATATTTCATCCTGATTGGTCTTATCGCTGTCATAAGTGAGCGTAGCCATTTTAGTGTCTTTATTCCATTCCACACTGGCTACCTTGTTCACATTGCCTGCTTTTTCGATAGTGGCTTTACACATACCGCAATTGCCGTAAATTTTTACGGTTTCTGTTTTCGCATTTTTGATTTGTGCGAAACTGTTTATTGATGATAGTAATACGCCGATTACCATCACTATTTTTGATAATGATTTCATTTTGAAAATTTTAATTTAATAAGATATACAAAAGGGGTGCGAAAACTGGATTGGGTTTTCGACAAGACATACCTGTGGCTGTCAAGCAACAGATTTAGCTTATTTTAGGCGGTAGCCAAATGGAGAAAAAGCCTGAAGAATAATAGGCTTGTTTGAAACCGAATTTTTGCTTTTTTGCTTCTGCAAACAGATTTTTTGCTTTCAATTCGATTACAACAGGTACACTTAAAGAAGTTGTTGAAGCACCGCATCTGCAAGAACTGTGTTTGCAATTGCCTCCGCAGTCGTGACCATCCTTACATTTTTTACAGGACTTGTCCTTGCAACTGTTTTTGTGCTGCGATTTTTCAGATTTTTCTTTTGAGCAGGATTTTTGTTCCGTCTTAGTTGTTTTTTTGGCGCAGGCATAGCTTATGCTCGGCATAAGGAAAAATCCCAAACACAGTAAGAGAACAAAGCTGATATGTTTACCCAAATTTTTCAACACTACAAAGTTACAAATAAGATTATCTTTTTTTGATGGCTTTCCCTCTTTTTTTGGTGTTTGATACCAAATGTTTAATAAAGCCGCATTTTTTTTCCATTTTTAAAGATATAATGCCCTTTTTATCAGGTCAGGTTGCTAAAAAGGGCATTATAAATTCAATATATTAAGCGTTTAAAGGTTCGATTTTAAAGCCTGCTTTTTGTACTGTTTCAATTACCTGGTCTTCGGTAATACCCTCTGATTTTATTGTAAGTACCTTGTCTTTATTGGCGGTGTCAACTTCCCAATGGCAGATGCCCTCTGCATTGTCCAAATGCGGCTTTACAGATGCTATACAACCGCCACAATTGATGTTCGTCTTAAATTGAAATTCTTTATTTTCCATTGTCTTAAATTTTGATTGTTGTTTGATACCACAAATTTCAGCACTATACCGTTCTGTATTGTTGTGGAATTTCTTATTTGATTTGTGATATTTAATGTTTTACTTTTTCCACTTCAACCGCAGGCTGTTAGTTACCACGCTCACGCTGCTCAATGCCATTGCTGCACCTGCAATCATCGGGTTCAGCAGGAAGCCATTTATTGGGAATAAGATACCTGCCGCAATAGGAATGCCGATTAAATTATAGATGAATGCCCAAAACAGATTTTGCTTAATAGTGGCTACGGTCTGTTTTGAAAGTTTTATTGCCTGTGGTATTTTGGTAAGGTCTGATGAAATAATGGTCATCTTGGCAACATCCATTGCAATGTCGGAACCTTTACCCATTGCAATACTTACATCGGCTGTTGCCAAAGCTGTGCTGTCATTAATACCGTCGCCAACCATTGCCACTACTTTGCCTTTGCTTTGAAGTTCCTTTACAAAATCGGCTTTGTGCTGTGGCAATACCTCTGCCTTGTAATGCCCGATGCCAGTTTGCTTTGCAATGGCTTTTGCAGTGGCTTCATTATCGCCCGTAAGCATATACAATTCTATGCCCATATCCTGCATTTGCCGGATGGCTTCGACCGATGTTTCTTTGATTTTATCAGAAATGACGATAACGGAAAGCGCCTGTTTGCTGTCGGCAAACCAAATAACTGTTTTGGATTGTTTTCCCCATTCATCCGCTTGCTTTTGCAGTTGCTCCGCAATGGTAATGTTGTTTTCTGCCAATAGCTTTTTATTGCCTACAAAATAGGTTTCGTTGTTGTGATTGGCTTTTGCACCTTTTCCTGTAATACTATCGAACAGTGATAAAGTAGTGGTTTGTACACCGTCTAAATGTTTCACTACCGCTTCTGCCAATGGGTGTTCGGATTGCTTTTCGATGCTTAATAAAATATCTTTCGTTGCATCATCATTGTTTAGCCATTCGATACCTGTTACCTCTGGTCTACCCTCTGTTATCGTTCCTGTTTTATCTAAAATAATGGCATCAACTTTTTTGGCTAATTCCAAACTTTCGGCATCCTTTATCAGAATACCGTTTTCAGCACCTTTGCCAACGCCAACCATTATAGCGGTAGGCGTAGCCAATCCCAAAGCACAAGGGCAGGCAATAACCAATACCGTAACAGCCGCTAACAATCCCTGAACTATGCCATTGTTGCCGCCTAAAATAAACCATAGGATAAATGTGAGAATAGCAATCCCTATCACAACGGGAACAAAAATTCCTGCAATCTTATCTACCAACTTTTGTACTGGTGCTTTACTGCCTTGCGCATCCTGAACCATTTTGATGATATGGGCAAGCATTGTTTCCCTTCCGACTTTAACCGCTTTGAATTGGAAACTTCCTTTTTGGTTAATCGTTCCCGCAAATACTTTTTCGTTTTCTTTTTTCTGTACAGGTACAGGCTCGCCACTCAACATACTTTCATCAACGTAGGAACTGCCCGAAGTAACCATACCGTCCACCGCAATCTTTTCGCCCGGCTTTACAAGAATAACATCGCCTGCGTTTACCTCTTCAATAGCGGTTTGTTTTTCGGTTCCATTCGCTTGTATAACAATAACGGTCTTGGGTTGTAAGCCCATCAGTTTTTTAATGGCTGAAGAGGTATTGCCTTTGGCTTTTTCTTCCAATAGTTTCCCTAACAGGATAAATGCGACAATTACGGCTGCTGCTTCAAAATATACGTGGGCGTGTAGTCCTCTCTGATGCCAAAAATCTGCAAACAACATATTGAATACGCTGAATAGATAAGCGATACCTGTACTCAATGCTACCAGTGTATCCATATTGGCTGAACGATGTTTTGTCTGCTTCCAGGCATTGATGAAAAAATCCCTGCCTAACCACAATACAACAGGAGTAGAGAACAGCCACATTATAGGGGTTGCATAGGGCATATCCATAAAGAACATTGCTATCAATACAACAGGCAATGACAGCGCAATAGCCCATACGGTTTTAGTCTTTAGCTTTTGGAACTTTTCAGCGTGGATAGCTTCTAATGTTTCCTGCTGCTTATTTTCTTCTTCTACCAGTAAATCGTAACCTATGGACTGTATCGCCTTTTGCAGTTTGGTGGCATCGGTCATATTGAGTAGGTATTCCACGGTAAGATTTCCCGTAGCAAAGTTTACGGATGCTTCTATAACGCCCTCCTGATGCTTTACAATACTTTCTACACTGCCTGCACAGGATGCGCAGGTCATTCCCAATACAGGGAATGTATGTTTTACAGTAGAAACGTTGTAACCTAAATCTTTGATTGCTTTTACCGCTGCGCCTATCGCTGCGCTGTTATCTACCGTGATAGCTGCCCTGCGGTTGTTTAGCTCTACTTTGTGGGTTTCGATGCCTTTGACCTGTGCCAATCCTTTTTCAACGATTAACGCACAATGTTCGCTTTCTACATCTTCTAAGGGAAGATAAATAGTTTCTTTATTATTCGTTGCCATATTTGCCTGATTTAATTAACAGTACAAAATTGGCTATTATATGGGTGGGTGCTATTGTGAAATTTTGGAATTTATGTGTAAGATTTACAAACTATCCAATGGCTTCCTTTTATCTTCTTTTATCTGTTTGAAATAGCTCGGTGTCAGCCCTGTAACTTTTTTGAACTGGTTGCTTAGGTAGGACACACTCGAATAGTTTAAACGAAAGGCAATTTCACTCAAAGAAAGCTCATCATATACCAATAGCTCTTTTACCTTTTCTACTTTTTGGGCAATAAAGTATTTTTCAATGGTAGTACCCTCTACCTCCGAAAAGAGATTAGATAAATAATTATAATCGTGGTGCAGTTGACTACTTAGCACATCCGAAAGATTGGTTTTGGCGTGGTTGTCCTGATGATGCACAAGGTCAATAATTATATTTTTTATCTTTTCAATTATGCGGCTTTTTTTATCGTCAATAAGTTCAAAGCCTAATGGAATTAAAACCTTATCTACATTATTTTTTTCTTCGGATGTAATCTCTTTATCCAATACTACCTCTCCAAGTTTGATTTTTTTTACGTTCAGACCTAACTTATCCAATTCATTTTGCACCACCATAATACAGCGGTTGCAAACCATATTTTTAATAAAGAGTGTACTCATATATACCTTTTTACGACCTTAACAAAGGTACAAATTAATCTTTGGCATCATACCATTCTACGCCAAATCCCGCCTTTCAAAGCCAAACCCTGCCACTTCTGCAAAGGGGCTTATGTACTGCTATAATTTTAGGATTTAAGTAAAATTCTAAACAAAATAAGTATGGATGTACAGCAAAAAGACCTGTCGTATTTCAGATTACGACTGCAAGAATTATTAAACAGCAGCTTTCCTGAAAAGGCGCACGACCAAAAATTTATTGACCAACGGTCTTCGTGGGCTGCCAATGCTTATGAGGGTGCTTTCCGTTCGGGAAACGCCATTGAGCAATGCGACGAAATAGCCAACTACATACTTTTTGAGGGCTTGCACTTCTCCAAGTTCAACACGGTTTTCAAAGTGGTATGCAATGAGTTTGATGCCATAATGGCAGACGAGGAGCTGCGACCGTTCGCCCTTAAAATGTTCCCCGTTTGTGAGCCTGTTTTCGCAGGATATGAATTAACCGATGATTTCGCCAACGGAAATGAGTTTGATGTACTCTATACCGAACTGACCGGAACCATCTCAATATGGATTGAGGAAAATGGGCTTCAGTAAGCGGTTCCATCTCCAACAGAATATTGATGCCCTGCGAATTGTTTTTAAACTGGAAAAGGAGAAACGGCAAGCCACCGTAGGCGAAAGACTGCTAATGATGCGATACAGCGGATTTGGCGGTCTTAAATTCGTTCTGAACCCCGTAGAAAACGAAATAGACATCAATCATTGGAGAAAAACAGAACACGACCTTTTTCCACTCACGCAGGAACTCCACCAACTACTCAAAGAAAATTCCGAAGACGATAAGCAATACCGCAAGTATGTGGATAGTATGAAAAGTTCCGTACTGACGGCTTTTTATACCCCACCAAAAGTTATAGATGCCATTTCATCTGCCTTGCGGGATAATGGTCTGCACATTGATAAATTCCTCGAACCCTCCGCAGGTATCGGTTCATTCATCCAATCCTTTTCGGAAAATCAGAAAGCCAGTGTTACCGCTTATGAAAAGGACTTGCTTACAGGCAAGATTTTAAAGCAGCTTTACCCCGAAATCAATATCCGTATAAACGGCTTTGAGGAAATCCCCGAAAGGGAACAAAACACCTATGATGTAATCGCCAGTAATATCCCTTTTGGCGATACTTCCGTATTTGACCTTTCTTATTCACGCAGTAGAAACAGCGCAAAGGAACAAGCTGCCCGAAGCATACACAATTACTTTTTTCTGAAAGGTGCTGATATGCTCCGTGAGGGCGGTTTGTTGGCTTACATCACTTCACAGGGCATTCTGAACAGCCCTAAGAACGAACCCATACGCAGGGCGTTGATGCAGGATAATAATTTGGTTTCGGTTGTAAGATTGCCTAACAACCTGTTTACCGAATATGCAGGTACGGAAGTCGGCAGCGACCTGATTATCCTGCAAAAAAATACGGCAAAAGAAAATCTGACCGACAGGGAAGATCTGTTTTGCCAAAGCAAGCCATCTGAATACAATACGCCTGGCAATGCGCTCTTTCAGGACAGTACAAGAATTATCCATACCGACCAAAAATTAGATACCGACCCATACGGGCAACCTGCCTTAATCTATACGCATAAAGACGGTGTTGAGGGCATTGCCAAAGATTTGAAGCAAATGCTTTCCGAAGATTTTGGAAAGCATCTGAATTTGAGTTTATACAAAGGCGAACAGAACGACGAGCCTGTTATACAAATTCCTATTGAACCAAAAGTTACACCTCCGGTCATAGACCCTGTAATCATTCAGCAAAAGCCGCAACCTGTACCTACTCCGGTAGTCCGTCAGGAAAGCCCGCAGGAATTAAAGCAACTAAGCATTTTTGACTTGTTTGAAAGTGCGGGAGAACCTGTAATGGTTCTTGCTCCACCTAAAAGAACTACCCAAGCCAAAAGGCAAAGCACTAAAAAAAGAAGAGGTACAATAGGTCGTCAGCCCGACCTGTTCAGCAGTGCAAGGCAGCAGCCCTATACACCGCTAAAATCCAATGGTGATATTAACGGAACCGACCAGGTTAACGGCAAAAAACAGGAAGCTATCAGCGACCTGTTTTCACAAATAAACGGAAATGGCCAGTCTGATAAGACAGCCATTACCGCTATCAATATTAATGCTATTCCTGAACCTGCCCCGTATAGTGGCGAACTGCAATCATTCCATCGTAACGATTGTCTTGTGGTGGATAACGGTTGGGTAGGTTATCTGCAAGAAGTAGAAAAGGAAGATGCAAAAGCAATCTTTCATCCATTGCAATTACCATCGGCACAGAAAGCAAGAGCCGAAGCCTACATAGCTGTAAGGGACAGTTATATCAACCTGTACCAAAAAGAAGCTGAAAAGCAGACCGAACACAAGGCAGAACGGGAAACCCTGAACCTCCTGTACGATGGCTTTGTCAAAAAATACGGTAATCTCAATGCTGCCGACAATGCCAAGCTGATAAAGACAGACAGCGCAGGTAAAGAAATTCCTTATCTGGAGCGTATCATTGGCGGCATAATCCATAAAGCGGATATATTCAGCCGTCCTGTTAGTTTCTCTACGACCACGTTAGCAACCGATAATCCCGAAGAGGCATTAGCCGCCTCGCTGAATAAATACGGCAACGTGGATTTGGACTTTATGTCCGAAATCAGCAGCCTGCCTGCCGATACCCTGAAAGAAGCCTTACACGGGCGGTTGTTCTACAATCCGCTACAACAGGAATACGAAATAGCCGAACGGTGGATTGCAGGCAACGTAGTTGAGAAAGCCGATGAAGTAAGAGCCTATCTTGAAAACAATCCTGATGATACCGAAGCCAAAGAAAGCCTTACCGCTTTAGAGGAAGCCCGACCAAAACGGATTGAATTTGAGGAGTTGGATTTTAATCTCGGCGAACGGTGGATACCTACCGGAATTTATGCCCGTTTCGCTTCGCACCTGTTCGATGCGGATGTATTGGTTCATTATTCCGAAAGCTCCGACGACTTTTCTGTGAAATGTCATCGGGGCAATATGCACATTTGGGAAAAATATGCTGTCAAAGCGGAAAGCCGAACATTTGACGGTATTGCCCTGCTCAAACACGCCCTTGTCAATACTACGCCTGATATAACCAAAAAAGTGATGGTTGGCGACCAAGAGGTCAAAGTACGGGATATGGAAGCCATACAAATGGCGAACACCAAGATTGATGAAATCCGTACCGCTTTTACCGACTGGCTACACGCACAGAACGATGAGTTTAAAAACAGGCTGACCGACCAGTACAACGACACCTTTAACTGTTTCGTTCGCCCGAACTATGACGGAAGCCATCAGGAATTTCCGGGATTAGACCGCAAGGGTGCAGGCATTGAAGACCTGTATTCAAGCCAAAAGGACACGGTTTGGATGATAAAACTGAACAACGGTGCTATCTGCGACCACGAAGTAGGCGCAGGAAAAACGCTGATAATGTGTACCGCAGCGCAGGAAATGAAGCGTTTGGGATTAGCCCATAAACCGATGATAATCGGACTGAAAGCCAATATACCTGCTATTGCTGAAGACTACCGAAAAGCCTATCCACACGCAAAAATCCTTTATCCAGGTATTGATGATTTTACGCCTAAAAAACGCCTGCGCATTTTCGGGGATATTAAAAACAACGATTGGGATTGTGTGATACTCACGCACGACCAGTTCGGAATGATACCTCAATCGCCCGAAATACAAAAGGAAATCCTCGAAATAGAATTAGACAGCGTAGAGCGCAACCTCGATGCCCTGAAATCGCAAGGCAAGGAAGTGACAAGGGGAATGCTCGCCGGGGTAATCAAACGAAAAGAAAATCTTGAAGTAAAGCTGAAAACGCTGCAACACGATATTGAAAACCGCAAAGATGATATTGTGGACTTTAAGATGATGGGCATAGACCATTTGTTTGTGGACGAAAGCCACCAATTCAAAAACCTGATGTTCAACACCCGTCATACACGGGTTGCCGGATTGGGTAACGTGGACGGCAGCCAAAAGGCACTGAACCTGCTTTTTGCAATCCGCACCATTCAGGAGCGTACCAATGCGGATATGGGCGCAACCTTTCTTTCGGGTACGACCATCAGCAATTCATTAACGGAGCTGTACCTACTGTTCAAATATCTGCGTCCCCGTGCATTGGAAAAACAGGGCATTCATTCTTTTGATGCGTGGGCAGCTATCTATGCAAGGAAAACGACCGATTATGAATTTTCGGTAGCTAACAATATTGTCGCAAAAGAGCGTTTCCGCTACTTTATCAAAGTGCCGGAACTTGCGCAGTTCTATTCTGAAATCACGGATTACAGAACGGCAAAGGATATTGGTATTGACCGACCCAACAAGAACGAGGTATTATACAATATACCGCCAACGCCCGACCAAGAAGCCTTTATCCAAAGCCTGATGGCTTTTGCCAAAACGGGCGATGCTACTTTGCTCGGAAGAGAACCATTATCGCAAAGGGAAGAAAAAGCAAAGATGCTCATTGCTACGGACTACGCCCGTAAGATGTCGCTCGATATGCGTATGGTAAGCGGTATCTACGACGACCACCCGGACAACAAGGCTTCGCATTGTGCGGCAAATATTGCCAAGTATTACAACCAGTTCAACGCACAGAAAGGAACGCAGTTCGTTTTCTCGGATTTGGGAACCTACAAGCCGGGCGAATGGAACGTGTACTCCGAAATCAAACGCAAACTCGTGGAAGACCACGGCATACCTGCCCACGAAGTAAGGTTTATTCAGGAAGCAAAAAATGATAAGCAACGTAAAGACCTTATTAATGGGATGAACGAGGGTAAAATCCGTGTGCTGTTCGGTTCTACGAGTATGCTCGGAACTGGCGTGAACGCACAGAAAAGAGCCGTTGCCGTTCATCATTTAGATACACCGTGGCGACCGAGCGACCTTGCCCAAAGGGACGGTCGTGCAATAAGAAAAGGCAATGAGATTGCCAAATTCTTTGCCGATAATAAAGTGGCTGTGATTATCTATGCCGTTGAAAAATCTTTGGATAGTTATAAGTTCAATCTGCTGTATAATAAGCAACTTTTCATAGACCAGTTAAAGACCAACAATCTGACCAAAAGAACGATTGATGAGGGCAGTATGGACGAAAAATCGGGAATGAATTTTTCGGAATACGTGGCTATCCTGTCAGGAAATACAGACCTGTTGGATAAAGCCAAGTTAGAAAAACAGATTGCCGGATTGGAAAGCGAAAAGCAGGCGTTCAACCGTTCTAAATTCAGTGCCAAATATAAGCTGCAAGATTATACGGAATTGTTGGATAGTACGCAATCCCGTTTCAACCGAATGAGCCTCGATTGGGAAAACTTGCAGCAACGCATACAAAAACATTCGGACGGTACAATTGCAAATCCTGTGCAGTTGGACGGTGTACCGCCCAATGCGGATATAAAACAAATAGGTGCAAAGCTCAACCAGCTTGCGGACAAAGCCCGCACCGGAGGTCAGTACGAAGAAATAGGAAGCCTGTACGGTTTTACGCTGTTGGTCAAAACTGAAATGTCCGAAAAAGAGGGTGTGGATATTCGGGTAAACCGCTTTTTAATACAGGGAGAGGGCAATATCAAATATACCTACAACAACGGTCTAATCGCTAAAGATGAAAAGCTGGCGGCTATGAACTTCCTTAACGCACTGGAGAAATTGCCCGGCTATATCGAGCAGGAGCAAAAGAAAATTGCGGAGATACAAAAAGACCTGCCCATTCTTCAGGAAGTGGTAAACGGTACGTGGTCTAAAGAAAGCAGATTGAGCGAATTGAAAACGGAACTGGCTGCCGTTGAGCGAAAGATACAGTTATCCATTACGCCGGAAACTAAAGGAGAACCTGCGGAAAAAACCGAAAAGCAAAAGCCAAACAGTTCGGAAAATATTATACGCACAAAAGGTATTCACTTACCTCGTGGTGTATTGTAAGAAAGATTATTCTCTTTCTTCCTTTTCATCCATTTTACAAATTAGTGCATCACGCAGGCTGTCAAGGAATTTAGTTCTGTTCATTTTTCGGCTTTTCAGTTCCAAATAGGTATGATAGAAATCGCCTAAGCTGATATTAAATGCAATTTCAAAGGTTTTAGCAATGACTTTAATGTCCGCATTTCCATTATCAAAAATACCTTGTGCATATAATGCGTAAATAAGTTCCGTCAATGCCGTTTTGCTTCCCGTCCAATTCAGAGAAGAATTATGAGATACCCTTTTTTGATTGATATTATTTATTTGGTCTTCAAGATAAACTTGTATCAGGTCATTGGCTATTATTTTTGCAACTTTATAATCGTGTGATGTGGAAAAGCGATGGTCTGCTTCAAAATAAAACGTGTCTAAACTTAGTTTAATATCGCATTTGCCCCGTACAAAGAGTTTCTCGTCAATAAAAGAATTATTGGTTCGGTAATATTTATAGAATTCAAGATTATTATCAAAATACCTTTTCAGTTTTCTCAATTCATCGTTTAAATATTTCCTTACGGGCTTTGCTCCGTAGGGCTTTTTTGTTTCAATTTTATAAATGGCATTATGATAAATGAGTTTTGAAACAATAACAGGCTTCTGATATTTAAAAAATCGGATTTCTTCATCAATATTTTTAAAGCCTCTTTTTAAGACGTACTTCTTTAATTCAGACAAAGAATTAACAATAAGGACTATAACAGCTTCTATTCTTTGGATAGGACAGTCTGTTTCAATCTCCAATTCGTGAATTGTTGTTTCCAATCTATATAATGTTTCATTGTAAAATTTATCCATTCGATTATAATTTGAAATCTATATGTTGGTAAAACTTACAAATACAATCGTTTCAATAAGCAAATTGGGATGTTTTTTCTGTAATTGTTTTACCAACTCAAAAGAATGGCATTGCGTAGAAATACTGTTAGTAATGTGCTAAAGTCAATATATTTTAGCAACATTTTTTATCCTGTTGAATTGGCGGACAAGGAACGCTTCCGTAACTGCAATACACACAACAATCGCCCTGTAATGGTTTTAATCTTGTCTTACAATTTCCACATTCATAAAAATATTGGCAAGCATCTGTCGGCATTGTTTCCTCTTTTTTGTATCCGCAGTTTGGGCAAGTTATTACTGATTGTAATTTAATTTCCATTATGATATAATTTTACTTTTTAGTGATTTGTATCCTGTCGAATTGATAGCTTTTTCTATTTCTGTTATACTTGTTTGTTTGTTGTCAAACTTAACAATAGCATTGCCTTTCTCATAGGAAACCACAACTTCGACAATTCCTTTTAGTTTGCTAATCTCTGCTTTAACGTGGTGTTCACAACCTGAACAAGTCATTCCTTTAATTGTAAACTCAACTTTTCGAAGTTTTGAAGTTTGGGTAATAATTGCTTTACTTTCAGTCTTTGGAAAAAAGATGTGGGCATAAATTGGAAATGATAAAAGTAAAGCCGTCATAATGGTAATAATTCCTAAAAATGATTTTGTTTGCATAAAATTTGGTTTTTCAGTTGTTTCACATTTACAGTCAATTTTCTTTTGTGGTTTCAACTTTTGATACCAAGCAAAACCAAGCACTAAAATTGTTAAACCGATAAAATATGGTCGGAAAGGTTCGAGCCAAGAAAAAGTTGAAGCAAGTCCGCTTGTTCCTGCTATTAGAGCCAACACTGGTGTAATACAACACAATGAAGCTGCAATTGCTGTCAAAAGTCCAGTCCCGATTAGTTTGTTGTCCGTTTTCATATTGTTTCTAAAATTTTGTTATCATCGAGTACTTTAAAAAATGGTTCCAGCATTTTTTCATACTCTTTGGTCAATGAATAAAAAATGGTTTGTGCCTCTCTTTCGGTTTCAATAAGCTTTCGGTCTTTGAGTTTTCGCAAGTGCTGAGAAATTGCTGAAATTGTCATACCAAGAATATCGCTTAAATCACAAACACAAAGTCGTTTTTCTTCATAAAGAAGAAACAGAATTTTCAACCTTACATTGTTTCCCGCCAATTCAAGTCCGTTAGACAAATAGTCAAACGAACCGTGGAGTTCTGAAACTCGTTCTTTACAGCGATTAATTTGTTTAATGTCTGCCTTTTGTCTTATGCACGAAGTATTATCCATAGTGCAAATATAGTAAATTTGCTTATTTAAGCAATTACTTAAATATAAAAAATGAAAAACAACTCTATCTGACTGTTTGTTTCTACTCTATATTTTCGTAAAAGGTTAGCAAACTTCCGTGTAAGTCTAATGTTGAAAATTCTCTTGTCCCGTAGTAGGTGACTTCTATTTCGGTTTCTTCATTATGTAGTACCTTTTTTTCCTTTAGCTCTTTATACAGTTCGTCAATGCTTTATACTTCAATTCTACAACTGTGTGTACCTGCCAAAAAACTTTCTGTTCCGCTACTAATCGGTTTGAGAAATAAAAAAATATTTTTCCATTTCCAGTTATTATTACAAGAAGCCCATAAATGCAATTCTATACCATCCCTAATTAATATTGCAAAAGTTGTTTCCTTATGTCGGCAATCAAAACCAAATTGGGCTTTGTAAAACATAACTGCTTTATCAATATTTCGAACAGGAAATACGGGTATAGTCTTTATTAGTCGTATCATAGTCGTGATATTATTTTAATTATTGAACCCTGTTTTTTTTAGCATATTGGTTGAAATCCTATTGCCGTTTCATAACTTCTGTTTCCTGTTTTTAACTGTAATATTTCTTCTTTAACCAAAGACTTGCACGTACTAATAGTATCAATACAGGCACTTCCACAAGTGGGCCGATTACGCCCACAAATGCCTGTGGGGAATGAATACCAAAAACTGCTATCGCTACTGCTATTGCCAATTCAAAGTTGTTTCCTGTGGCTGTAAATGCGATTGAGGCGTTTTTGTCGTAAGGAACTTTTAGGGATTTATTGATAAAGAAGCTGACGAAAAACATTAACACGAAATAGATGATTAACGGTATGGCTACTTTTACCACATCCATTGGTAGTTCTAATATTTTATCGCCTTTCAGACTGAACATTAATACGATTGTAAACAATAAAGCATATAATGTAATGGGCGATATTTTGGGTACAAATTTTCGGTTATACCATTCTATGCCTTTTGATTTGATAAGGAAGTAACGGCTTAGAAAACCTGCTAAGAAAGGAATACCTAAGTATATCAATACGCTTTCTGTAACATCTTTCATTGATACGCTTACATTGAAATTGGCTAATCCTAATTTTGCAGGTAATACGTTGATGAATAGCCAAACTAAAAAACTGTAACTTATTATCTGAAAGATACTGTTTAATGCAACTAACATAGCTGTATATTCTCTGTTTGCCTTAGCTAAATCGCTCCATACAATTACCATTGCGATACATCTTGCCAAACCTATCAGTATCAAGCCTGTCATATAATCGGGTTCATTGCGTAAAAACAAAACAGCTAATCCGAACATCAATACTGTACCGATAACCCAATTGAGCAATAAGGATATGCCAATTACTTTTTTATCCTTAAACGCTTGCGGCAATAATGAATAATCCACTTTTGCCAATGGCGGGTACATCATCAGTATCAGACCTATTGCCAACGGAATATTTGTAGTGCCTACGGATAGGTTATCTGTAATTTTTGAGATACCCGGAAAGAAATGTCCCAATCCTATACCTACTGCCATTGCAAGGAATATCCATAAGGTAAGGTAACGGTCAAGAAATTTTAGTTTTGGTTGCATAGCTTGGCTAATTTGTAAGTTCTTTATATTGGTTTGATGTCAATAAATTTTCTAATTCTGTAATGTCTTTGATTTCAATTTTTATCAGCCAACCATCTTTATAAGGCTTGTCATTGATAAGTGTAGGTGCTTTCAATAGTAGGTCGTTCGTTTCAATGATTTTACCCGATACAGGCATAAATAAATCGCTAACCGTTTTAACCGCTTCAACAGAGCCGAATACTTCATCCTGCTGAAAATTATATCCAACATTCGGTAAGTCTGCATATACAATTTCGCCCAATTCACTTTGTGCAAATGCTGTGATGCCTATTGTACCTGTGTTGTCCTGTACGCTTATCCACGTATGTTCTTTTGAATACTTTAAATCGTTTGGAAATTCCATTTTTATAAGTTTTTAGATTAGTAACCTCTCCTTAAATTTTCTGCATATTCATTTGGTAAAATGCTTTCCTCTACTGCTTTTGCTGCCCTTTCAATATCATAATCAAAGCGTATAAATTCTACACTGATACTGTCTTTATCCAATACTGAACTATCTTCATTGATTGTAAGCATTACATAACCACCTCTTACATCGCTGTCTTTCGGTTTACCTACCGAACCTATATTTATGGCGTGTCTGAAATGATTTTGTCCGTCAATGCCAGAATTTAAAATACGGTGGTATGGCTTGTGTGTATGCCCGAAACACATAATGTCTGCATCAGCTTGTTCCATTATCCTAAGCATACTTTTTTCTTCCCTATCCTCAAATAAGTATTCGTTTATTTTTCTTGGACTTCCGTGTACTAATAATAAATTGAGTTTGTCCTCGTTCAACTGAAATTCTACTTTGATGTGTGCCGGAAGTGTACGCAAATAGGCTCTTTCTTCGTCTTTCATAATAGAGTTGGTAAATGAAATAGATATGCTGCCGTTGTCCTTTTCGGGTTCGGTTTTGTACGCACATCCGCAATCGTTACTCATACGCCCAATGCCAAAATCATAATTTCCTGCAATGGTTGGTATTTTCCTTTTACGGATTTCATTTACTACTTCGTTTGCCCAAATGTTATAGCCTACCAAATCGCCTAAGCAATAAATACTGTCGGGGTTTCTTTTTTCTACATCTCCAAAAAATGCTTCTAAGGCAGGTAGATTGGCGTGAATGTCACTGAATAATGCAATTTTCATTTTTATTGATTTTTATATGATAGTTTAGTTTAACAACATCCCGAATTAGGAGTACAGCAAGCATTATCTTTTAATTCTGCCAAGTTTACTTTTTGTTTTTCCGCAGGAATGCCGCAGGCATCACTTGCCAGGCAAGCGGTTTGTTTGTTCTTTAGAACAAAATGATTTCCGTTAAAATCTAAATCATACTTACCAATCGTTTCGCTTTGATATTCTACTTCTATCTCGGCATCTTCAATACCTAATTTTTCTTCAGATAGTTTAATGATGTTTAATAGTTTGGTTGGTTTTAGCCTATGTTCAAAATCATTAGCATTCCACAATTGGAAATTGACAACTTTTTCATTTCTGATGGCTCCGCCGCAATCAATGAAGTGTTTTGTAATAACGCCTACCTCTGTAACGTGAAAATGTTCTGGTACAAATGTTCCGTTCTCTAATTGAAATTCAACATTATCTAATGTTGGTAAGATTTCCTTGATGTTTGATAGTTTCATTGTTTTTTATTTAATTGTTATATTGCTTTATTACGATATATGTGTTTAAAAAAATGCTTAACAACATTTATCAACCCCTACATTATCTACAAAGAACATATTGAGTTCATTTTTTAGCTTTTCCCAAACATTTTCTTCAATACAGTAGCATACACTGGTTCCCTCGATACTTCCTTTGATGATGCCAATGCTTTTCAGTTCTTTTAAATGTTGTGAAATCGTAGCCTGTGCCAATCCTAATTCCTCAACTAAGTCATTACAAATGCAAGCATTCTGTTTGATGATGTATTGCAGGATAGCTATACGGGCAGGATGAGCCAATGCCTTTAAAGAGGTTGCTAAGTTGTTTTGCTGTTCCGTAAATATTTCAGTCTTTGTAACACCCATTCGTACGTAATTATATATCGCAATATTACGATGTTTATTTTTAATAGACAAGAAATTTGAAAAAATTATTCTTGCTGTACCAAATGCTGCAAGTTCGGGTCATTCTTGATGCGCTCCATTTCACTAACAACAATATTCAGGATGTCTGATTTTATCTGTTTGTAATTGCTTTCAATTTCCTGTTTCATCTTATCCTCTCCCTGTTCATCTACAAAAGATAAAATTTGCGGTATTTGCTGATAGGTTTTGGTTTCGGCTGCTACCTTTTCATTATCTACTACGATTTCAGCGTGAAATATTTTTTGCTCAATACGTTCGTCAAAGTTATCCGATACAGAACCGACAAACATACCCTGCGTAAGCGTTGAAATTTTAGAAGCTGGAATAAGACTGTCTAATTGTGTGGAAATAGAGGTAGATTTATCGTTGCGGTTGATGGTCATACTTTGGCGTTTCTGCAATACTTTACCGAAGCGTTCCGATAGGCTTTTTGCCGTTTCGCCAACCACCTGACCACTGAATATATTACCGACGGTATTCTGTATTACCTTACTTTCTTTGTCGCCGTAATCCCTCGTTAATTGCGAGAAATCCTGAAAGCCCAAACATACTGCTACCTTGTTACTTCTCGCCGTTGCAATGAGGTTATCCAGTCCCCTGAAATAGATTGTGGGCAACTCATCTATGATAACGGAACTCTTTAACTGTCCTTTTTTATTAATCAGCTTTACAATCCTCGAATTGTATAAACCCAAAGCTGCCGAATAGATATTTTGACGGTCGGGGTTATTGCCTACACATAAAATTTTCGGCTCTTTCGGATTATTGATGTCAAGCGTAAAATCATCGCCTGTCATTACCCAGTACAATTGCGGGCTTATCATTCTTGACAATGGAATTTTTGCCGACGCTATCTGACCTTGTAACTGGTCTTGTGCGCCACCTTGCCACGCATCCATAAAGGGCGACAAATAATTTTCCAAATCGGGGTATGAGGTTAAAATCGTAAACACGTCCGAATACTTTTTATTCAGCAATTCAATGGCGTGTGGGAATGTACAATACTTGCCATTCTCATAGATTTTCAGATACCAAATAATGGCAGCCAAAAGAATAATTGGGCTTTCCACGAAAAAATCCCCTTGCTTCTGTATCCACGACCTGTTGAGGTTTAGCATTATGGTATATGCCGCTTCGTAAGCATCAGATATGTCAGTCATAAAGTCGGGATTGAGTGGATTACAACGGTGGCTCTTGCGTGGGTCGTCGAAATTTATCACGTAAAATTTTGGCTGTACCTTGTATTTATCCCGGTGCTTTAGTAAATGATTGTAGGCAATGGTGGAAAGGTCGTCAAACTTGAAATCGTAGATGTACATACTAAAGCCTTTCTCTATCTGCTGCTTGATATAGTTATTTACGATGGCATAAGATTTACCGGAACCCGGAGTACCCAATACGATTGATGCCCTGAAAGGATTGACAATGTTTATCCAACCGCTGTTCCACTTGCCTTTGTAGTAAAATTTGGTGGGCAGATTGACAGAGTATTCGTTTTCCATCAGCTTGGTTTCCTGTTGAAAGCTCTCGTTCTCGTTATTGAAAACATCGTCCATCAGGTTGGTACGGAGCAATCGGGTCATCCATACGCCCGCCATCAGCAAGGCGATATAGCCTAACGAGATAGTAAGGATATACAGGAATGTACCTGTTACCGGAGATAGCTTTAGCAATGGTGTATTCAGGAAGAACAGTCCAAAGCCAAAGCCCAAAGCCACGTAAATTTTAGTCCAGGTTATCTTCTCGTTCTTTACGCCCTTTGTTCCTAAGCAACTCAAAGCCAGTAAAACCAAAGCGAATGCTTTGGTGTAAAGAGTATGTGAAAACAAACCCGCCGTCCGGTCGAAATTGCCTAATATCTTGTTGATTACTTCCAACGTCCAACCACGTTCTAAAAAGAAACCATAACAGAACCAATAAAGGTGCATCAGCACCAAAAGAATACTGACTGCCCGCATAAAAGCCATTATCTTGGCAAGCCCTCTTAAATCGTCTTCTCCCTGCATTATTTAAGTTTTAATGTTCGGGCGTGAATTTAAAGGCTCTATGTAGTGGCTATAAGAATGTGGCAGCCAGTGGCGTTGTGTGGCAGTGTTTGACTAAATATTACTTCTGACCTCTTTGACGTTTGCGCTTCTTTTTCATCTTATTGGCAAAATCCTGTTCCTCATAATCTTCGCCCTGGGCTTCGGGCAGTAAGCCGCCCAGTGCTTCAATCAAACCGTCTTCGTGTTTGTCGGTAGTTAAGAAGTCGAACAAATGGTGTGGTTCTTCCGCAGGAAGATCCGCATCATTTGATGTGGATAGTTTGGGTTGTAAAACGGCAGGTTCTCTAATATCCGGTTTGATGTTACTGTTCCAATAATCATTAAAGGTGTTGGCAGAAAGTTCAGTTGCTAAACGTGAACCGTTCCAAACTGCTTTGGAATTGTGGTCAATAAATGTGATACCATAAATACGCCCTGTATCATTCCGGCGCACGACTATGTTAATGCCCTGTTCCGCTAACTGCTTTTTAAATGCCTGTTCATCGCTTGTGGTTTTCAGAGCAATGGTAACGGCAGATTTTAGGGTCTGTTTGGTCGGGTTGTCTTTCAAAGCAGTTTTGCATTTCGCAAAATGCAGTTCCAAAGCCGGAAGCCCTGCGCTCTTCCCGAACAGCGAAGCCTTGAACGGATGCCCGGCTCTTTCGCCTTGCTCGTTTAAAGGAATATACAATAAACCCTGCCGTAGCTGCCCCTGCAATTCGCCCTCGATTTTCTCGGTGGTAATATTGAACAGGGAAAGCAGGGCATTGTATTCGCCCAATGTTTGGTATTGGTAGTAGTTCGGGAGGTGGCGAACGACCGAAGCAATTTGACTTTTCACATCTCCGGCTTTGTATTTTACCGGACGGAAAACCTTATCAGTTTGATTGCGCTCCTTATCCGTTGCGGGTATCAGCCCGTGTTTTCTTTCCAGTTCACGGCATACATTCATAGACCGCATTTTCTCGAATTTATCCGAAATCTTTTTGCCCTGCTCGTCCACGCAAACCGATACAATGTGTATATGGCTGCGGTCAATATCGGTATGTTTGAATACCACAAAAGGCTGTTCTCCGTAACCCATTTCCCGCATATACTGTTCTGCCATTTCCCTAAACTTATCATCGCTTACTTTATCATTCGGGTCGGGATTGAGCGAAATATGCAGCGTATGTTTCTCGGTATTTCGGTTGGCTATCAGGTAAGGCGCAAAAGATTGTGCTAATTGTGCAACGGAATAATGACCGCTTGCGGTTTCAATCATCTTGTTGGCAAACAAAATCTGCCCGTTTTCATTCTCCACTTTAAGCTGATTGTACGCCAATGCACCGTATAAATTTGCGCTTCTTCCAATTTTTGCTATCATTTCTACCGCTATTTTTTCAGGTGTTTGGCTTCAAATTCCTCACTTATTTGGATGATTTTCTGACACAGCATTGCCATTTCAGCCGTCTGTTTTTCCAGTTTGTACAGGAACGCTGCGGCTTTTTTCTCGGTGAAATTCTTGTACAACAGCTTTACAATTTGGTTATAGTTTACACCTATGGAACGGAACTGGCTATGAAAAGAGGTCAGCCGCATATAAAAATCAACCGTTCCCTTGTCAATCTGAATGGTCTTTATGGTCTTGTCAAAGATGCAGGACGTTATAAAATGTGCTTTTACCTGCATACCTGATTTATCAAAAAGGGCAAGAAAGCGGACGTGTTCCTGCTCGTTAAAAGAAATCGTATAGCGGATGGTCGCCGGGTCTTCTTTGGGGCGGCGTCCGGTCTTTTTCAATTGCTTTTTGTTGTTATCGTTCATCACTAATCCATTTTAAAATCCATACAAAACCCTGACTTCGGAAGGTGTTTTCTGCCCCCTGCAAAGGGCAAGTTGTTTTGAGCATCGGAAATCATTCCGAGATGCTCAAAACACAACTTGCCGTGTTCCGGTGAACACAAAAATCCGCCCTGCGGGACGGATTGAATGTAACAGGGAAAAACGGCTCGATGCCGTTCCCGTTACCTCCTGATATGTCAAAAGACTTTTGCATAAATCCGTTAATAAAAATCACAATACAAAGTAAAGCCCTGTTTACGATAGCGTTGCACTGTGCCACAGTGCCAAATGCTGCCTCTGAACGCCAAACACTGCCACCGCTATACAACTGAATGAATTTGATGAGTTCTTTGCCCCTGAATGTTGGCAGGCAGGCAGACAGCCCGTGCTTCAGGACAAGCAGACGGCACACATTCAAGATGGCAGGTTATCCTGCCTGCAAGATTGCAGGAATGCAAGAAAGCAAGAGCGCAGGAATGACGGAAAGCGTGACGGATGGAATGACGAACGGAACGAATGCAAGAACGCAATCTCCCCTGATAAGATGCCTGAATGAAAGTAGGGCTGCTATACAGCAAGGAAGCAGGCAATCAGCAATTCCCGCAGGCAAGCCTGATAGCTATCCTGCAAGAAAGACAGCACGAAATCAGGACTGCACGGGTGCAAGCCTGCAAGACTGAAAACAGCAAGATGTAAACTTTAAATTTTAAAAATATGGACACAAAAAAGAAACCTCTGTTCGTTGCCTTTTCTTCTCAAAAAGGCGGTGTTGGCAAAAGCACATTTACCACGCTTGTTGCAAGCACGATGCACTATCGGTTGGGCTACAACGTAGCCGTATTTGATGCGGATTTTCCGCAGCACAGCCTGATGAAAATGAAAACCCGTGATTTGGCAATGGTAATGGAAAATGAGGCTTTGAAAAAACTGGCTTATAAGCAGTTTACCACCATCAACAAAAAAGCCTATCCCATTATGCAGCACAAAGCGGATAGCGTACTCGATGCGGCGCACGAATTTGTAAACACTTCTCCCGTTCCGCTTGATGTGCTGTTCTTCGACCTGCCCGGAACTGTAAACACGCCCGGCATCCTGAAAGCATTGGCAGGTATGCACCACATTTTCACGCCCATCACGGCAGACCGTGTGGTAATGGAAAGTACGCTCATCTTCACACAGCTTTTACAGGACGTGATTATGAAAAAAGGCGAGACATCTATAGAAACCATTAATCTTTTCTGGAACCAGGTGGACGGCAGGGAAAGCACACCCTTATATGACGTGTACAATCAGCTAATCGGGCAATTGGGATTAAGCCTGATGCAAAGCCAAATCAAGAACAGCACCCGTTTTCGCAAGGAAAGCGAAGCGGACAGCAAAACGGTTTTCCGTTCTACGGTAATGCCACCCGATGAGCGTTTGATGAAAGCCTGCCAGTTAGACCTGTTCATCAGCGAATTTTTAAACATCATTCAATTGTAGTGCTATGGAGAAAGACAATAAAAGAAAAGTAACGCCGGACATTAACGAGGAAATGATGATGAACCTGATGGTAGACGGCGTTAAAAAGGACGGTTTACAGCTACCTGCCGAAGAGCAGGAAAAGGAAGCGGAACAAGATGTGGTAAAGCAGGTTGAGTTACCACAAAGTAAGCCTGTACAACGGGAAAGGAACCGCATCAAAAAAAGCCTTGACGGAAGCTACGGCGAACACTTTTTGAAAACCCATTCGATGACAAAGCGGGGCGATAAAAGCATATATATACGGCAGGAATACCACGAACGGCTATCCCGTATTGTACAGGTTATTGGTAAAGATGCCATACCCCTGTATGCTTATCTCGATAACATACTGGAGCATCATTTTGAGATGTTTGAAAAAGCCATTACCGATGATTTCAACGAAAAGTTTAAACCCATTTTTTAAAATATCTGATTATGGAAATAGTAATTGTGATTTGCTTGCTGATAGTCATTGTACTGCTTTTGCAGGATAAGATTGTCATTCATAAAAGGTCGAAGCAAAAGCCCAAAAAGGAAAAAGTTAACCCGCACCTGCCCGATATTATGGGACAGCCCAAGCCAGTAAGAAGCCTTTCAGTGCCAAACACTGCCAATGAAAGCCAAATAGCGGAACCGGAGATAAACCCTGATAATTTAGACATCGAATACGACGAAAACGAAAACGTCAGCATTCAAATTCCGCAGGAAGAACTTGACGAAGTTTTCAGCAATATGCCTGATTTGGAAGAAGAGGAAGAAGAATGGAACAGGTACGGAATATTCGGTGGCGATAACGGTTTTGCTAAAGGGGTTACCTACGACGAACTAAGCTCCGTAGGGGTATTGCTTCAAAAAGAAAATTTGGAACAGGCTCAAAAGGAAACAGCGGTAGCCATAGTTCAGAAATTACAGGGAACCGAATTATTCAGCTTACTGGAAAATTCCATTGAGGGTGCTTCCCGAAAAATTGCCGAGCTTTTGGATAGCACACTTTCATCTGAAAGCGACGACGGTTCTTCCACCTTGCGGAAAAGTGATTTGGGTGATTTTGACATTGGGGAGTTTGTTTAGCTCCCCAATGTTCTTATGAATAAGTTTAACCAATATCAATTACATTTTCTTCTCCAAACCAAATTTTGGCTTTCGCTATTACATCTGCATCAGGATTGTGAAAGAAGACTGCTAAATTTTCTTTAGCCCTTGTGCAACAGACATAAAATATCTTTTGTGTTCTGTCTAATACAGTTGCTGAACCTGTTTCTAAAAAGAGATTACCGAAATTATAATTGTTCCAACCTCCGTTGTCAAGAATAACTAAAACATTATCAAATTCTGTTCCTTTGGTTTTGTGCTGTGTTGAAAATGGTGTTTGTCCTTCAAGGTATTCATATAGTTTTTGAAATTCACTAAACTTAACATCCTTTACTCGATTATACAAATACTCTTTGTTCTCTTTAAAAGCAATTAGCTTATCATCAATCAAACAAATTCTCTTTTCGTTAGCATCATTAATGACTTGTTCAATTGTATTATCTCCAACATTCACAAGGCTTTCAATATTTTCTTTTAAGGCTTTTTTACTTGCGATACTTGTTATTTTAAAATAATAATCTGTGGCTCTTAAAAACTCATTGTACTTTTTATTTTGATACAGAGAAATATTATTCTGAATTTTAAATAAGTGTTTTACAAGATTATCTCTTTTTGAACCTTTCTTGTTTTCATCATTTTCGTCTTGCTTTTTATCATCAAGTAATTGGTCTTTGTCAACATATATTTTGGAAAATTCAGTATATTTTATTGATTTAGCATAATTATACAATTCCGCATTACCATCAATAAAAACCTGCATTGTGTTTGTAGGACGAACTGCGTTTAACTCTCTGCCACTTTTTCCTTGCTGTAATGCTTCAATTACTTCTCCAAATGTATTTTCTGAAAAGTCAGTAGCAACATTGTTATCTTTAATATACTTCTTAATTCTATCTCTAAAACTTAATATGTGGTCTTTATCATAAATATCCATCAAGGTTCTAAAACCTGCTTTGCCTGCTATTAAATTGTGAGTGAGATTAAGTTCCTTCGTTTCCTTTGAATTATTAAAATCCCAAGCATAATTCGCTGCTAAAAATTCTTCAACTTTATTGACATCTCCATCAGTGGAATGCAAAAACAAAACAGTTCCTTGCTTTATGGTACCATTAGCCATATTAGGAGCTTTCGGGTCGGCAGATGGTTCTTGAGTTATACCATCGGTACGAAGTTTGTTCGCCAAATCAATAACAAGTTTGGGATTTCTTCTATTTTGTTTTTTTGGAATTTCGTTTACTTTTTCTATATCAGCTCCTTTATAATCGTCTAAATTACCAATGCCATCTTCATAAATTGATTGCATAGCATCTCCAAAAAAACCTATGATATTCTTTCTTTCGCTTTTCTTAAAATGTGTAAGAAATGTTTCTACCACAACTTTACTTGTATCCTGATATTCATCAATGAATATGAATTTATATTTATCTTTCACGATGCTGCTAAGCTTGGGATATTTTTCAAAGAGATAGTTGGCAACTATAAGTAATTCATCGTGAGATATAATTCCTTCACGTATTCTAACAAACTCTTTGTACTGTACACCATCAGGCAAAACGGCATAATAATTATCCGGAACAGGATTGACTTCTTCAATAGAAATTCTGGTTACTTCCTCATTGTTCGCTAAGGAAATAAGTGCTTGTTTAAGCTCTTTTTGAAAATGTTTGATGCTATCCCATAAGAAATCGTGTATCGTAGATACATTAAGATTTTTATGGTTTACTCTTTCTTCAATTTCTTTAACCGCTGCATTAGTATAGGTCATACAAGCAACCTTAGCCGTTGGATTTTCAGCTATTGCCTGTCGAATTACATTTACTAAAGAATAGGTTTTTCCACTTCCTGCACCTCCGCTTAATAGAAAATTTCTGCCATCATCAATTGACTGAAAAATCTCCACTACTTCCGGTTCTAAATTTAATCTTCCTTCAGCCATAACAAACCATTTTTAATGTAAGCCGGAATATTCCAATTACTAAATTTTTCATCACTATGATATAATATATCTAAAGCGAAATGGGTTTTCTTCTTAACACACTTATCTGCTAAATCATAAGGACTTTTCGCATCATCATCAAAATCAGAAGCATTTTTTATCCCCTGGAACGTATCTTTATTTTCTTTTACGAATGCTCTATTCAAGTGTATAAAAGCATCTTCAAAACTCCGTGCGTGGTAAGTATTTTCTTCCTGTTGGTAACATATACAAATTGTGGAACTCCCAATAACAATTGTTCTATCGCCAACTGGTAAAGCTTTTAAATTATTCCAAGTTACAGCCGACAAAAAATGATTAATCGCAGAATTGCTTGTTTTAGTCCCTTCATTTACAGGACAGGCTCCCCATTCATCTTGCCCTTTTGCATTTTGACCTGTTACCTTTATAGCATCAATATCTGTTAATATTAATGACCTAATACCTAAAAAATCAATAAACTTCTCAAAGATTTGTGAATATGCCCCAACTTCGATAGTTGATATATTTTGTGATAGAAGTGGTAAGAATGTATCATCGTTTCCTGCTGCTTTTAAACGTGCAGCTTCTTCCAAATCAACTTTTCTCATAAATGTCGGTATCAAAATTCTTTCGGTATCTCCTTCAATAAGAATTGCCTTATCAGCAAAAAAGATTTCAGCTCTGCTAATTGTTAGATATTGTTTTAAGAATTGATATTGTTTTGGGTCGGCATCATATTGGGCTCTTAAATCTTTCAGATTTTTTGCAGTAACATCATTCTTTGTTATTGCTTTCAAGTATTTTATATCATCAAAATCACTATCGGCAACAATGTGCGATGAATGTGTAGTAATAATGTATTGTAATGGTCTGTTTATACCATCATCTCTTTTGATACCTTCTCCAAGTAATTTTTTTATGTTCTTTATAAAGACATACTGCATTTGGGGATGTGTATGTGCTTCCGGTTCTTCTATAATAAGTAAATTTATATCCGCTGGCTTTTTGTCTTTATCTTTTTTGAAATCCTGTACCAAAATCTCAATTTCAAAAATCATACTTATTAGGTTCATATAACCTAAACCGTTATAATGCTCCGGTAATTTATGGTCATCGTGAGTGTATACTACTGTAGTATTTCCTTCAAGTAATTCTCGGTGTTGCAGGGTTGAAATAATTGCTATATCAGTATCATTCAACTTAACACCTCCAAAATCCTGTACTTTTTTTATTACATCTTTAAATAAGTCTTTGTAGATGTCGCTTAATGTACTGTCGGTTTCTGAAAGCTGGTCTTTGAAATCTTCTGTAGCCTGGGTCTTATCGCTGCTATCTTCTTTCTTTTTATAAAGACTTGAGGTTTGTTTTGAGAGTGTGTTTTCCTTTTCCTTATTTGTCACATCTCTTCTTGCACTTATGTACTTGAAGCTGATGATGTCTTTTAAATTAATATTTTCACTAATAAGGTCAATTGGCTTAGTTTCAGTAATCTTGTTTGTAGCTGTATCGTACTCAAAAGAGAATTTATGAATTTTAAAATAAGCTTCTAAGTTTTGCTTTAAAAAATCTTTTAGTTCCCTTGGCTTATATTCTTTCTTCTTTACATTTTTAGCCTTTTCACTGGCTTCGAAGACTGCATAGTCAGCCTTAATTTTAAAAAAATCATCATAGATTACAGTGTACTCAAAACCTAAAACAATATTATTATTGTCAGGGTCTAAATCCATCAATACTCTGCTAACATTAGATAAATCATCAGTATCGTTATATTCAATATAAATTTTCAGTTTAATGCCTTTGGGTAGGAATTCGTCGGGAATATCAGCCGACTTGATTAAACCTTCTAATTCGTTTTTAAAATCAATATTGAAATCATCATAAGAAAATTTACTTTTCTCATTTATAAATTTATCAAGAACTGACAAAATAGAAGTCTTTCCTGTATTATTTTTCCCGATAACAAGAGAAAGTTCATTTTCAAGGTCTATTGAGAAAGTCTTCAATAATCGAAAATTTTCAACTTCAATTTTTTTTATCTTCATAATGACTGGTTATAGTATTTGATTAGTTTTTATTCTACTCTTTTTTTAATCTTTTCCTCGATATTTTTAAAACTTGTTCGGCTACAGGCTCATTTTGTAGCAATTCAATTATTTTATCTGAAAACCATAAAATCAATAGCCCATCAACTGGGGTATTCAAAAAGTCTGCAAGCTTTTCAATATGTTTTCTTGGCAATGGTCTTTCTTCATTTTCGACCTTACTAATAAAAGCACTATCCAGTTCCAATGCAGCCCCAACTTCCCGTAAGAATAAGCCTTTACTTTCTCTTAGTCTTTTTATGTGTTTTCCAAATGCCATTTTGCTTTTTTAAGACTTGTCTAAATATGTCAAATTTAAACAAAATAGTTTAATAAATATGGTTTTAGACTTTCTATAAAGCCACTCACAGCCAAACACTTCCTCTGACTGCCACTTTCTTATAACGCCTCTTTTTCCATAAGACATTTGTCCCGAAAGCTCGCAAGGTGCGGGATAAACAGTAACAAATTAATGTGTTTCAATTATGGAAAAACAGAGAAAAAAAGTTTTGCTGGCAGCCGTGGCAATGCTGTCAGGAATTGGTGCGTTCGCACAGGGAAACGGCTCGGCAGGTATCAACGAGGCTACCCAAATGGTAACAAGTTATTTCGACCCCGCAACGCAATTAATCTACGCCATCGGTGCGGTAGTCGGGTTAATCGGGGGCGTTAAGGTGTACAACAAATTCAGTTCCGGCGACCCCGACACGAGTAAGACCGCAGCTTCGTGGTTTGGTGCGTGTATCTTCTTGATTGTTGCCGCTACTATCCTGCGTTCATTCTTCCTTTAATCCGTTGCCTTATGAATTACAATATCAACAAAGGCATCGGCAGGACGGTGGAATTTAAAGGGCTAAAAGCGCAATACCTGTTCATTTTCGCAGGTGGGCTGCTCGGTACGCTTATCCTCGTGATGATACTGTATATGGCAGGCGTAAACTCTTACATCTGCCTGTTCCTCGGAGCAGGCGGTGCTTCGCTCATTGTATGGCAGACCTTTTCGCTGAACAGGAAGTACGGCGAACACGGACTGATGAAAATTGCAGCCAATAAAAGGCATCCCCGCTACATCATCTGCCGCAAGCCTGTAAACCGCTATTTAAAATTCACACCTAAACAGAATGCCGTATGAGAAATGTAGCAAAGACCACCACACTGGAAAACAAATTTCCCTTGTTGGCAGTAGAGAACAACTGCATCTTATCCAAAGATGCGGACATTACCGCTTGTTTTGAAGTGCGTTTGCCGGAACTGTTCACGGTAGCTTCTGCGGAATACGAAGCCATTCACTCCGCCTGGCACAAGGCGATTAAAACCCTCCCTGATTTTACGGTCATTCACAAACAGGATTGGTACATTAAGGAAAGCTATGCACCTGATTTGGCAATCGAAGACCAGAGTTTTTTATCGAAGTCTTATCAACGTCATTTCAACGAGCGACCGTTCCTGAACCATTATTGCTACCTGTTTCTGACAAAGACTACTAAGGAAAGAATGCGGATGCAAAGCAACTTTAGTTCGCTTTGCAAAGGTACACTGATACCAAAGGAAATCAGGAACAAGGAAACGATACACCGCTTTATGGAGGCGGTCGCCCAGTTTGAACGTATCGTGAACGATAGCGGTTTTGTCAGCCTGCGGCGTTTGACCGAAGAGGACATTATCGGAACGGAAGATACACAGGGATTACTGGAACAGTACCTCACGTTATCGAGGGGAGCAGGAACACCAATGCAGGACATCGCACTCGGAAACGAAGAGGTGCGCATTGGCAACAAAAGGTTAAGCCTGCATACCCTTTCAGATACGGATGACCTGCCCGGAACGGTATCGGCAGATACCCGTTTTGAAAAGCTATCTACCGACCGTAGCGACTGCCGTCTGTCATTCGCCGCACCTGTGGGCTTGCTATTAAGCTGCAACCACATATACAACCAGTACATTTTTTTGGATAACAGCGAAGACAACCTGCAAAAGTTTGAGAAGTCTGCAAGGAATATGCACTCACTGGCAAGGTACAGTCGTGCCAACCAAATCAATAAAGAGTGGATAGAAAAGTACCTGAACGAAGCCCACAGCTTCGGATTGTCCTCCATCCGTGCGCACTACAACATTATGGCGTGGTCGGAAGACCCTGCGGAACTGAAGCAGTTAAAGAATGATTGCGGTAGTGCATTGGCATTGATGGAGTGTAAGCCACGCCACAACACTACGGACGTAGCAACATTCTACTGGGCAGGAATGCCGGGCAATGCGGGCGACTTTCCCAGTGAAGAAAGTTTTTACACTTTTATTGAGCCTGCCTTGTGCTTCTTCACGGAAGAAACCAACTACCACAATTCGCCCTCGCCGTTCGGTATCAAGATGGCTGACAGGCTTACAGGAAAACCTATCCATTTGGATATTTCCGACCTGCCTATGAAACGGGGTATCATCACGAACCGAAACAAGTTTATACTTGGTCCGTCGGGTTCGGGTAAATCGTTCTTCACTAACCATATGGTACGCCAGTATTACGAACAGGGCGCACACGTACTGTTGGTAGATACGGGTAACTCTTATCAGGGCTTATGCGAACTCATCAAAGGAAAGACCAAAGGCGAAGACGGTGTTTACTTCACATATACCGAAGATAACCCGATTGCCTTTAACCCTTTCTATACCGATGATGGCGTATTCGACATTGAGAAGCGGGAAAGTATCAAAACCCTGATACTGACCTTATGGAAACGTGATGATGAGCCGCCAACCCGTTCTGAAGAAGTTGCCCTGTCCAATGCGGTAAGCGGTTATATCGAACGTATCAAAACGGAAGATGTGTACTCCTCATTCAACGGTTTCTATGAGTATGTAAAAGGCGACTACCGCAAGGTACTGGAGGAAAAGCAGGTAAGGGAAAAAGACTTTGACATTGCCAACTTCCTGAACGTACTCGAACCTTATTACAAAGGAGGGGAATACGATTACCTGTTGAACTCCGACAAACAGTTAGACCTGCTTTCTAAACGCTTTATCGTGTTTGAGATTGATGCGATTAAAGACCACAAAATCCTCTTTCCCATTGTGACCATCATCATTATGGAGGTGTTTATCAACAAAATGCGCCGATTGAAAGGTATTCGCAAGCTCATCCTGATTGAAGAGGCTTGGAAAGCGATTGCCAAAGAGGGAATGGCGGAATACATCAAGTACCTGTTTAAAACTGTCCGCAAATTCTTCGGAGAAGCAATTGTCGTAACGCAAGAGGTCGATGATATTATCCAATCGCCTATTGTGAAAGAAAGTATCATCAACAATTCCGACTGTAAAATCCTGCTTGACCAACGCAAGTATATGAACAAGTTCGATGATATACAGGCGATGCTCGGACTTACGGACAAAGAGAAAGGGCAGGTACTTTCCATCAATATGAACAACGATGCAAGCCGACTGTACAAAGAGGTTTGGATTGGCTTAGGTGGTACGCACTCGGCAGTCTATGCCACTGAAGTTAGTTTGGAGGAATACCTCGCTTACACAACCGAAGAAACCGAAAAAATGGAAGTAATGCAGCTTGCTTCCGAACTGGACGGTAATGTAGAACTCGCCATTAAGCATATCGCAATGCAAAGGCGGGACAAAGTAAATCAATAGTCATTAACATTTTAAAATTCAGAAACAATGAAAAAAGTATTGTATCTGGTGTGTACGGCATTAATGCTCGCCGTAGCACCGTCAGCAAAAGCCCAGTTTGTAGTTACTGACCCTGCAAACCTGGCTTCAGGAATTATCAACTCTGCGAACGAAATCATACAGACTTCTTCGACCGTGAGCAATGTGATAAAGAACTTCAACGAAGTGAAGAAAGTGTACGACCAGGGTAAGGAATATTATGACAAGCTGAAAGCTATCAACAATCTTGTGAAAGATGCCCGTAAGGTGCAACAAACGGTATTGTTGGTGGGCGATGTGTCCGAAATGTACGTGCAAAATTTTGGTAAAATGATGAACGACCCAAATTTCACACCGCAGGAATTGGTCGCTATCGGTAATGGCTATTCGGCACTGCTCAATGAAAGTACCGAACTGCTGAAAGAATTGAAGCAGATTATAACCTCATCAAGCCTTTCGCTGAATGACAAAGAGCGTATGGATATTATCGACAGAGTGTACAAAGAGGTAAAGGATTACCACAGCCTTGTACGCTACTACACCAATAAGAACATTTCTGTAAGCTACCTAAGAGCGAAAAAGAAAAACGATGCCCAAAGAGTGCTTCAACTCTACGGAACTGCTAACCAAAAATACTGGTAAAAATGGAATGGGATAATCTTCACGAACTCCTGCGTTCGCTTTATGACGATATGATGCCGCTTGCAGGCGATATGGCGGCAGTAGCTAAGGGTTTGGCGGGATTGGGAGCATTGTTCTATGTGGCATTAAAGGTTTGGCAGGCTTTAAGCCGTGCCGAACCTATTGATATGTTCCCTTTGCTGCGCCCGTTCGCTTTAGGGCTTTGTATTATGTTCTTCCCGACCATCGTACTGGGAACCATCAATGCGGTACTTAGCCCGGTGGTAGTAGGAACCCACCAAATACTGGAAGACCAGGTGCTTGACCTGAACAAACTGCAACAGCAGAAAGACCAGTTGGAATATGAGGCAATGGTCAGGAACCCCGAAACCGCCTATATGGTATCAGACGAAGAGTTTGATAAAAAACTGGACGAACTGGGTTGGTCGCCCTCTGACATTGGAACAATGGCGGGTATGTATATGGACAGGCAAGCCTATAAGATTGAAAAAGCCATAAAGGATTGGTTTCGTAATCTATTGGAAATTCTCTTTCAGGCGGCGGCTTTGGTCATTGATACCATACGAACGTTTTTCCTGATAGTCCTCTCCATACTCGGACCAATAGCCTTTGCTATTTCCGTGTGGGACGGCTTTCAGTCCACGCTCTCGCAATGGCTCACGAGGTACGTCAGCGTTTACCTATGGCTTCCCGTTTCGGATTTGTTCAGCTCAATGTTGGCAAGAATACAATCCCTCATTTTAGAACGGGATATAGCAATGCTTGCCGACCCTACCTATATACCTGATACAAGCAATACCGTGTACATCATCTTTATGATTATCGGCATCATCGGGTACTTCACTATCCCGACAGTAACAGGTTGGGTAATCCAAGCCGGAGGCGCAGGAAACTTTACCCGCAATGTAAACTCCACAGCAATGAAAGCCGGAAACATCGCCGGAGCAGGCGCAGGTTCAACAGTTGGAAACATCGGCGGTAAACTGATGAATAAATAATCATTAATCATTCTAAAAAATGGAATTTAAAACGCTAAGAAATATCGAAAACAGCTTTAGGCAGATAAGATTATATGCCATTGTGTTTGCGGTTCTCTGCATTAGCGTGGTAGGTTACACCGTATGGCGTTCCTACCGCTTTGCAGAAGAACAACGCCAAAAAATCTATGTACTGGATAACGGCAAATCCCTGATGCTTGCCTTATCGCAGGATGCGAGCATCAACCGCCCGGTTGAGGCAAGGGAACACGTAAGGAGATTTCACGAACTGTTCTTTACGCTTGCGCCCGACAAGAACGCTATTGAAAGCAATATGAGCAGGGCATTCAACCTTGCCGATAAAAGTGCTTTTGATTACTACAAAGACTTGTCGGAAAAGGGCTATTACAGCCGTATCATTTCGGGGAACGTGCAGCAACGCATCGAGGTGGATAGTGTCTTGTGCAATTTCGACAACTACCCTTATGCAGTGCGTACTTATGCCAAACAGTTCATTATCCGGTCAAGCAACGTAACCAGGCGTAACCTGATTACTTCCTGCTATCTCGTCAACTCCGTTCGTTCCGACAATAATCCGCAGGGCTTCAATATTGAAAAATTTGCAGTCGTGGAAAATAAGGATATAGAGGTCATCGAACGCTAAAAAAACAATCTTATGGAAGCATTATCAGATTTAAGCACGTTCGCAAAAATCCTTACCGACAAAGGATATAACGGGTATTTCCATACGCAGGGAGCGTATGCCGGAAAGCTGAAAGACAGCATCAGCGAATACCTCGAAAGCTGCCAAAAAGGTGCAGACAGTTTGCCTAAGCAGGACTTACTGCTGACAGGCTACCTACAATGGTCGGGCGATGACAAGCCCTGTGTAGAATGCAATATGTGGGTAAAATACCTGAATGGAAAATTCTCTCTTAGCCGAATGGAAATAGCCAAGAAAGACGGCTTTGGGCAATTACTCAAAAAAACGGAACTGGCAAACCTGTCCGTAATGTCCGCACCCAAATTAACGGAAGCGGTCGCACTGGTTAACGATGCGCCGAAGCAACAGGCGGGTAAAAGTCCTAAGCGTTTCAAGCTGTAACACAGAAATAGTAAGGCTATGAAAAAATTAAGAGCAAATATGGACAGATACTTTGACAAGTTGGACGAACGTTGGCGGGCGTTGCCCTTGCGCAAACAGCACCGATATACGCTGTACTTCTTTGTGGGTTATCTGCTGCTTACCGTAGCGGTCATTGGCAAAGTGATGTACGATACCTCAAAGTCCGGTAACGGTATGGTCATAGAGCATATCGAGAACCCTGTCCTTAAAAGTAAAAATCCTGCAAGGTTGCAGGATAGTGTATCAACAATTTTAAAAAATCAGATTTATGAAAGAAAATGAAAAAAGGGTCAGCTTTCTCGTTGAGGGAGAAGACCAAAACGGAGCATCAAATCTGCCGGATAATAAAAAGAGCAATAAGGATAAGCTCAAAAAGCCAATCATATTCCTTTTGATGGGCGTGGTATTTCTCGGCTGTATGTACCTCATATTTAAACCGTCGAAAGATAAAAAAGCGGTTGAAAATATCGGGTTGAACGATGCTGTACCGCAGGCTACCGGAGCAGGGATGCCCGATGATAAAAGCAAGGCGTATGAGCAGGAAATGCTCGAACGCAAAGAGCAGGAAAAGCGGAATGCGCTAACCACGCTTTCTGATTATTGGAATACTGAAGACAGTGCATCTGCTGACAATGAAGAAAACTTACCTGAAGAAGATGAAGAAAGCAACGGCTTTGGCGGTGGTGGCAGAAATTCGGGACGAAACGGAAATTCTGCATTGAACAGCTACCGTAATGCACAAAGCACACTGGGTTCATTTTATAATAATGACAATGCTGAAACAATGGAACTCCGTAAGCAAGTGGACGAACTGAAAGCAAAGTTGTCGGAAAAAGATGTGCCACCTGTGGCCACCGTTGACGACCAACTCAAATTAATGGAGAAATCCTATGAAATGGCAGCAAAGTATCTTCCCCAAAATGCCAATACCGGAAACGCTGCTCCTGCCATCGGTGCAACTCCTGCTGCTGCGGGTGCTAACCAAAAAGAGCAATTTGTATCGTTCACACCAACAAGAAAGAACATTGTATCAGCCTTGTACCGTGAACCGTCGGACAGTGCCTTTGCAGCCGATTGGAGCCAAACAAAAAACAGGGGGTTCTATACCGCAGGTTCTACTGAAGAGGTGGTACAGCCTAAAAACAGTATCAAAGCCTGTGTACACGAAGCCCAAACGGTAGTTGGCGAAACGGGTGTGCGTTTACGCCTGTTAGAGCCTGCCAAAACCCCGCAACGTACCATCCCCAAAGGAACAATTGTAACGGCTAATGCCAAATTTCAGAATGGCAGGTTACAATTAAAAGTTACTTCGGTAGAACTGGAGGGCAATATCATCCCGGTAGATATTACTATTTATGATTTGGACGGACAGCAAGGTTTATATGTTCCGTATTCGCCTGAAAGAAATGCGGTTACGGACATTGTAGCCAATATGGGCAATGCCACAGGTTCGAGCTTCAGTATGAGTTCTACTCCTGGACAGCAAATTACTTCTGACCTAAGTAAAAGTGCAGTGCAAGGTATTTCGGGCTATTTCGCTAAGAAAGTAAGAACGCCAAAGGTTGCACTCAAAGCAGGCTATCAGGTCTTTCTTGTATCTAAAAAATAATGTTGAACTCAAATAAATAAAACAATGAAAAATCATTTAAAAACCTTTTGGGCTATTGCCCTTATACTCGGCTTTGCTGCACAATCTAATGCACAGGACAGCATCAGAACACCACTTGCATTGGGCAAGATAGAGCCGTACCGTATGGAAGTTACCTACGATAAAACCTCGCACCTGATTTTCCCGACTGCCATTCGTTACGTGGATTTGGGCAGCGAATACCTTATTGCAGGGAAAGCCGAAGATGCGGAAAACGTGTTGCGTGTAAAAGCATCTGTAAGGGACTTTGAGCCGGAAACGAATTTTTCCGTTATTACGAATGACGGACGTTTTTATAGTTTCAACGTGTATTACAGTTCCTACCCGGAGGCAATGAGCTATGACCTGCTCACGATGCAAAAAGCGGTGGATAAAGCCAAAGGTAACGATGTGCTTTTTGAAGAACTGGGCAACAATTCGCCGTCACTGGCAGGCTTGCTTTTGGAAACCATTTACAAGAAAGACAAACGCATTGTAAAGCATATCGGTGCTAAGAGTTTCGGCATTCAGTTTATCCTAAAAGGGATTTACATACATAACGGCAAATACTATTTCCATACTGAATTGAGAAACCGTGCCAATGTTCCTTTCGAGATTGATTTCATCAATTTCAAAGTAGTGGATAAAAAGGTAGCTAAACGCACCGTAGTCCAGGAACGCCCTTTAACTCCTTTGAGAACTTACAAGCCATTGGACGGTATTTCCGGAAAATCGACCGAACAAAATGTGTTCCTGTTAGACCAGTTTACCATTGCCGATGATAAGGTACTGCTGATTGAGATTTTCGAGAAAAACGGTGGCAGGCATCAAACATTGCACGTCGAAAATTCCGATTTAATCAAAGCCCGTTTGATTGACGATATGCACCTGAAATTTTAATAACCCTTTAAAGCAAGAATATGAAAAAGTATATCTATACCGTGCTGTTTGTCCTGATAGGCATCACGGCTGCACAGGCGCAAAGAATGCTGCCGAAGCAGAAAGGATTGGAAATAAGTGCAGGTGTATTGTCCGATGATAAGATTGGCAATGATTACTACATCAGCGCAGCAATGACGGTAAACGGTAAGAATGGTAACTATCAGCTTTGGGCGTTGGAATATACCCACCAGTACCACGGGTATAAAGACCTCCGCATACCGCAGGAAACCTATTCCGCAGAGGGCGGTTACAGCTTCTTTTTGTTGGGCGATGCCCGTAAGAACATCACGCTGAATTTCGCCGTAACAGGTGTGGTCGGTTACGAAACCATCAACCGGGGCGAAACAATGTTGTACGACGGTGCGAAGATATTGAGCGAAGATAATTTTATCTACGGTGCAGGCGGTCGCCTCACTTTTGAAACGTACCTGTCCGACCGTTTTGTATTAGTCCTGCAAGGGCGTACAAAAATCCTTTGGGGTACGGATTTACAACAGTTCCGACCGTCAGCAGGTGTGGGATTAAGGTTTAACTTTTAAAACGTAAAAACGATGATAGCAATATTCAATAAATTCAGAACGGGGCTACTGCCACTATATGTATTCCTGACAATCCTCACAGCTTCGGTTACGTTGGTATCTTGCAGCAAAGATGATGACCTCGAAATACAGAACAATTTTCCTTTCGAGGTCAATGTAATGCCAGTGCCTAAAGATGTTGCAAACGGGCAGACCGTAGAAATACGCATTACCATACAGCGTACAGGCAATTACAGCAATACGCAGTATTTCCTCCGTTACTTTCAATTTGACGGGCAGGGAACATTGCAATACTACAACGAACCGCCGTATCAGCCCAATGACCTGTACCAATTACCAACGGAGCAGTTCAGGCTGTACTACACTTCAACGTCTGCCGTTTCACAGTCTTTTGACGTTTGGATTTCGGACAGCTTCGGGAATGAAAAGCAGATAACTTTTCAGTTTAACAGCAGCGATTAAGAGCAGTATTTCAATTCAAAAAAAAACGGCTTATCTGATTGGTAAGCCGTTTTTAATTTTCAGCCGGGCAGTGTATTTCAAAAGAAATAATTTCTTATCCTTGTAATCTATTTCAGTGTTGAGTAAGGTTTTATTTCCATAAACAATGAAAGAGGCTTGCCTTTTGGGGTAAGCCTCTTTCGCATTTAATTCACATCGTTTACAGGCTGAAACAAATATTTTTCGTAAATTCAAACAGTGGAAATAAAGTGTTTTTGTTATGGTCGCATCATTGGTTATAGGTATCATATTTTTGGTTGCAGGCTTGGGACTTCGTTACTGGATTAACCGCAGGAAGTTTTACAGGCGCAGCCCTATGGGAGCAGAGGGTTTCTCATCTTATGAAAGTTCGGTTTTCATTAAATTGATTGAAAGGGTTGGTAAATGGATAGCTTACGCACTGATTATTTTCGGTCTGTTGTCACTGTGGGTTTATTCCCGTGAGAAAAAGGAAAAACAGCAGCCTGAAGTAAAAACCGAACAATCTCGATAAAAAAACTATTCGCTTTAACTACCTCCACAAGATTTGTGAGCTAACGCAATTAATTTTTATTTAACTTTGTATGGTGAAGTTTATATCTTTAATATTAGCCGCCTATGTATTGCTTTTATCAGCAGTACCGACTTTTATTGAGGATAAATGTATGCAGAAGCATACTACCGAACAAGGACAAAACGGACAGGATGACCAAGATTGTAATAAGGGATGTTGCTCGCCTTTTTTTAGTTGCAACACCTGTACAGGATTTGTTTTAACTACTTTTCATTTCTCTATTGTCCATTCAGTAAAAGAACCGCAACGGAAGTTAGGAAATATGCTGACCCCACCTGTTTCTGATTTTCCATTTTCCATTTGGCGTCCCCCGCAACTTGCTTAATGTATAATGCTTTCAGCACAAATTAATTAAAAAGCGATGTCTTTGCATCGTCATAGCTTATTTATATACATTAAGTATCATTTTTACAATGAAAAAAATACTCATTGTGTCATTTTTTATGGCACTCAACCTTTGTGTATATGCACAAAATACATTAAACATTGTTGTAAAAAACAGTGAAACAAAAGAACCCTTGATTGGTGTAACAACATCTATAAAAGGCACCTCAATTGGAGGAACCTCGAACGAAAAAGGACAGATTATATTATCGAATATTCCTGATGGAATACAGGAGATACATTTTAGCTACGTAGGCTTTGAAGAGTTTATTGAAAAAATAGAATTTCCACTAAAGGATACCAATGTTATTGAAATTCTGCTCAAAGAAAATTCAGAGGAATTAGAGGGTGTTGTAATTACATCTACCCGAAGTACAAGAAGCATACAAAATATTCCTACACGTATTGAGTTTATTGGAAGTGAGGAGTTGGGAGAAAAAGGGAATATGAAACCGGGAGATATTCGTATGCTTTTGGCAGAAAGTACAGGTATTCACGTACAAACTACGTCGCCCACAAGTGCCAATGCGAGTATCCGTATTCAGGGACTTGACGGACGATATACACAAATCCTTAAAGACGGTTTTCCGATTTATTCGGGAGCTTCAAGTGGTTTGGGCTTATTACAAATTCCGCCACTTGATTTAAAGCAGGTTGAAGTTATCAAAGGCTCAACTTCTACACTTTACGGAGGTGGAGCAATAGCAGGATTAGTCAACTTGATTTCCAAAACGCCAACTGATGAAAGAGATTTACGCTTTCATATCAACGGAACATCAGGGAGAGGTTTAGACATTAATGGTTTTTATGGGCAAAAATTCAATAAAATTGGAACAACTATTTTCGCTTCGCACAACAGAAACGGAGCTTATGACCCTGCAAAAATTGGTTTTTCCGCCATTCCAAAGTTTGAACGCTTCGTATTGAACCCTAAATTATTTGTTTACTTCAATGATAAAACGAAACTGAATTTTGGCATCAATACAACCATAGAGAACCGTTTGGGCGGCGATATACTTTACATCAAGGGCAAAGGGGATAATACGCATCAATATTTTGAAGAAAACAAAACACAACGCTATTCCACACAATTTGTTTTTGACCATTTAATTAATGAAAACAGTTCTTTTCAAATCAAAAACAGTGTAAGTTATTTTAACCGCAATACGGCTATTCCCACTTACGAGTTTGAGGGAACGCAAACAGCCACTTTTACGGAAGCTAATTATACTTACAGCAAAGAAAAGTCAGAATGGGTAACAGGCGTTAATATTTGGACGGACAATTTTAAAGAAAAGCAGATTACAGTATTTCCGTTAAGAGATTATAGCCAAACCACATTTGGGGCTTTCGTCCAAAATAATTTTAAAGCTACGGATTGGCTTCAATTGGAAGCAGGTTTAAGAACGGATTATGTTATAGATTATGGGGCTGTATTCTTGCCAAGAGTATCGGCGCTATTCCATATTGCAAACGGATTAACATCAAGGATTGGCGGCGGATTTGGATATAAAACACCCACTATCTTTACCGAAGAAAGCGAACGCTTACAATATCAAAACGTAATGCCAATTAACAATAAAACCAATAAACTGGAAAAAAGTTATGGTGGAAATGCAGATATAAATTACCGCACTAATATTGGCGATGGTTGGTCATTCAGTATCAATCAATTATTCTTTTATACCTATTTGAATAATCCTCTATTACTTGAAAATCCATCAGCTAATCTCTATCAATTTGTAAACTCTACTGGTTACATCCATACAAAAGGAACAGAAACCAATATCAAAATCGGTTACGATGATGTGAAATTATTTTTAGGGTACACTTATACAGATGCACAGTTACACCAAAATGCAACAACTACCGAAAGCCCGTTAACCCCAAAACACCGTATTAACTCGGTTTTAATGTATGAAATCGAAGACAAATGGAAAGTTGGTTTAGAAGCCTACTATTTCAGCCCGCAAAAGCTGAACGATGGAACAACAGGAAAAGACTATTGGACTTGTGGATTTATGGCTGAAAAGATTTGGGAAAGGTTTTCGTTATATGTCAATTTTGAAAATTTCCTTGATACAAGGCAGACACGTTTTGGCAACATTTATACAGGTACAATTAGTAATCCTATATTTAAAGACATTTATGCACCATTGGACGGATTTGTCATTAATGGCGGAATAAAATTTAGACTTTAAGAAGATGAATAAAACCTTATTCAATATAACTAAAATGGATTGCCCAAGTGAGGAGCAATTAATCCGTATGAAATTGCAGGATTTCGATATGGTAAAGTCATTGGAATTTGATATTCCCAGTAGAAAACTAAATGTTTACCATAGTGGAAAACCAGAGCCGATTTTTTCGGCTTTGGAAACATTAAACCTGAATACGTCATTGATTTCAACTGAAGAAAGCAATGCAGTTCTTGAAACAGATACAAGCAATGACCAACGGAAACTACTTTGGACTGTACTGATTATCAATTTCGTTTTCTTTGGATTGGAAATGTTGTTCGGTATTTTTTCCAATTCAATGGGATTGATAGCAGACAGCTTGGATATGCTTGCAGACAGTATTGTTTACGCTTTGGCATTGTTTGCTGTTGGGGGTACGATTGCAAGAAAAAACAATATCGCCAAATTTGCAGGTTACTTTCAAATTCTGTTAGCCGTTATCGGTTTTGTTGAAGTTATCAGACGTTTTATCGGAATAGAAGCGATGCCTGATTTCAAAACAATGATTGTTGTTTCTGTTTTGGCGTTGATTGCAAACGTACTTTGTCTTTATCTATTACAAAAGAACAAAAGCAAAGAAGCCCATATGCAGGCTTCGATGATTTTCACTTCCAACGATGTTATAATCAATTCGGGTGTTATCATTGCGGGATTATTGGTCAATTGGCTCAATTCGAGTTATCCGGATTTGATTATTGGGGCAATTGTATTCGTGATTGTGGCAAGAGGTGCATATAGAATACTGAAGTTGGCAAAATAAAATAGCAGCAAATCATAGCCCCGAAATTCGGGGCTTTTTTTGTACCAAATCTTACTACTAACGCCAAACGCTGCCTTTCAAAGCCAAATCCTGCAACATTCTCCAACGCTGCAATAAGCCTTTATAAATTCGACTTCCACAGCAAAATTGAGCAAACTATGGAAGTAATCACAATACAAAAGTCCGTACTGGAGGGAATGAAAAATGAGCTGAAAGCACTTTTGGAACTGACCGAAAATGCTACGAAAAAATACACGCCAATTTTCAAAGAAGAAAAATGGCTCGATAACCAGGAAGTGTGTCTGATGATGAACATTACCAAGCGGACTTTGCAGACGTATAAGGACAAAGGACTATTGCCCTATTCCCGACTGAACCGTAAGAATTATTATAAACGCTCGGATGTACAGGCTTTGCTCGAAGCCGGACAGCCGTACAATACCGTTGAAAATGGATTTATTCGAGAATGACGAAATCATTGCCCATCAGGAAATGATAACGCTGCTAAGAACCCGTATCGAAAGTATATTGAAAAATTACCGTCCTGTAATGAACGGGGAAATATACCTGTCGGGCGAAGATGTGTGTAAGCTGCTCCATATCAGCAAACGAACTTTACAGCAATACCGTGATGACAATATCCTGCCGTATATACAGATAGGCGGTAAGATTATTTATAAGGAAAGCGATATTCTGACAATACTTGAACAGAATTATATTTCACAAAAAACAGTTTGACTGTAATCTTTTTTGTACTATATGCAGTCAAAAAGGCACGAGTTTAGTATCTTTGTTGTCGAAAATATAGAAAATACTTAAAGTGTTTTTGCTTTAAGTCCCACATTGAAAACTGGTAATTTTTAGACAACGGGACAGATAAGTAAGAACGCTCACGTCAAAAGGCGTGGGCGCTCGCTTATTCGTTGTCGGGCATACCAGTGCCTCAATGTGCGGTAAGTGTAGTTGCCTGCGCTCTTTTTTTGTGCCAGGCATCCACAACCTAAAACATTAAGGCTATGGAGAATGAGCATATTTTTTACCCCGAATTTGACTATCCTGCATCCCATCTATCTGCATTCACTCTCTGCATTGATGTTTTTATCGTATCTCTTAAAAACGGGGAAATTGTTCGTTTCAAGCCTCACGAAATAGCACACTTTAAAGAATGGCTTAATCATTTTAAGGTCAGGGACATTACGGTTAATAATGGCTTACCTCACGTTGACAGAACATCTGATTTATCTAAGTCTAAATACGGATTTTTCAATTTTATCAAAAGAAGAAAATGGGTAAAGAAAAAATAATTAAGATAGGAATGATAGACGACCACGACTTACTTAGGAAAGGTATCTGCGATTTTATACGGGACGACGATAATTTTGAAATCGTATTTGAAGCGGAAAACGGCAAATTAGCACTGAAAAAAATGGAGCAAATTGAAGTTATTCCCGATATAATGGTTGTTGATATAAATATGCCTGTAATGAATGGTTTTGAAACTGCTAAAGCATTGCTTGAAAAATATCCGCAAACCAAAATCTTGGCTTTTAGTATTAACGATGATGTGCAGGATGTGGTTAAAATGCTTAATAGCGGGGCAAAAGGGTATATCCTGAAAGGCGCAGACCCCGAAGAACTCAAAAAAGCCATCACGGTACTAAACGACGGAGGGCGTTATTTCAGTGCAGGTGTAGCTGAAGTAGCAAAAGAATATTACAAACAGTTTCCGCAATAGCAGGTTTCTTTGTTACTTTCTTTTCCGCTGAACTCACGAAAGAAAGTAATCACTCTAATCTAATTATGGGATAACGAATATCCCACGCAATAACGCTGCAACCTGTTTGGTAAAATGAAAAGGATTTGTAAGGGTGCATTTTGCTAAAGGGGATTGCACCAATTTAAAGCAAAAAGACTGCCCGACCATCGGGAGGATCTGTCTTTTTGCCGCCCGACTTTTCGGGTCAGGCGGCTTGTATTAGTTAATCGTTTTTAAATACTCGTAGTATCTTTCCGTTATATCCTTTCCTTTCCTGAAAGTGTCATTGGTATAACTGTAATGCTCTTCAAAAAACTTAACTTCTTTAGTGGTAAGGTCTATTAAATAGCGGTAATATGCGTTTATCCGCCTTTCATCCATCGTGCAATACTCTTTAAGCATTAAGAGTTCTTGCTCGCTGTTATCAAGGGATAACAAGGGCAAAAAAAGCCTTTCAACGATATAGCCCTGTTCGGGTGCGCTGCTGCTGTCGGCAACGCATACAAGGGATTTACCGTTACTCAATTTGATGTGAAGATTTGAACGTGTCATAATTTGAAATTTGATTTTTCTGATTAAGCAATTAATTGGGTTAATAAAAATTCTTCCGTCCAAAATTCTTCGCTCGTATGCTTCCCGTATGCTGTATAGTAGCCTGTACCGTTTGCCCTTAATACAAGCCTGTAACAGTCCAGTCGGTTTTCAGGTACGGTAAACGTTTCCTGCTCTTGCTCGTCAAGCTCCACAAATATCCATTCATTACCGTTTAGCAATTCTTCAATATTCGGGTTGTCGTTTTCGCCTGTCCTATAAAAATCTACTGCTGTATCATAGTAATTCATTGAGCAGAAATAGTGATTGCCCTCTAACGGCTTAACTAATGCAAGCCGTTTTGCCTGTTCTGTTTTCCATTCTTCGGATAGGTGGATAATTGCAAACTCGCAATTATCCCATTCGCTGTTGGCTTTAACCAAAATATGTGCTGTCGCTTTATCTGATAGTTTCATCGTTCTAAATTTTAATGGTGTTTAATTGATTTTCGCTTTTACGCTCTAACAAAGTGTCGAGTATTTCCCATTCGCTGTCGTACTCTGTTCCCTCAAAATGGTAGGTGTCCGTTTCCTCGTCTAATTCATAGCTGTCAAAGTCCTGGCTATCTAAACAGGTATCCGTTAGTATTCCTTCTTCAAATATTGCCTGACCATATACTAAGCATCCTAATTCCTCATAGTCCTGTGTGAAATTCACTTTGAAATGTTCGGCTATCTGCTTAACGGCATCCGTATTTGGCGACCATTTTGTTTCATACTGGAATACACCCGCACTTTCATTGTCCTGACTGATATTGTAGAAATAATCTCCGTGCGTGTCCTGTACGAAATGGGGTAAATGCCCGCAGTTGTCTTTCTGTTCCTGTTCAGCCATTGATTTGAATAGCTGTGTTATCTGCTCTATTGCTTCGGCTGTTCCCTCAAAAACAACCCAGTTGTTGCACCAATTAGCCATAATTATTTATCGTTTAAGGTTATCTGTAAAAATTTGTCGTTCCCGAAAAGCAGGTGTATCGCCTGTTTTAATTGCGGGTCGCATTGTGCATCCTCTGTATATTCAATCAGGCAGTGGATAGCGAAAATTGAATTGTGTCCGTCAAAAAAATGGTCTGTAAACCAGTTCGGGCGTTTCCAAAGTGGTTCATTCTTGTCTATGCCTTTTTGTGCATTCTGCACAAGCCTGTACCAAAATTCAGCGGTAAAAAATCCCTTTTGATACCAACCCTCACGAAAGGCGGTTTCATTTTGCAGGAAGTAGTCGCATTGCGTTTTTATAGCGTTTTGCAGGTTCTCCAGTTCTGCGGGAAACAATTTGCACAACAAGCCCGCTTTATCGAGGTTGTCCATTTTATCTAATGCTTTCATATCTTTTGTTTTTAGTAGGCGACCACCTTTGCAGGCAGTCGCCTTTGATGATTAATTGAAGTTGAAAATCTCTGCTCCTGAATAGGCAAAGTCTGTACACAGTTCAAAGGCTTTTTGTGTCTTTAGCTGTGCTGTACCGCCCATTACAATAGATTGTAGTTTGGCTTCGCCATCCCTGTAACTGCGTACATTCTGAAAGTAACCTGTAACAGCATTGTAAGCCCCGAATAATGTGCCTTTGGTAGTTGCCATTTGTTGGGTGTCGCTTATCATAGCGTATTCAAAGGCATCATCTACGGTGTTTTTAAACACGGTGGAAACTTCATCTTCCGCACCTTTTTTGAGCAGGTTAAGCGTTTCTTTGTTCGGGCAAAGTGCCAACTGGATTAGCTTTCTTACTTCTCGGTCTGTTACCCTTACTTTAGCCCAATCGTTAAAGATGTTCTCTAACTGCGTGCTTAGTGTGTTGGCAAGCCCCATAACCTTGTGAGCATTTTCGAGGCGTTGTTTTGCTCCTGACGTGTGTTTGATACGCACTACATTGGTCATACTCCGCAATGATGCGTTCAGGGTGTTTTGACATACGATACGGATAGGTGTAAACGCTGCGGTAATACTTCCACTACCGTCGTGGCTTGTGGTTAAGAAGATGTACTTTTCTGTAACATCGTCGCCGTTACCTACACGGATATAGTCGGGCAGCTTGGCAGTAATAAAAATACGCTCCCCGTTACCCAATGCTCCTGCGGTTTCGTACAATATTCCCTCGCCTCCGCCTACAATAGCATCAAAGAAATTGAACGCCTCACGGTTTTGTACAATATGGTAGTCTTTGCCTACTACACCCAACGGTGTATTGGTGTCGGTGCGGAGGGTGGCGAAACTGTTAGGTACTAAGATGTCATTGGCTTCAATCAGTTCTCCGTTTTCGCCTATGCTCATTGTTCTGCCCTGTGTAAACAGTGGGGATTTGATAACCTCGTAATCTAAACCTGCGTGTACTATTGCTTCCTCGCTTGTTGGGTATTGCTCTACGATTTGCCCCAAACCGTGCCACGCTTTTTGTTGAACGCTAAAGAATGAATGACGTCCTGTTTGCTCGTTGAAATTGATGTTGTGTGCCATAATGCTAAAATTTTGATGTTTGAAAAAATGTTATTTACTCACTCGCTTTTCTCGTTTCCCGCTTCCCGTTGTGGTTTGCTCCGCTTCGCTTCGCATAAATTTTTCCAAAAGAAAAACCGGAAAAAAGAAAGCAGATAATCCAAGCGGGCAACAGCGTAAAACCGAAAGGAAACGGAATAAGTCCCGGAGGGTGGCAAGGCAACACACAGCAATTCGGCGAAGCCAGCATTTTGCCTTGCCATTATGCCGTAGTCTTTTGGTTGGGCGTGTGAGGTGGCTGCCCGCTATAACTTAGCTGCCTTTTTACCGGTTGATTGTGGAAATTTTCTGTTCTAAATTTTTATGGCATTAATGACCAGGCTATGATAGCCTGTAATAGGGATTTGAAAAATGGAATAGCAGGGAGCGTTAGATAAGGGTTTCGTTTTTCAATTTTCTATTTCTGAAGTAGGTAATAAGCTCTTTTACAGCGTTGGATTGCGTAGAGGAAAATAAATGTGCTTTACCTACACAAAAAGATAGGCATAAAAAAAGCAGAACCGTTAAGTTCTGCTCATTGAGATTAGATAAAAGCTGATTAGATTGCCATCATAAACGCTTCTTCCATTGCCTTGAATTTAGGGGTAACTAAATCCATATCCTTACTGATTTTTTGGCTTGTGATTTTAGCGTAAATCTGTGTGGTGGAAATATTTTTATGCCCCATCATTTTGCTAAGACTTTCAAGCGGTACGCCCTCGGTCAAAAACATTGTTCCGAAAGTATGCCTTGCCGTGTGAAAAGTTACTTTTTGCTCCGTAATGATTTCTGCCTTTTCAACCAGTTTGCCTATGTGAGTATTGCAGGTTGCATTGGTCGGAACCGGAAAGATAAATTCATTCCTTGTCGTACCCTGATATTTCTCAATGATACGTTTAGGGATTTCCATTAACCGAACATTTGAAGCAATATCTGATTTCTTTCTCCTGCTGATAATCCACTGATGACCGTCAAAGAATGATTGAATGTTGTTCCTTGTCAGTTTCTTAATATCCGCATAAGCAAGTCCTGTAAAGCAACTGAAAATAAACAGGTCTTTTACAAGTTCATACCGTTGGTGCGATGGTACGCACATCATCAGCTTTTCAACATCTTCTTTAAGGATATAGCCCCGGTCGGTTTCTTCCATATTGATTTCGTAATCCTGAAAAGGATTATCACGTATCAAGCCTTTTTTAATAGCCAGTTCCACAAGGGCTAATACAGGCATCGTGTACACCCAAACTGTATTGTGGGAGGACTGCAAATCATACCGGAGGTAAAAATCAAACTCCCGGATAAAATCGGAAGTCAATTCCCGAAAAGCCATATCGTCACGATGATAGCGTTCCTTTATAAACGTGGTAAGATGATTGTAAACTGTGATATACTTGTTGTAGGTGCTTTGTGAGCGTTCTTCCTTTTCGACCAATTTTTTAAAATCCTCATTTTGGTCGTTGAAGACTTTAAGTATTGCATCATCCATTACGCCAACACCCAAAAACGATAGCTTTACTTTTTGGGCGGTTGCAAAGCCCTCGTGCTTCAACATATCTTCATAAATCTTGTCGATACGCCCACGTATATTATCCAGTTTTTTATTGATACTTAATGCCTGCGCACTCTTGCCCTGAACTCTTCCGTGTTTTAAATCCCAATTATTGGGGTCAATTTCTAACTTTGTTCCGAAAGTTTTAGGGGTTCCGTCAATGGTAATACGTGCCATAATCGGAGCATTACCGTTCTTTTTCAATTCGTTCTTTTTTAGGTAGAAAAGCAGTTTGAACGTCGATTTTTTTGTCTGTTCCATAACTCAAATGTTTAACGTTTAAAATTAAATTACATTGAGTTACAAGGGAATGTAAAAAGAGGTGCAAAAGACTGAAATATAATCGGTTAAGCTATATAGTTACCTTTATCAATCGGTAACGAATTAGTAACCTAACCTTGTCATTTTAAGCCCAAAACCTATCAGACACCGACTTCCGAACTAAGACTACTATTTTTATAAAGCCTTGTATAGCAATGGTTTTAACCGTTTTGCTTATTTTTGCTTTTTACTAATCTTTTTTTGGAAAAATATTATTCCCGAATTAGGAATGTTGTTTTATTGCCATACTGATCGTATTGTACTGTTCTTCATGATTCACTACTGACGGTATGAAATGGCTACCGGTCACTTTTTCAAACAATTCAATATAACGTTTGGAAATAGTATTGATCCAGTCTTCGCTCATTTCCGGTACCTGTTGGCCTTCTTTTCCCATAAAGTCATTTTCAATCAGCCATTCTCTTACAAACTCTTTACTGAGTTGTTTTTGTTTTTCGCCCTTACCTTGACGCTCCTCAAATCCATCGGCATAAAAATATCTGGAGCTATCTGGAGTGTGAATCTCATCCATCAGCACTATTTCATTGTCCAACGTACCAAATTCGTATTTTGTATCCACCAAAATAAGACCCTGTTTTTTGGCCAGTTCTTGTCCACGATGAAAAAGGGATAAAGCCAATTTTTCTAATTGCGCCCAGTTTTCTTTTGATGCCAGTCCCTGTGCAATAATTTCTTCCTTGCTAATATCTTCGTCATGGCCTTCACTTGCTTTGGTACTGGGGGTGATAATTGGTGTTGGAAAGGCATCATTTTCTTTCATCCCTTCAGGTAAGGCCACGCCGCAGAGAATTCTGTTGCCAGAACTGTAGGTTCTCCACGCATGACCCGTCAAATGTCCGCGTACTACCATTTCTATTTTGAAAGGTTCACACCTAAGCCCTAGTGAGCTATTCACAGTTGGGGTTTCTAAAAGCCAGTTCCTGCAAATGTCTTTTGTTTCTCCAAGCATATAAGCTGCTATCTGATTTAGAACCTGCCCCTTGTAGGGAATGGTCTTGGGTAGTATGACATCGAATGCCGAGATGCGGTCAGAAGCAATCATCACAAGTAGCTTGTCACCAATACTATAGACATCTCTTACTTTTCCCTTGTAAAAATTTGTTTGATTTGGAAAGTTAAATGTTGACATGTTGCGAAATTAAACAAGAATGGTTTATCTATGTCGGCTTGATATAAATTAAGTAGTATCAATTTTTATCATTTAATTTTTTTTAATAACTAACAAATGTTATCTTGATCGAACAAAACCTAAAAATTATTTTTATGAGAAAAATAATGCGATTGCTTTTACTTGGGTGTTTCACCCTGCTTGTTAATGTCCTATATGCCCAAACAGTGACTGTTAAGGGTAAGGTAGTGGACAAAACCACTAAAGCGCCCATTGAGTTTGCTTCGGTGACAGTTGCCGGAGGTATAACCGGTACCACCACCAACAGCAAAGGGGAATTTGTACTCAGTAATATTCCTTCATCGGCTAGCATTCTGGTGTCTTCTGTTGGCTATGGATCACAATCGGTATCAGTAGTCGATATAACCGGATCGGATATTACTATTGAACTGGATCGAAGGGAAGAATTGGGACAGGAAGTGGTGGTTTCTGCCTCCCGTACTGCAGAACGCAGCCTGAACTCACCAGTAACAGTAGAAAGGGTAAGTACTGCGGCTATCAGAAATTCACCATCGGCTGGATACTATGATATCATTGCAAAAATCAAAGGGGTCGATGTAGTAAATTCATCACTCACATTCACCTCACCCACCACCAGAGGATTTGGTGGTAGTGGAAACACCCGTTTCAACCAATTTGTAGATGGAATAGACAACCAAGCACCAGCCCTTAATTTTTCCGTGGGTAGCGTGGTAGGCTTGTCTGAACTGGATGTGGAAAGTATGGAAATGCTTCCCGGGGCCTCATCGGCTTTGTATGGTTCTGGTGGTATGAACGGTACCTTATTGATTTCAAGTAAAAATCCATTTACAGCTACCGGCCTTTCGGTGCAAACCAAGTTTGGGGTGATGAACCTGAACAATAATTGGCGGGATCCATCGCCCTATTATAATCTGGGTTTGAGATGGGCTCAGAAAGTATCAGACAAATTTGCCTACAAAATTACCGCTGAATACATCAAAGCCCAGGACTGGCTAGCTCGTGATTACAGAAATTACAAGCGTGTGGGCACCAATGGAGACATTGTAACGGGTACCAGAGAGACAGATCCCAACTATGATGGGATCAATGTGTATGGAGATGAAACCACCATTGATCTAAGAACTAGAGTGCTGGACGCTATTGCTCTGAAAGTTCCATATTGGGCATCCTATATTAAATCGCTTCCATCCAGTATTCCAGTTTCCAGATCCGGCTATACCGAAAAGGAACTGGCCGATCCCAATACCATCAATATGAAAGCTTCTGCTGCTTTGCATTATAAAATAACACCCAAGATAGAAGCTATATTAATGGGGCAAATTGGTACTGGAAACACTATTTATACAGGTAGCGACAGATACTCATTGAAAGATTTGCTTATCGCTCAATATAAACTAGAGTTTAAATCAGACAATTGGTTTTTGAGAGGATATACCACACAGGAAGATGCAGGCGAATCGCATAATCTGACAGCCACTACCCGCCAGTTTAATGAACGTTGGAAACCTAGTACCGATTGGTATCAGCAATATGCGTTTGCCTACCTCAATTCAAAAATGGCAGGTCAAAACGATATAGATGCACACAATAGTGCCAGAACAGTGGCAGATGTGGGCAGACCTCAAGTAGGTACTCAGGAGTTCAAAACACTTTGGGACAAAGTACGTCTGACACCTATTTATCAGAACGGGGGTTTGTTCCTTGACAAATCTGATTTATATGTAGCCGAAGGACAGTACAATTTCACCTCACTGTTTAATAATGCAGTTGAGTTTTTGGTGGGTGGAAATTGGAGACAATTTGTACTCAATAGCGAAAAGACACTTTTTCACGAAGTGGATGGCCCCATAAAAATAAATGAATTGGGCGCATATGGAATGTTAGCAAAATCTCTTTTCAATAATGTGCTTAAATTATCTATTTCCGGACGATATGATAAGAACGAATTTTTCAAGGGTAAATTTACCCCAAGAGTTTCGGCATTAATTAAGCCTGCCGATAACCACAGTATTCGTATGTCCTACCAAACAGCCTATCGTTTTCCAAGCACCCAGCAACAATGGATAGATTTGGTTGTAGGTAATGGTATCTTAATAGGAAGCAATAAGAAAATATGGGACGCCTATGATCTGGTGAACAACCCAGGTATTTCCGCACAGGATTTCCTTGCCAATCCTGCTAACAAAATTCCGATTACTTATAAAGAAGTAAAACCAGAAAGCGTTGCCAGTTATGAATTGGGATATAAAGTGATCATCCAAAGAAAGTTCCTGGTAGATGCTTATGTGTATGCGGGCGAATACACTAATTTTCTGGGCAGAAGAGATGTGTTGCAGTTTACTGATCCTAATGATCCATCCAAGTATCGTGGAATATCTGTAGTAGTGAATTCCGATGTGAAAGTGAAAACATTTGGATGGGGACTTAGTATGGATTGGCAACTGCCATCCAACTTTACGGTGAACGGTAATCTATCATCAGATGAAATAAAAGACGTACCTACCAATTTTAGATCATCATTCAATGCGCCCAAATACAGAACCATGTTGGGTTTGAGCAATTCAGGATTTGGTCCAAAAGATCATTTTGGCTTTAACATCAACTGGCGTTGGCAGGATGAAGTATCTTTTGAAGGTGATTTTGGAATCGGAAAAATAAATCCTACAAATGTGGTGGATTTAGGATTGCTGTACAAAATGCCAAAAGTAAAATCACAAATAAAATTGGGAGCCAACAATTTGTTGAATCAGTATTATATTAATGCTATTGGTAATCCCAGCATTGGTGGATTGTATTACATAGCTCTAACTTATAATATACTGTAAACTATACAACGCTTACCCTTAAATATTTTAAAATGATAACCCTACATAAATTTTTGAATAAGGTAAATCTTACAGTAGCATTATCAGGCATTTTGCTCCTGCAGGCCTGCAATAAAGAATTACCAGAAGCTATTCCAATCGATCATCCGAAAGGATCACCTACAGAAACAATTATGAAAAAATTGGATGCAGCCGAGTTTTCTATATTGAAAACGGCTGTCGAAAAGGCTAGTACTTTCGCCAGTCCTACCGGTAAGTTGTCTGATATCCTTGGCAATCCAGATGGTGAACTCACCTTTTTTGCTCCGGATAACACGGCGGTGCTCACTTCCTTTACTTTATTGGGACTGCCGGCCAATGCTGCATCACTCAATTTCTTTTCAGCAGGTAAATTAGATACACTTTTAAAGTATCATATCATTGGGGGCAGAACACTTAAGACAGCCAATTTTACCAGCAGTTTCCCCAATATGTATATGCAATCGGCCTTGCTATTGGCACCACCATCCGTTGCATTGCCTCCCGGTTTGAGGATGCCGATTTTTTTGGATAAGGAAGGATCGGCTTCATTTGTAAATTATATTCCCATTGTGGGGGCGGATATAGCAGCCTCCAATGGCGTGATTCAAAAACCGGCCATTGCACTCTTGCCACCAGATCAGGTGCTTTGGCAACGGATAGCCACAGACCCCGACTATAGTTATTTTAGAGCCGCCGTGCTCAAAGCTGATGAAGGAGATGCCGCCAAAACCTTACAGTCCGCTTTAAGCAACCCTGCAGCGAATCTTACCGTGTATGCACCCACCAACGCTGCATTCCAGGCACTCTTAACAGCACAGATTACACCGGGTGCGTTGCCTTTGGTAAAGCAGGGGTATATCATGCAGGCTTTGGTTCCGGCAGTTAAAGCTGCCAATCCCGGAATTTCAGATGCAGATGCCCTGATCATGGCAACAGCTCTGGCCGAAACCGAACCTCACAAAACCACGATATTCAATATGGCCAAAGCGCAAGCTGCAGCTATAGCTTCCACTCCGGATGTATTTAATAATCCTGCAGTTGCAGGGGTACTTACACCCACTTTAGTGAAAGGTATTGTGGTGTATCATATTATGGGCGTAAGGGCCTATACGGTAAATATGCCAACCACCCAAGCCAACTTCCCCACGCTCTTAAATGGAGCAATTGCGGCACATCCGGGAATAGGGTTGAAGGCAGTTTTTGGAGCCACCGGAGTTACTTCCGCTACTGTAAAGGGAGCCGCAAATGCCACTGCTTCGAATATAGTTATTGATCCTTATGTCAATGGAACTAGTGATCAAAGTTGTATCAATGGCGTCATTCAATCTTTGGATCAGGTGCTTTTACCTCAATAATATTAAGGAGGTTTTTTTAAGAGAGGTTGCTCCTAGCGGGCAACCTCTTTTTGTTGAGAAGGATGCCAAAGGCTCAGCCTCATCGGGTATGGTAACTATAGCTGGTGGAGGTGGTGGACCAGGTGGTGGCCAATATTGTTTGATGCAAACAAATGACAACGGATATAATCAATGGAAGATCTAAAGGCTCATAAACAAAAAAAGCAGTGGACTTACAACCACTGCTTTTTTATAAATGTTCTATATCTATTCATTAATCATTAAAAATTAATGACTAACAATTATGAATAATGCCACCGTACAAAAGCTTCCATTGCCGCATAATGAGTGAGTCCCAAATCGGCGTAAAGCTTTGCTGTGCCTGCATTTCTTTCTTCAGCACGCTGCCAGAACTCTCGGTCATCACTTCCCTGGAAGGGAACAGAATCTTTCTGTGATTGGTGAATAAAAATGCCAAAGCGTTTTTTCATTACCTGTGGAGGGCTCATAGGTACAGCCATTTCAATGGCATCGATATCCCATTCCTGCCATGCACCTTTGTACAACCACATCCAGCAGTCATTTACCCATTCGTCGCCTTCTGCCTTTATTCTTTGCAACGCATAAAGAACAGCATGGAAACATACCAAGTGGGTGCCATGCGGATCAGCAAAATCACCTGCACAATATACCTGTTGCGGTTTCACCTCGCGAAGCAATTTCATGGTAATCTGAATATCCTCTTCGCCCAATGGATTTTTTTCTATGGTTCCTGTTTCGTAGAACGGAAGATTCTGGAAATGGATATGCTCTGGTTTCACCCCTACATAATAACAAGTAGCTCTTGCCTCTCCTCGTCTTATCAAGCCTTTTATTTCACGAATGGTAGGTGTATCAATTTGTCCGGGTTTTTTTGAAGCAATATAGTCTTTTGCCTGTCCTAATATTTCCTGAGGAATGGGAGATTGAATGTTGGCAATGTCATTGAAGCCAACCGCAAAATCTAGGAATCTGGTGACAAATTCATCAGTTACGGCAATGTTTCCCGATGTTTGGTAAGCCAAATGCACTTCATGCCCTTGATCTACCAATCTTTGGAAAGTACCTCCCATACTGATGATATCATCATCGGGGTGCGGAGAAAATAGAATTACTTTTTTAGGATAAGGTTGAGATCTTTCCGGATGATTTGGAATTGAAACATTTGGTTTTCCTCCGGGCCATCCGGTAATGGAATCGCGAAGCATGTAATAAACCTGAAGATTGATTTCATAAGCATCTCCTTTTTCTACCAATAAATCGCTAAGCCCACTTTCATTATAATCCTCGTTGGTTAAACTTAGAATCGTTTTACCCAAGGCTAATGCCATATTGACCACCGCCTTTTTAACCAGTTTAGGTGTCCATTCGCAATCGCCGGTTAACCACGGAGATTTGAAACGAGTAAGTCCGGAAGCGGCCGCTTCTTCCACAATGTATGTTACATTGTCGTGATTTTGCAAGAATGAAGCAGGTACGGCATCGGTATCATCTTCTTCAACTGCTTTTTTCACTGCATTCGATTTGGCTGGTCCCCAGGCCATCAGCAGGATTTGTCTGGATTTTAGAATAGTGCTGATCCCCATGGTGATTGCCATTCTGGGCACTTCGGACATCGTGGCAAATTCATACGCATTAGCCAGTCTTGTACTATTGGTTAGGTTTACCAATCTGGTTTTGGTGTAGATACCAGAACCAGGTTCGTTAAAACCGATATGACCATTATTCCCAATGCCTAAAATCTGCAAATCAATGCCGCCAGCATCCTCAATCTGTTTTTCATAATCGGCACAGGCCGTTTTTATGTCTTCTTTGGCAATTTCTCCATTTGGGATATGAATATTTGCCTGGTTAATATCAACCTGGCTAAACAAATGTGTCTGCATAAAACGATTATAGCTTTGTACAGCATCTTTTGTTATAGGATAATACTCATCCAGATTGAACGTAACAACATTGCTAAAGCTTAAGCCTTCCTCTCTATGCATTCGCACCAATTCTGCATAAACTGTTTTGGGGCTTGATCCCGTGGCCAATCCCAAAACACATTGTTGGTTGGCTGCTTGTTTTTGATGAATTAAATCTGCAATGGTTTTGGCAATAGCCAAAGAACCTTGTTTAGCATCTGGATAAATATGGACAGCTATTTTTTCAAGACTATCCTGCCCGCTTAGGATATTTTTCTTACTCATTGTTGGGTTGATTTATGACTGATTGATTTTAGTTTTTGATTTATTGTTTGAGGATAAATTAGTTTTTGAAAATGGAAGGGCAATTATTTTTTACCATAATAATTGGTGCCCCACAAATTATACCGTTGTTTTTGTATTACAAGTCTCTTTGAAAAACTATCCCAGTTTTTTTTGTCCTGTGGAGCCCATAACACTTCACTGATAGCAGCCACACGTGGGAAAATCATATACTCCACTTTACTTGGATTGGTTACATATTCCGTCCAAAGGTTTGCCTGACCACCCTGTACAAATTTTTTCTGTTCTGCAGTTAGTGCATCCGGATAAATTTTCCAAGTGTACACTTTTTCAATTGGCAGAAAACCTCCATTGTTGCTAATGGTAACCGAATCTTCATACTTGGCCTGTTGGTAATCTATATATGCATAAGTGGTCGGAGTCATGATGACATTATGAAGTTGTTTTGCCGCAGTAATACCTCCTGCCTCTCCACGCCAACTCATCACCCATGCATTTGGAGCCAGTCCACCTTCCAGAATTTCGTCCCAGCCAATCAAAATTTTACCCTTACTGTTTAGGTACTTTTCAATGCGTTGAACAAAATAGCTTTGTAGATAGTGCTCTGCCGAGTGTTCTTTATCTCCTTTAATTCCGAGGTTATTGATTCTTTTTTGACAATTAGGACAAGACTTCCAATTGTTTTTTGGGGCTTCATCACCACCAATATGAAATATTTTAGATGGAAACAATGGCAATACTTCGTCAATCACATTTTGTAAAAATTCAAAGGTTGATTCTTTCCCGGCGCAAAATATATCATCATACACGCCCCAGCTTTGCATCACATGTTTGCCTGTTTTTGAGCCAGCCCAGTAATCTGTTTTGTTTTCTTTCGCAAAATAATCGTAGGTGGGTGTTTCAGGAAAACAACTAAGGTATGGATAGGCTGCTATGGCTGCACTTCCATGACCGGGCATTTCAATTTCAGGAATGACTGTAATGAATCGGTCGGCGGCATATTTCACAATTTGTTTTACCTCCTCCTGAGTATAGAAACCGCCATAACGTTTGTTGTCATTTCCTTTACCCGGAAATCGGCCAATGATCGTTCCATTTCGATAAGCCCCAACTTCGGTTAGTTTTGGATACTTTTTTATTTCAATTCTCCATCCCTGATCTTCTGTCAAATGCCAGTGGAAAGTGTTCATTTTGTGTAAGGCTATGTAGTCGATATATTTTTTTATGAAATCCAAAGGAAAATAATGGCGACCCACATCCAGCATCAATCCGCGATATTGAACTGTTGGCGCATCTTTGATCAATACAGCAGGAATAGTGAGCGATGTATTTTTTTCAACAGGTAATAATTGAATCAAAGACTGAATACCATAAAAAGTTCCGGCACCGGTATTCCCTCTAATCACGGCACCACCTTTACTCACATTTAATGTGTATCCATCTTTTGTGCCATTGGCTGAGTGTATTTGAATGGAGTTGGATGCATATTTTTTTATGGGAAGTATAAATCCGTAGTTAGATTTAAAATATTCATTCAGGAAATTTGCCGATTTTATTTCATCTTTGGTTTTGGCTACAATTGGTGTGGACTTATTAATAGTAAAAGATCCTGACTTTTCCTCTACTGTAGTGGGCTGTGGAATAATGTTGATTTTTTGAGCCAACAATTGCAAACTCATCAGCAGGGAAAAAGAAAAAATAATCGCTTTATACATATGACTTTTAGATTGATTGAAGCCAAGGTAGGGATTTTTTTAGAGAATAAATGATATTGAAGAGTGCAAACGATTGTCCTTAAAATAGTATAAATGACTAATAAGCAAATAGTAGAAAAGTTTTACGAATCTTTCAGCAGAAGAGACTTTAATGGCATGAATGCCTGTTATTCGGATGATATCGTTTTCAGCGATCCGGTGTTTGGTTTTTTGGAAGGAGAGGAAGTGAAAAAAGTGTGGGAAATGCTATGCAAAAACGCCAAAGACTTTTCGCTTGGCTATGAAAATATTACAGAATTGGACAATGAGTATCTTACCTGCAACTGGTTTGCCACTTACACCTTTGAACCTACTGGCAAAAAAATAGAGAACCGCATAAAAGCGTTTATGAGAATTAATGATGGAAAGATTTCAGAACATAGCGATGCTTTCAGGCTGAGTTCTTGGCTGGCTCAGGCATTTGGATGGAAAGGGAAATTATTTGGCTGGACCCATTTTATGAAACGCGCTGTTCAAAAAAGGGCCAGGAAGAATCTGGATAAATTTATGGGACGCTGACATTGAGCCGAAACGTGTGGCCACCGATCCTTTCCTGATTCACCTTTTATTGAAACTGGTTGATCATATCACTCATTAATATGGAGCCGGGATAGTAGCTAATAATTTTTTCAATCACTTCTTCCACAAGGGCATCCGGGCAGGAAGCTCCACTGGTGATTAAGATTTTTACTGGCAAAGTGGTGGGTAAAAAGTTCTGGGTTATCAATTCCTCTTTAGTATGAAAGTTATAATGGGAAATTTCTTTCGGACTCATAATTTTCTCCGCATTGTTAATATAATAAGTGGATAATCTTTCTTCACACAGTTCCACCAAATGAGAAGTGTTGGAAGAATTATACCCCCCTACCACGATGGCCAAATCTGCCGGTGCGTCCAACATACCAGTAACGGAAGTTTGGTTGTCGTTGGTGGCATAGCAAAGCGTATCACGAGTATCGGCAAATCTTTCCCCAATATTTTCTTTGGTTAGTTGATATTTAAGGATCATGACTTGTTTTAGATAGTCTGCAATGGCTTGCGTGTCGCTTGCTAGCATGGTGGTTTGATTTACCACTCCAATTCTTTCAAGATGCTTGGCTATGTCAAAATTCTCGCTGTATTGATTTTTGAATTCTGAATTAAAATTCTTTGGATCTAATTTTCCTTCGATATAAAGGCCAAGCCTTTTGGTTTGTTCCATATCTTTCACCACTATAGATGGCGCATTGGCTGTAGCATGGGAAAAAGTAGCTCTGGTTTCTTCATGAGTTGGTTTGCCATGAATGATAATAGTATAATTGTTTTTGGCTATAGCGGCACTACGGTTCCATACCTTTTCCACAAAAGGACAGGTGGTATTGAACTTTTCAGTTTCAATGCCAATATCCTTGAGTTGTTTTTCCATGGCAATAGTAGTTCCGAAGGCTGGTATCAATACTATATCCTCCTGAGTAATTGTGCTGATGGGTACCAGCTCTTTCCCTCTTGTATCTTGTAGAAATTGTATGCCATGTTTTTTCAGGTCGGCATTTACTTGAGGGTTATGAATCATTTCGCTCAGTAGGTAGATACGTTTTCCGGGGTTCTCTTCAATTGTTTTGAAAGCAATTTCGATGGCATTCTCCACGCCATAACAAAATCCAAAATGTCTGGCCAGAAAAATTTGAACAGAGCCGAAATCCAATAGGGTAGGCGTGAAATCTTTTTTAAGTTTATCGTTTTCTTTACGCACTTTCTTTATCGCCGATATTAACTTACTCCTGTAAAAAACAGGCACATCAAATTGTTTCATGGCCGCAAAACTAAATATTTTTATATGGATAACTGTAGCTATAAAGTCATAAAGGAATTTCGGGATTTCGAATAGTCTATAATTTCTTAGGTAGCAGCCAGTTTCTCGCTTTAATAAGGCACTATGATGAAGGTTTTTTTTGATTACCAGTCAGTAGCCAAATGCGCTTCAATTTAATCATAAGTCTGGTGCGTTTTTCTTTTCTATTCATTGGAGTTGATATTTCATTTATCCCTATCTTCAAGCAAATATTTTATTGAATGGTATTCTAAAGACAATTAAAAAATATACTTAGAATATCTTAATAAGCAATAAGTTGAGTTTCTTACTAAGTCCCCATTTTTCTGCCAGGTGGTAGGAAAAGTAATAACTAAAAATATTGGAATGAATAGAATGTTTTTATGGATCGGGCTGATATGTCTGGCTCCGTCATGCATATTGATGCCTAAAGAAGGAACTATTAAATTGGATAAAAAGAAAACTAAAATGACTGTAGAGACCAACACGATGGATTGGAAGCTTACCACTAACATTTACGAAGTCAACTTACGACAGTATACTAGTGATGGCACATTTAATGCTTTTAAAAATGAGCTTTCACGCCTAAAAGATATGGGTGTCCAAGTGCTTTGGTTTATGCCTATTACTCCCATTGCAAAAGAAAAGATGAAGGGATCAATGGGGAGTTATTACGCCTGTAGTGATTATACCTCGATCAATCCTGAATTTGGCTCATTGGATGATTTTAAATCTTTGGTAGATACTGCACATCAATTAGGTTTTAAGGTGATCATAGACTGGGTGGCCAATCATACCGGATGGGATCACGTTTGGACAAAATCAAACCCTGATTATTATTTACATGATTCTGCCACCGGCACTTTTCATGCGGCCAGCGGCATGGATGATATCATAGAATTGAATTACCAAAATCCGGCTTTACGAAAGGCAATGATAGATGCCATGAAATATTGGGTGACCGAATGTGATATAGATGGATTCAGATGTGATCTGGCCTCCTGGGTGGAAGTGAACTTTTGGCAAGAAGCCAGACCTCAGGTGGATGCAGTAAAACCTCTGTTCTGGTTGGGTGAGTTTGACGAGCTGGAGAATCCGGAGTATGGTCAGGTTTTTGATGCCAGTTATTCCTGGAAATGGATGCACAAAACAGAAGATTACTATAAAAATAATTTGCCCTTGCAGGATCTGTTCCTTTTACTACAGCAATACAGTCAGATTGGAGACAATAGTATGAGAGCCTGGTTCACCAGCAATCATGATGAAAATAGCTGGAACGGAACGGAGTATGAGAAGTATGGAGATATTGCCAAAGCACTGGCCGTTTTTAGTTGCACCTGGAATGGAGTGCCACTCATTTATAGTGGTCAGGAACTGCCAATGACTAGCAAAAGACTCAAGTTTTTCGATAAAGACCTCATTCCTTGGACTGGAAATAATGAGCTGCACCATTTCTATAAAGTACTGTTGGGTTTGCACGCCTCCAGTCCGGCTTTGCGAGCAGGAGATTCGGCGGTAAAGACCTACAAACTCGCCACCTCAGCTGACGATAAAATATTGGCTTATTTAAGAAAGAATGGAAAAGACGAAGTGCTGGTGGTATTGAATCTGTCGAAGAAAAAAGTTCAGTTTGACATATCCGATGCCCAACTTAGTGGTGCTTTCAACAATATATTTTCTGGTGCAGCAAACAATTTCACCACACAGAAAAGTTTTGAAATGATGCCAGGCGATTTTTTGGTTTATGTGAAAGGATAGAGATTTTGGAGCTATGGATTTATTCTGGCTTTCCAGGGGATATCCGGAATATTGGTTAGCCGTCCGACATATCTAGCCAATACGAACAGATAGTCGCTCAGGCGGTTCAGATATTTTATCAGCAATGCATCTACGGGCGATGTTTCTGCCAGATGGATGCAGATCCTTTCCGCACGTCGGCAAACGCACCTGGCAATATGCAATTGTGAAATAGAAATAGAACCTCCGGGAAGAATAAAACTCTTCATGGGCTCCAGCATTTCATCCATCCTGTCAATCTCCTTCTCTAGAAAAACGATATCTTCTTCATGCAGATCGGGCAATTTCATTTTGGTGTTTTTTTGTGGATCCACTGCCAGTTCTGCACCAATGGTAAATAGTCTGTCCTGAATTTCATGTAAGGTGAAAATACTTTTGGAATCCTCCAGCAAATCTTTGCACATTCCAATATGAGCATTTAGCTCATCAATATTGCCATACGATTCTATGCGCAAATCGGCTTTGGACACTTTTGTGCCACCTATGAGTGAAGTGGTTCCTTTGTCTCCAGTTTTTGTATAAATTTTGAATGACATAGTTTGAGTAAAGGGTTTTTTGGCTCAACAAAAATTGGAAAGGAACCGTAGGCTTAAGTAAGAGAATGATTGGCAATCGGAGAAGCCATTCTTTCATCTGTTTCAATGATTCCGTCTCTTAGTCTCACAATTCGATGTGCATGTTTTGCAATATCTTCTTCGTGCGTAACCAAAATAACTGTATTGCCTCCAGTATGAATTTTGCCAAAAATGTCCATGATTTCATAGGAAGTTTTGGTATCTAAGTTTCCGGTTGGTTCATCAGCCAGAATGATCGAAGGATCATTGACCAAGGCTCTGGCAATGGCGACTCTTTGACATTGGCCTCCACTGAGTTCATTGGGTTTGTGATGACTTCTGTCTGTCAGGTTCACTTTGGCCAAAGTTTCCATGGCTTTTTGGTTTCGAATATTTTTAGGCATTCCTGCATAAATCAACGGAAGGGCTACGTTTTCTAAGGCTGTCAGTCGGGGAAGGAGATTGAATTGCTGAAATACAAAACCAATTTCCTGATTTCGAACTTCGGCCAGTTGGTTGTCTGTCATCTTACTCACATCCTGGCCATTCAGGATATAAGTGCCGGCAGTAGGGCTGTCCAGACAGCCTAAGATATTCATCAGCGTACTTTTCCCACTACCCGATGGCCCCATTAAAGCCACGTATTCATTTTTTTGAATGTTTAGGGTTATGCCTTTGAGCACAGGTAGTTCCTGCTGGCCCATAAAATAGCTTTTACGCAATTGCTCAATATGTATTATGCTTTGCAAGGCTTAAATAAAAGTGGATGGGTGAATAATAGTCAAGTTTATTTTTTGATCACTTTGGGTACTAGAAAAAATTGTCCTTCGGTAGCAGGAGCATTCCTTAGCGCTTCTTCCCTGCTGATGGAACCTGTTACTACATCTTCTCTAAGCACATTTATTTCATCACTCATGTGCATGAGTGGCTCAATATCCTTCAAATCCAATTCGTTTAGTTTTTCCACAAAACCGATCATTTTTTGCAGATCCTTTGAAATGTCCTTTTTTTCCTGTTCGGTAAAACTAAGCTTTGACAAATGTGCCAGTTTATCTACCAATACTTCATTTACTTCCATGTTTCAAAAATAGTCTAATTAGGTGTAAGCCCTAAAGGTTGAATAATTTATCGAAAAAACGATACATTAGAATGGGATTTATTCTATAGTACTTTTAAACTTTCAACTTTGTCTTCATCAATTTTTTTTATAAGAGCCGGAAGGCCGTCAAATTTTTCTTCAGAGCGAAGATATTGTTTCACAAAAACCCTCAGTGTTTTGCCGTATATCAGTTCATCGAAATCAAAAATGTTTACTTCAATCACCCTTTTGCTACCGTCCACAGTAGGCCTGAAACCAACGCTCATCATGCCTTTCAGCATAGGTCCATAATTGTTGTCATTGCTTTTGATGGAGGCATACACCGCATATATACCATCGCCTGGTAGTATTTTTTCCTCATCTTTTGCTTTCAGATTGGCTGTAGGGTAGCCTAGTTCTCTTCCCAGTTTGTCGCCATGCACCACTTCCCCTTCGAAAAAGAACATGCGCCCCAACAGGTGGTTCACGATGGTGGTATTGCCCTGCAAAATGGCCTCTCTGACTCTGGTGGAACTAATGGCTACATCGTCCAGAATATGCTTGGGTATTTCTTTTAACTGGTAATCAAAAGCTTCGCAAAAAGATTCCATCATTCTATAATCTCCTCTTCGATTTTTACCAAATTGATGATCATAGCCAATAATGATGGTATGAGGATGAAATTTATCAATCAGAAAACTTTTCAGATAATCCTCAGGTTCCTGATGGGCAAAGACCTCGGTAAATGGTGTAATCACAAGATGATCTATGCCTGACTGACCCAGTAGTTCAATTCTTTCTTCTAGTGTGTTTATCAACCTGATACCCAGTATGGATGAGGAAACCACCTTGCGCGGATGTGGATGAAAAGTGATAATAACCGATTCTCCATTTGCCTCGGTGGCTGTTTGGGTAAGTTGCTGAATGATTTTTTGATGTCCCTCGTGCACCCCGTCAAAAGTGCCAATGGTGATTACCGCATTTTTGAATAACGGAAGTTTATTGATATCGTAATGAATTTGCATAAAGTGCAAAAATAGGATTAGGCAGGGAAATGAGGAGACAGATTGCCAATTGGATACCATAGATTGCCAATTGGATATTGAAAATTGCAGATTGAATATTGAAAATTGCAGATTGATTATTTCCTATTACCAGTTGCCTGTCCTAATTTAAGCTTTGAATCGACTTGGTTTATGCCGGGCTTTTCTTCCTCCACTTTCTATCCCCTGATTGTTTTATCTTCGCGGCGGCTTATCAGGAAGGTGTTTGTGAACAGTAATAGTTTAATAAATGATGTGGATTTGATTTGTGAAACATAAATGGGCACTAGAACCTTTTGAAGCTTTTAAATCATTACAAATAATGTCGTTATACTCTAAAAGAGGCGTATCTGCCCAGAAAGAAGAAGTGCATGAAGCAGTAAAAAATCTGGATAAAGGATTATATGAAAGATCATTTTGCAAAATTTATCCCGATATTTTGTTGGCAGATCCAGAACAGGTGAATGTGATGCATGCAGATGGGGCAGGCACAAAAAGTATATTGGCTTATTTGTATTGGAAAGAAACAGGAGATGCAAGTGTTTGGCGTGGTATTGCTCAGGATGCCATTGTGATGAACTTAGATGATTTGCTTTGTGTGGGCATCACGGATCAATTGGCTTTTTCTTCCACCATCGATAGAAACAAAACACTAATCCCAGCCGAAGTATTAAGCGAAGTGATCAATGGGAGCCAGTTGTTTTTTGATACCATGAAAGATTTTGGAGTACATATTACATTTATGGGTGGCGAAACCGCAGATGTGGGAGATGTGGTTCGAACCATCGCTGTGAATGGAACGATGGTGGCTCGCTGGCCTAAAAAGAAACTCATTACCAATGATAAGATCCAGGCTGGAAATGTAATCGTTGGGTTAGCTTCCTTTGGGCAATCACATTACGAAACTGCTTATAATAGCGGACTGGGTAGCAATGGACTTACCAGTGCCCGCCATGATGTGCTGAATAAATATTATGCTGAAAATTTCCCTGAAACCTATGAGCCTACGCTTAGCGAGGAAGTAGTGTATATTGGTAAACACAGAATGACTGATTCTATTGAAGTGGATGGGCAGGAAACTAATATCGGCAAATTGCTACTGAGCCCTACCCGTACTTTTGCACCCGTAATTACAGCCATTCTGGAGAATCATTTTGATGATGTGCATGGGCTGATTCATTGCAGCGGAGGCGGACAAACCAAATGTTTAAAATATATTCCGGAGAATGTGAAAATTGTGAAAGACAATTTGTTTACGCCTCCTGTCATTTTTAATATAATTAGAGAAGCAAGTGGTGCCGATGACAAGGAAATGTATCAGGTGTTCAATATGGGTACCCGACTGGAAATTTATACCAACGAATCTGCTGCTGAAGCCATGATCCAACTCTCTAAATCTTTTGGAGTAGATGCTAGGGTAATTGGAAGGGTAGAAGCTTCTGCTTCCAAGTCGCTGGAGATTTATGAGCAGGGAAAATTGTTGGCCTCCTTTTAGTATTTCCAGGACTTATTGAAAGGATTTGGGTGTATAAAAATGCCTTTCAGCTTGATTGATTTAATTGCATAGTGAACACAAGTAATACATTTTATAGATTTTTCATTTGTGTTTCAAATTGAAAAACCCCCAAATAATTTATTTGGCCAATCAAAGCCTGATTCCTGTTTTTAGTAGAGAATTCTAAGGTGCATTATTTTCGTTTTCTCTATTTTTGAAAAATGCAATCATTTGAGGAGTTATCAACAGCATTTTCGTCCTATTTCAATCGTACTCATTTTCCCGAGTCTCCGGTTACCCTGTACGAGCCTAATAATTATTTTTTATCCCTAGGTGGAAAACGATTTCGCCCGGTGATGTGCCTTATGGCCAATGAACTTTTTGGTGATATCAATCCGGATGCCTGGGAACTGGCTTCCGCTATAGAGTTGTTTCATAATTTCACTTTGATACATGATGATATTATGGATAAAGCACCACTACGTCGGGGTCAGCCCACTGTTCATAATAAATATTGTGAAAGCACGGCAATACTGGCAGGCGATGTGATGCTGGTGAAGGCTTATGATTATATCAATAAACTAAAACCTGATTACCTGCCAAGAATTCTTGACTTGTTCAACCGCACAGCCACCGAAGTGTGCGAAGGGCAACAACTGGATATGGATTTCGAAAATCGGGATGAAGTGTCCTACGATGAATATTTGCACATGATTACCCTTAAAACATCAGTACTATTGGCGGCCAGCCTGAAGATGGGTGGTGTGCTGGGTGATGGAAGTATGGGGAATCTACAGTTGCTTTATGAAGCCGGAAAGAAAATAGGATTGGCTTTTCAAATGCAGGATGATTACCTAGATGCTTTTGGTGATCCTGCCAAGTTTGGCAAACAGGTAGGCGGAGATATTCTGGCTAATAAAAAAACCTTTCTGGTAATTCATGCTTTAGAGACCGCTTCCGTAGCACAAAGGCAGGAGCTGAAAGCGCTATTAGATGGGAGGGATGATGATAAGGTCAATAAAGTGTTACAATTGTTTGAAGATTGCGGCGTTCGTAAATGGGCATTGGAATTAAAAAATAAATTCCAGAACGAGGCACTACAGCATATTGACGATATCGCCATAGTGTCAAAACGAAAACAACCGATTATTGCTATTTCAGAATTGCTGGTGAAAAGAGAGTATTAAAGGCGTAGGGTTTTTTGGATGGAGAGTTAGGTGGGTCGCAAATTGAAGTTTCTCTTTTATTTTGCTTGATTTATATATCATTGATTGGGTCAAATTATTTTAAGAGTTATATATTTATCCTACAATCATAAAACCTAAATCAAAATTCAATGTCATTACTGCGAAAAAAGACCATTGACTCTATTCTAAAAGATGCCGAATCCGGTTATGGTGATGGGCATGGAGTCGGATTGAATAAAGTATTGGGCGTTAGAGACCTTACCGCTTTAGGTATTGCTGCAGTGATTGGTGCAGGCATTTTTAGCAGTATTGGTAAAGCCGCCTCCGATGGTGGTCCTGGCGTGATATTTCTTTATATTTTTACTGCAATTGCCTGTGGCTTTGCGGCTTTGTGCTATGCACAATTTGCTTCTACGGTCCCCGTTTCAGGAAGTGCTTACACGTATTCCTATGTGGCTTTTGGAGAAATATTTGCTTGGATCATCGGATGGGATTTGCTGATGGAGTATGCCATTGGAAATATTGCCGTGGCCATTTCCTGGAGCGATTATTTTACCGGTTTGCTTCATGCTGCCGGAATGCATATTCCCGATTGGCTTACTATGGATTACCTGACTGCCAGACATGGTTTTGAGGAAGCCAACGGACTCATAAGTAGCGGCACTGCTTTGTCCGCACTTGATAGCAATATTGCTGAAAGGTTCGCCGCATGGACAACCGCACCTCAACTTGGAGGGCTTAGGATTATTATGGATTTGCCAGCCTTGCTCATTGTCATCCTTATCACTTATATCGTTTATGTAGGTGTAAAAGAATCGCGTAACTCTGCCAATCTGATGGTGTTGTTGAAACTAGGTGTGATCTTTTTGGTGATTGTTGTTGGCTCATTTTATATTAATCAGGACAACTGGTCGCCGTTTACACCTACCGGAATTAGCGGCATATTGAAAGGGGTTTCGGCGGTGTTCTTTGCCTATATTGGGTTTGATGCCATTTCCACTACAGCCGAAGAATGTAAGAACCCTCAGCAAGATTTGCCCAAGGGTATGATTTATTCTTTGATCATTTGCACAGTTATCTACATACTGGTGGCGTTGGTACTCACTGGCATGGTTCCATATAGCCAGCTAAATGTGGGAGACCCGCTGTCAATGGTTTTTGAAGCACGCGGACTTAAGGTTATTTCCATCGTGGTGGCGGTTAGTGCCATTATTGCAACGGCTAGTGTTTTGTTGGTTTTTCAAATGGGACAACCACGAATCTGGATGAGCATGAGCAGGGACGGACTTTTGCCCAAAGCTTTTTCCAGGGTTCACCCCAAATACAAAACGCCTTCCTTTTCTACTATCGTCACAGGGTTGGTGGTGGCTGTTCCTGCTTTATTCCTAAACCTAGAAACCGTGTTGGCCTTAACCAGCATCGGAACGCTGTTTGCTTTTGTATTGGTTTGCGGTGGTATTCTTGTTTTGGATCAGCAACCCAATAAGCCAGATTCAAAATTCAAAGTGCCTTATGTCAATGGGAAGTATATCATCCCGCTGTTATTTATAGTCAGTATTGTAATCATTTTGTTTCAGGCTCCCGACCATTTTAGTAGTCTTATTTCTTTAGAAGGCTTTCCTATGGTGATCTTTTGGATGGCTATGTTGGTAATTTCAATTTTGGCCTTTCTCAAAAAATTTTCCTTGCTACCGGTGCTGGGTATGGTGAGTTGTTTTTATCTGATGGCGCAGGAAAGTCATACCAACTGGTTGCGATTTCTGGTGTGGTTGGCTATTGGTCTGATTATTTATTTTGCCTATAGTCGTTTTCATAGCAAGCTGGCCAGATCAAAAGCGTAGAGCCAAAATGATTTTTTGGTAGGATGTCGTAATAGAAGGTAAGTAATTGCTTTTGCTTTTTGGGTGTTAGAGGGGATGACTCAATTCCGGAATTTAGGGTAAAACAAAACAGTAATATTATGGAACTCCAATTCTGATTAGAAGACGGAATGAGTGGATGTTATTCTAATTTTTCGATGGAAGCATTTTTTTCAAACCCTTTGAAAGATAAAAGAAATACAATCAAACATCCGGCAATGGCCACTACGGGTACAAGCCATTTTGTATGGGTGAATCCAAAAAAGAAAAAGACTATCCACAACAGAAAAACCAGCCCAAGAAACCCTTCCATATTCAGATCGTCCCCGTATAATAAACAGTGAATAAGCGTAAGAATAGCAGGCGCTGCCAGCAGGATACAGAAGTATTCATAGGAATTGTGGTGCAATAAAGCCACTCCCCTAAGTGCCCAGTATTCTGGTATCAAAAGCAACACATAATAAAAAAAAATAGAGATAAGTATTTTGATGGGATGAATCGGAAGACTTCTGTAAAAACTTAGCTTGTTTTCCAAAAAATAAAAATTCTTATAAATAAGCACACTGTGTGCGACTAGACATAAAGTGATTAAAAGCCACAAAATTCGGTTTTCAAAAATGGATGAATCTGTAATTACAAAAAAATAAAGGCAACAAAAACTAAGAATTTTTAGAATGATCAAAGTCCAGAACTGTTCCCGAAAACTGAATTTTAATAGAAACCACCAAATAGCTACTGGTTGTTTTGAAAGCCTGAGTGTTGGCATTAGGGCAAATGAATCAGCATTTTTGTTCAGGAAACGAATGATCAACACACAGATTAAGATCAATAGAAACATTAAAGCCACCGGGATGACCATGTTAAAGAATAGATGGTTTTTGATAGCCACGCCCACCACGCAACCCGTATATAAAATCAGAGGAGCCAATAATGTTATGGTCATTGGCAGAAAGACCGCCAACCTTCTTCCAGTCTCCATTCCATTTAGCAACTGAAGAAACTGGTACTCATTTTTCCTAATATGATTTCCATAAAACAAAGTGCATTTCAGGAGGTACAACATGCAAAGCAGGGCATAGATAAAAAGAGAAATATTGTTGGTTAATATGCTAAGAATAATGTAATAATGCGTGTCCAATGCCTGTTTGAAACTGGGACTGATACCAAACAAAAGAAAGAACAAAAAATACAAGGCACCCTGTATTTGTTGATAGAAAGGTGAAACGATCGAACGAAATAATATGGTATTAATATTTTTCAGCTTCCAGCTTTTTGTTTTTAAGATGATAAACTCCTTTCAGACGGATATCCTCGGGCAGTATATCATGATGTGAGGTAAGCAAAAATCCTGTGTCGGAATTGGACTGAATGAATCGGCTTAATGCTTTTTGCGAGGATACATCCAACGTAGTGAATGGTTCGTCCAAAAAGATCCAATTGCTTTTGCCTGTAAGTGCCAGCAACAAAGAAAGTTTTTTGATCATTCCACTGGAGTAACTGCCAACAGGGTTTTTTAGATAATCATCAATGCCCAAAACAGATTTGAGTTCTTCCAATTGCTGTGTAGTTCCTTTCTTTATTTTAGAATAAAAATTCACCAATTCTTGTCCACTTAAAAAGGATGGATAAACGGGTTCTGCCGGCGCATAATTAATGGCAGATCTATAAGCAACGGGTTGTTTTTTGATAGATATTTGATCGATCAGGATTTCTCCGGCAAAAGGGAGCAGTCCAGCCAAAACCTTGAGCAGCGTGGATTTTCCACTCCCGTTTGCTCCTTTTATCCAGTAAACGCCTTTTGATAATTGCAGGTTGGAAATTTCGAGAATTTGATGGCTTCCATAAAATTTTTTTAATTGAACGATCTCAGTCATGTTTCGGAAACAGATTAGATCGAAAGATACAAAACATCCACTACTTATTCGGACTTACTACACCCGCCAATCATAATTTTTAGCCACTCCTAATGCCTTAAGTCAATTATTGGTTACCGAGACAGTATTATTTACCTTTGCGGATTCTGTTAAGTAAAAAAAATATCATTGAAAGCTAAAACACTTAAAAAAGATAAAGTTAATATCATCACACTGGGATGTAGTAAAAACATGGTGGATAGTGAAGTATTGAGCGGACAACTACGTGCAAATGAAATAAATGTGGTTCATGAAAACAAAAAAAGGGATCATAATATTGTGGTGGTGAACACCTGTGGTTTTATCAATCTGGCAAAGGAAGAAAGTATCAACACCATCTTAGAGCAAGTAGAATTAAAGAAGAAGGGAAAGCTGGATAAGGTGTATGTGACCGGATGCCTTAGCGAGCGATACAAAAATAATCTGGAAGAGGAAATTCCGGAAGTGGATGCTTTTTTTGGAACGATGGAGTTGCCAGCCATTTTGAAGCAGTTTGAAGCGGACTATAAAACAGAACTGGTGGGCGAACGGTTACTAGCCACACCCAAACATTATGCATATCTAAAAATCTCCGAAGGTTGCAATCGAACCTGTTCATTTTGTGCTATACCCCTGATGCGTGGCAAGCATGTGAGCAAATCAATTGAAGATCTTGTAATAGAAACAGAGAAATTGGTAAGGATGGGTGTTAAGGAAATTATGCTGATAGCCCAGGAGCTTACCTACTATGGATTGGATATTTATAAAAAACGAATGTTGCCCGAATTGTTGAATCGTTTAGCTGATATAAAAGGACTGGAATGGATCAGATTGCACTATGCCTATCCCTCTAAGTTTCCATTGGAAATTTTGGATGCAATGCGTGAAAGAGAGAATATCTGCAACTATTTGGATTTGCCTTTGCAACATGCATCAGACAATATGCTACAAGCCATGAAACGGCAGATAACACAAGCCGAAATGAACGACCTGATCGCGGCGATCAGAGAAAAAGTTCCGGGTATTTGTTTGCGCACCACATTGATAGTTGGCTTCCCAGGAGAAACACTGGAAGATATTGAAGAGTTGAAAAGATTCTTAGATAAACATCGTTTTGACAGGGTAGGTGTGTTCACCTATTCACATGAAGAAAATACAAGTGCTTATGATTTAGTAGATGATATACCACAGGAAGAAAAAGAACGCCGTGCTCAAGAAGTAATGGAGTTCCAGCAGGAGATTTCTCTGGAACTGAATCAGGACAAAGTAGGCAAAGTTTTCAAAACTATTATTGATAAAAAGGAAGCTGGTCGATACCTGGGTCGCACCGAATTTGACAGTGTGGAAGTGGACAATGAAGTGATCATCAGTAGCGATGAGAAGCTTAAGATTGGCGAATTTTACCATGTAAAAATCGAGAAGGCGTATGACTATGATTTGGAAGGGAGTGTGGTGTAATTAGACATAGAAGAAATCTGCAATATTCAACCCATAATATTCAATATTCAACTCTCTATCTGCAATTTGCAATTTGTAATCTGTAATCTGTAATCTGTAATCCTCAAACAACATGCCATCTATCAATGCATCTATCATTACCATCGGCGATGAGCTGCTGATTGGTCAGACTATTGATACCAACAGTGCTTTTATAGGACAGGAACTAAACAAGATTGGTATTTGGGTAAAACGTCGGGTGGCAGTAGGCGACGTGTACGAGGATATTTGGAATGCACTAGAAGAGGAAAGAAAGCAATCAAGACTAATCATTGTTACAGGAGGACTTGGACCCACTGCGGATGATATCACTAAACCTCTCTTATGTGATTATTTTGGTACTACACTAGTTCGAAATGAATCTGTTTTGGCACATCTGCATCATTTGTATGTAAATGTGTATAAGCGCAAAGTGATGCTTACAGAACAAAATATAAAGCAAGCTGATCTTCCAGAATCCTGCACCATTCTGCACAACGAATTTGGATCTGCATCGGGAATGTGGTTCGAAGCCTTCAACCCCGATGGAGAAAAAATTGTTTTCATTTCTCTTCCGGGTGTGCCTTTCGAAATGAAAAAAATAATAACAGATGTGGCGTTGCCTAAGATTATCGACACCTTGGGTGGTTATGCAGTAGTACATAAAGTGCTTTCTACTTTTGGTATGGGCGAATCATTAGTGGCGGCAAGGCTTTCTGCTTTCGAAAGCAATTTACCCACTCATGTAAAACTGGCATACCTACCAGGTTATGGTATGGTAAAACTCAGACTGACAGGTACCGGTTTGAATGCTCATGAACTAGGAAAAGAAATGAGCCGACTGGATGAAGAAATGTATCAATTGCTTTCTGATATCACTATTAGTCGGAATGATGATCCGATGGAAGTGATTGTGGGCGGGCTTTTGAAAGAAAAGAACAGAACAATGTCTACCGCAGAAAGCTGCACTGGAGGATATATTGCCCATCTGATAACCAGCATTGCCGGGTCTTCCGATTTCTTCCTGGGATCTATAGTCTCATATAGCAATGAGGTGAAGCATCAGGTGCTCGGAGTGGTGAATGAGACACTAAACTCTCACGGTGCGGTGAGTGAAGAGACAGTTATTGAAATGGTCCAAGGAACACTTAGTAAACTTCATACAGACTATGCCATTGCTACTTCTGGTATCATGGGGCCAGGTGGGGGAACTGCAGAAAAACCAGTTGGGACAGTGTGGGTCGCTGCCGGAAATGCCAATAAAATCGTTGCTAAGAAACTAAGCCTGGGGTATGACAGAAGGCGCAATATAGAAACAACGGCTCTACAGGCACTCAATCTTTTGCGCAAATTTATAATCGAAGACAAATCCTGATCTTCTTTCGAGAGTAAAACCAAAGCTTGCTAATGCACTAAGAATGATTTCAATAGATGATGTTTTGTATATGGGCGGGTTCCGGAGTATCCAACTTCTTCTGCCTGATGATCTTGTAAATGCCTGATGAAAAAAAATCCTGAAAATCTTTTGTAGCCTTAAAAACCCTTAATTCTCAAATCATTACTTTTGTTGAGGTTTATAGAGGATTTGAATTCTATTTACACCAATTATTAAAATTGAATTATGGCAATTGTAGAACTGATCATGCCTAAGCTAGGCGAAAGTATAATGGAAGCTACTATTTTGAAATGGGTGAAAAATGTGGGGGATACCGTGAAAATGGATGAAACTGTTTTGGAAATAGCGACAGACAAAGTGGATAGTGAAGTGCCAAGCACAACCGAAGGAGTAATTACGGAATTGTTGTTTCAGGAAAACGATGTGGTGCCAGTAGATACCGTGATAGCAAGAATTAAGACGCCTGGAGAGGATGGGCCTCAGATTTCTGTATCCAAAGACACGCCGGTGGCAAATCAGCCACAAACAATGATTGCCAAAGAAGTGGTGGCCGAGGTGTTGTCAAGCGAATTAAAGACTCCACCCGTGTCGAAACAAGGATTGACAGGTGCTAAGTTTTATTCTCCATTGGTGTTAAATATAGCGGCTGGCGAAGGCATCGCATTGAGCGAACTGGAACAAATAGCCGGTACCGGAAATGAGGGAAGAGTGACCAAAAATGATTTGTTAAGATATATTGATCAAAAAGCAAAAGGTGAAATAACCGTTGCTCAAAAAACAGTAGAAGCAAAACCTCAACCAGTGGCTCCTCCGGCGGTAACTTCCGGAAACATCACCTATAGTAGTGGCAATGTCGAAATAATTGAAATGGATCGGATGCGCAAACTGATTGCCGATCACATGGTGCGAAGTGTGCAAACCAGCCCGCATGTTACCAGTATTAGCGAAGCAGATGTAACCAATCTGGTACAATGGCGCGACATGGTGAAGAAAGATTTTGAAAAGAGAGAAGGTGCCAAAATCACTTTTATGCCATTGTTTATGGAGGCCATTGTGAAGTGCATTAAGAAATTTCCACTCATCAATAGTATGGTGGACGGGGATAAGATTATTATTAAAAAAGATATCAATATAGGTATGGCCACAGCCTTGCCCAATGGCAATCTCATTGTCCCGGTGATTAAAAATGCGGATCAGTTAAATCTTGTTGGTCTGGCAAAGCAGATCAATCATTTGGCAGATGCCGCCCGCAATGGCAAACTGAAAGCCGATGATACACAGGGAGGAACTTTTACAGTAACCAATGTGGGCACCTTTGGTAGCCTGATGGGTACACCAATTATCAATCAGCCCCAGTCGGCTATTCTGGCAGTAGGAGCTATAAAAAAACGGCCAATGGTTATTGAAACGCCTCAGGGAGATAGTATTGCCATTCGTCAAATGATGTATATCAGCATGAGTTATGACCACAGGATTATTGACGGAAGTCTGGGTGCTACATTTGTAACTGCTGTGGCAAAAGAATTAGAAGCTTTTCAGGCAAAGGAATTTTAAAAAAAAACACTCCTGTACCGAAAAGAGAAAGATGTGCTGTTCAATTTATTTAAACTAGAGTAGATTAAATTACATAATAATGTTTAATTTGGCTTTAATAAGTAATAATTTAAAACGAGTACTATGATCAAAATGCATGTAATTGGAAACCTTGGAAAGGACTGCGTCGTGAACAATGTAAACGGCAAAGGAGTCATTAATTTTACGATTGCGCATACAGAAAAATTCAAAGACAGTCATGGCAATAGTCAGGAACGAACTACTTGGGTGGACTGTGCCTGGTGGACAGACAGAACCAATGTGTCCCAATATCTCCTAAAGGGAAAGCAGGTGTATGTAGAAGGCACGCCGGAGGTTAGAAGTTTTACAAGAAACGATGGAACCTTTGGAGCTACACTTACCATGCGGGTACGTGAATTGCAAATGTTAGGGACAAAAAACGAAGGCAGTCAAACAACCACTCAGTCAGGTTATGGAAGCAACACCGGAAGTGTTCCATCTGCTCAATCTTCTGCTCCTGCCCAGGCAAATCCGTTGCCAGCAGCAAATAGTAGCACGAACGAACCTATTGACGATTTGCCTTTTTAAGAGTAGCAAATTTTTTGAAATAAATGCCTCAAAAGGGCATTTATTTTATTGCCTGTATAAATAGTTCTACCAGGTTCAAGTCTTTTATGCCTGGTGCGGTTTCAAACCTGCTGTTTACATCTAACGCAAATACTGATTGCTTTTTCAAAAATGTCTGAACAGCGTCTGTATCATCCATGCCAATGCCGCCACTAAGAAAATAAGGCGTATTAAAAGTTGTGTTACCTAAAGCCGACCAATCAAATTTTTTACCTGTTCCACCATATTCCTTTGCCTTGGTGTCAAAAAGAAAATAGTCAACCAGGTTTTCATAGGGTTTAGTGAGTGCTGTCAATGATTCGTCGCCTTTTACCCTAAAAGCCTTTATAATAGGGATGTAGGAACGTAGGCTGTTGCAATACTCTGGACTTTCATCTCCATGCAATTGAACAAGGTTCAACCCGTAAGTATCTACTGTCTGTAATATTTTTTCTGCAGATTCGTTTACAAAAACGCCAACCTTTTGCATAGCTTTAAAAGATTTTAGATCGGAGGATAAAATCTTATCAGCCACATATCTTGGCGATTTTTCATAAAAAATAAAACCGGCATAATCAGCACCCAGCACCGCCAATTGCTGTACTTGTGCCAATGAAGTCATCCCACAAACTTTTATTTTGATTGAGCTCATTAGGAGGTTTTCAAAGCATTTACAAATTCGGCAAAGGCAGCAGGGGTGTCTGCTTGTTTCATAAAATGTTCGCCTATCAGAAAGCCTTTAAATCCATTGTGGCGAAAAAGCACGATGTCTTCAATTTTGTCAATTCCACTTTCAGCAATCTTAATTTTATCAGACGGTAACGCTGCTGCCATGCGTAAACTTCTTTCAATATCCACCGAAAAGGTTTTCAAATCGCGATTGTTGATGCCCACAATATTGGTGGCTTCGCAAATATGCTCCAACTCTTCTTCAGCATGTAGCTCCAGGATAGTTTGCAGTCCAAGTGCATTGGCAAACTTTGCAAGATCCTCCACTTCTTTTGGCGACAAACAGGCCGCAATCAATAATATCACATCGGCTCCTATTGCCTTTGCTTCCAGGATCTGATATTCATCTATGATAAAATCTTTACGTAGAATGGGGATATCATTTGCCCTTGCCTGTATTAGATCTGCGTCGCTGCCTCCAAAAAAGTTTTCATCAGTAAGTACAGACAAACAGGCAGCTCCATGTTGGGTATATGCTGTGGTGATTTCTTTCACATCGGCTTGCTCTTTAATAAAACCTTTGGAAGGAGATTTTCTTTTGAATTCAGCTATGATGCCCGTGCTGTCTTTCTTTAGCAAAGATGCAGACAATGATATTGCAGGAATGGAGAAGGCTGGTCTGGCTTCCAGATCTTTTATGCTCGTATATTGTTTACGGGTAGCAACTTCTATTTTCTTATGAGCTACAATTTTATCTAAAATGTTCATTGTAAATTTATGACTGGCTAAATGATTCTTGTTATAATTGGTATGACAGAACCCTATGATTAAATTTTTCTATTGTAGAGAAATTAATTTTTGTAAGCAAGCGTTTGCATTGCCTGAAACTAAACTTTCTTTTGCAGCCGCAAATGCTTCTTCATAAGATTGATAAGTATCTGTCACTCTCAAAGCTACTGCTGCATTGGCAAGTACAACCGCATTTTGTTCCGAAGTACCATTGCCCTCGATTATTGTCTTGAAAATGGTGGATGCTTCCTGCACCGAATGGCCTCCTTCGATGTCCTCTGGTTTTACTTGCACCCCAGCTAGTTGTACGGCAGACAAAACCTTTTCACCATCTTTGGTGATGAGTTTGCTATCACCAGTCAGCGATATTTCGTCGTATCCATCCAGACCATGCACAATGGCAAAGTTTCTGGATTGTTGTTGAAGTAGATAATTATACAAGCGAGCCATTTCAAGGTTGTACACACCAATAATGCTAAAGGTAGGGAAGGCAGGATTTACCAAAGGTCCAAGCATATTAAAAAAAGTGCGCATGCCCAGATTTTTACGGATGGGTCCTACATTTTTTAATGCCGGATGAAATAAAGGAGCGTGTAGAAAGCAAATATTGGCTTCTTCCAATTCACGTTGCAGTGCAACCTGATCATTTTTGAAACGATAACCCATCGACTCAATCACATTGGATGAACCACTAATGGCTGATGCACCATAGTTGCCATGTTTGCTTACTTTGTGACCGGTGCCAGCTACAATAAAGCAGGATAGGGTGGATATGTTAAAGGTGTTTTTCCCATCGCCTCCTGTTCCCACTATATCGAGCGTATTCAAACCGCCAAAATCCATTCGAACACAAAGCTCTAAAAGAGCATCCTGAAAACCTTGTAGTTCCTGCAGTGTAATGCTTCGCATCAGGTAAACCGTCATGAAGGCTGTAATTTCATGTTCGTTATAAACCCCTTTGCCAATATTTACCAACACTTCCCGGGCAGTAACCCGATCCAGGGTTTTATATTCAAATAAGAGGGTTAGTATTTTTTTCATGTCAATTTTTCATTTTCAATTTTTTAAAATAGGGATCAACCTTTCAACCAGTTTTTCATGATCATTTCACCCATTGGTGTCAGCACACTTTCCGGATGAAACTGAACACCTCGTACATCATAAGTTCTATGACGCAATGCCATAATCATATCATTGTCATCCACAGCAGTTATTTCAAGTTCTTCCGGAAAATCTTTTTTATCTACCACCCAGGAATGATAACGTCCCACTTCAATATGTGCTGGTAGGCCTTCAAATAAAAACCGATCTGGTTCTATAATTGTGCAATCAGTAGCGATACCATGATACACCTTGGATAGGTTTACGAGTTTCCCACCAAAAGCCTCGCCAATGGCCTGCTGCCCCAAACACACGCCCAGTATGGATTTGGAGGAGGCGTATTCTTTTATTAGTGGCAAAAGCAAACCGGCTTCTTCCGGAATACCTGGCCCAGGCGATAAGATGATTTTATCATAATCCTTTACCTTTTCCAGTGCTATTTGATCGTTGCGAAATACTTCCACTTTTTGATGTAATATTTTTTCCACCAGATGCACCAGGTTATAAGTAAAAGAATCGTAATTGTCGAAAACTAATATTTTCATTTTTTTATAGAGTATTTTATTTAGCCTGTTTTTCAGGTTTGATGGTTCGTATTTGATTTACTTTTAATAACGATCAATTGACTTCACTAGCCACCTCGATCGCTTTTTTAAGTGCTCCTAGTTTGTTATTTACTTCCTGCAATTCGTTTTCTGGTAGGCTGGCCGCTACCACACCTGCACCGGCCTGATAAAATAGGGTATTGTTCTTACTCATGAAAGTGCGAATCATAATAGCCTGATTGCAGTTTCCGTTGAATCCCATAAAACCAACAGCACCTCCATAATACCCTCGTGGTGTGGGTTCCAGCCCGTTTATTAATTGCATGGCTTTTATTTTTGGCGCACCACTAAGTGTTCCTGCTGGAAAAGTTTTGGCCAAAAGTTCAAAGGAGTATGTATCAGAATGTACATTGCCTACCACTTCACTTACCAAGTGTATTACATGAGAGTAGTAGTGGGTTTCTCTAAAGTGAGCCACTTTCACATCACTACATCCACGGCTTAGATCGTTGCGGGCTAAATCCACCAACATCACATGTTCTGCATTTTCTTTTGGATCATTTTCCAGTTTGATGGTTTCTGCTGCGTCCAACTTGTCGTTGCCAGTGCGTTTTACGGTTCCGGCAATGGGGTGAACAATTGCCTTATTATCCTGAATAATTAATTGGGATTCGGGAGATGATCCTAAGATTTTATAATCTCCATAATCAAAATAGAACAAATAAGGAGAGGGATTAATATTTCTTAGGCTTCTATAGACATTAAATTCATCGCCTGTGAATGACTGTTGAAATCGACGGCTAAGGACTATCTGAAACACATCACCACGATAGCAATGTGCAATTCCTTGTCTGACCATTTCCCGATAATGCTCATCTGTCATGTTAGAACTTTCTTCCCCCGATTTATTAAATGGATAAACAGGGACATCTTTGCCTCGAATCAACGATAACAATAATTCTCTTTCGCTTTTGATTCCTTCTATTTCATTGTCACAGATATATAGTTCATCTTTAAAATGATTGATCGCTATTATATATTGATACAGACGATATCTTAGCAATGGAATGGCACCTTCTTCTTTCTTGAATTTCGTACTCGGAATAGTTTCAAAAAATCGAATCGCATCGTAGGACGTGTATCCATACAGCCCCTGGGCATATAATGCCTCTTTGTATTTGGAAGGGACTACTTCAAATTGTTTCATGAAATTGTCCAGAATTTCTACAATTTGTTGTCCATTTATTTGTTCTATTGTTTCTGCAATCTGTCCTGGATACTTTAATTCTATCTTTTCATCGGCATTCATTTCTATCCCGGCAATTGCATTGATGCCAATAAAAGACCAACTGTTTTGGGTTACATGATTATCTGTACTTTCCAATAGAATAGTATCTCTAAACCTGTCTCTCAGGCGCAGGAAAATACTCACTGGCGTATACACATCTGCAAGCATAGATGACACATGGGTGGTTATTCTTATTTTTTGCATGTAATATTATTTTATCAGCTCAATTATTAAAATTAAAAAACCCCGGATTTCCGGGGTTCTTGTATATCATTTATCCTTTAAAGATGCACGGCACTACAATACCCCAGAAGAGTTTAAATGCCACCACCAAAAAAGATTATTATTCAATTTCATCGCAACAAATATAGAAGGGAAATAAATGTATAGCAAATTTTTTTTGAGAAAGCATTAGACTGGTTACCCCTATTTTTTAATCATCAATTTTTATTCCTCAAGATTGAAAGCTGAGAATTTTAGGCTGAGAATTTTTTTTGAAGCGAATGTGAAGGTGATATCTAGCGAATAGTGGACAAAATAAAACCCGCAATCTGCGGGTCTTATAATTTTTTTGAAGTTTAATAACTATAAAGAAGCCCCTTTGCCTTCTTTACCTTCTAGAATTTCTATCTCTACCGGAACCACTCCATGACTGGTGTGTGCAATTTTTTGGAAGGCTGATTTACTTAAATCCACTCTTCCTTTTATTCCGGGTGCCATGCGATCATTTACAACAACTTTCACGCTTTTTCCGGTTTTCTTGTTGGTAACCAATAAACGTGTGCCTAATTTGTAAATATTAGATGCAGCGGTTAAAAGATAGTCCCGGTAAATATCACCGGTGGCAGTTTTGCGGCCATTGAACTTACTATGATAGTAAGAAGCCTTTTGCGAAGAAGTTTGAGCATAACTATTGAAATAGCAAAAACTCAAAATAAAAAACAGAACTAAACATTTCTTCATGCGAGATTTTTTAGTTAAACAATAAACGCCAAAATCAAAGATTTATTGTAGGCGCCTTTTTATCTACTTTATTTCACTTACATGCAAAATAGGGCGCAAAGGTAGGTAGACTATTTTTTAAATCAGGTTAAAAATGATGTCAATTTGTCTTAGTGCGAGGTTAAGTTGTTGATAATCAATATGACAATCTGGGGATAATAGGGCTGAGATGGATTGTTTGAAGAATTGGCGGGAGTCAAAAGCAAAAAGGACAGAAAAGCGATTTGATTTATTATTTGGCCTTGTTAGGATTTATGGTTTCAGATTTAATATCCATGACTAATCAATAATTGATTATTTTCCCAATCTAAAAACCCTGAGATGAAACGAGAAATACTGATATCCATGCTGTTGTTTTTTGTGTTGAGCCTGCATGCTCAAATGAGTCAAAAACTTGAAGCCGCTATGGATTCTTTTAATATCGACAGTCAGATGAAATTTGCAACTGCTGGATTTTTTGTGATCGATGCCTCATCCGGCGCAACCGTTTTTAATCAAAATGCCTTTACAGGATTTGCACCAGCATCTACCGAAAAAGTGATAACGGCTGCAACTGCCTTCGATATATTAGGGAAAGATTATTCTTATAGTACAAAGTTTGGAATAGCCACTACTTCAAAAGGTAAGAGCTTATATATTCAGGCTTCTGGCGATCCCACGCTAGGAAGTTGGCGTTGGGATGAAACGAAGGAAGATAGCATTCTGAAAAAATTGAAACTGGCCATTGCTGTATCAGGGGTTAAGCAGTTTGAATCTATCATCATTAGCACTACAGGTTGGGGTACAGATGATGGGCTTCCTTCCCGATGGACCTGGGAAGATGTTGGTCAGTATTATGGAGCAGGTTCGCAGGCTTTGAACTGGAGAGAAAATCAGTTTGATTTGATTGTGAACTCGGGAGCAAATATTGGTGACCCGGTTTCGGTTGTAGGTACAAAACCTTTTCTCTATGATTATAAAATATTGTCTGAAGCAACTGCTGCTGGCAAAGAAACTGGGGATCTGTCTGCTATTTATTATCCATCAAAAGGCGAATCCTATCATGTATTGAAAGGTACTATACCTGTAGGCAAAAATAATTTTGCTATTTCCGGCTCCATCTATGATCCCAACAGGCAGTTTGCAAAATCAATCATCAATGAAATAAAAAATATTGCAAAGGTGAAATCGGGGACCATTGAAATTAGTCAAATAACCAATCCTAATGTAGAATGGATATATACGCATACGTCACCACCCTTGTCAAAAATTGTCTATTGGTTTTTAAGAAAGAGTATCAATCTTTATGGGGAAGCTTTGATCAGAACAATCGCATTGGAAAAAAAGAGAAAGGCTGAGACTGACATTGGCGTGGAAATGGTTCAGGAGCATTGGAAGGACAAAGGTGTGGATGTGGACGAGTTGCATTTGTTTGATGGCTCAGGTCTTTCTCCACAAAACCGGATCACTCCACATGCGGAGGTGGCTGTATTGAACTATGCCCGAAAACAAAATTGGTTTCCTGAATTTTATGATGGGATGCCTTCATACAATGATATGAAAATGAAAAGTGGAACAATCAATCGGGTAAAAGGATACACGGGCTATCAAAAATCTAGAGATGGAAAGGAATATGTATTTTCATTGTTGATCAACAATTACAACGGAAGTGAATATTCTTTAATTAGAAAAATGTACAAAGTACTGGATCTTCTTAAATAGTAATGTAGTGAAGATAAAGATGGGAGATTGCCAAAAGCCAATTAAATTAGCAGGGTTTAATAATCACAACAAATAAAAAATAGTATAATGATAAAGCGCTTTTCAAAAAGCAGATATAGTAAAATGCAATACCGTCGATGTGGAAAGTCTGGTCTTCAGTTGCCTGCCATCTCTTTGGGTTTGTGGCATAATTTCGGTGATGTGGACGATCCTAAAGTGTATCAAAAAACACTCCACACCGCCTTTGATAACGGGATTACACACTTTGATCTGGCCAATAACTATGGCCCTCCGCCTGGTAGTGCTGAAGTGAATTTTGGTAAAATACTACACTCCGATTTCAAACGGCATCGGGATGAACTCATTATTTCTACTAAGGCCGGATATTTGATGTGGGACGGACCTTATGGAGACTGGGGGTCTAAAAAATACTTAGTAAGCAGTCTGGATCAGAGTCTCCAAAGAATGAAACTGGATTATGTAGATATTTTTTACCACCACCGTCCAGATCCTGACACACCGCTGGAGGAAACAATGGCTGCATTGGATTTGATCGTTCGTCAAGGGAAAGCCTTGTATATAGGTGTCTCGAATTATAAGGTTCCTGAGGCAAAAAAAGCATTTCAAATTCTTAAAAAAATGGGAACACCCTGTGTGATACATCAGCCTAAATATTCCATGTATGAAAGATGGGTGGAAGATGGTCTGCTGGATGTATTAGAAAAAGACGGAGTGGGATGTATTCCATTTTCTCCACTGGCACAGGGGCTGCTTACCAATAAATATCTAAAGGGAATTCCTAAGCATTCGAGGGCTTCCAAAGCACATGGATTCTTAAAGAAGGAAGCAATTACTATAGAACGAGTGGAGCAGATACAGCAATTAAATTCAATAGCTGTACAAAGAGGTCAAAGTCTGGCTCAAATGGCTCTAGCCTGGCTATTGAAAGATGAACGCATTACCAGTGTATTAGTAGGAGCCAGCAGTGCTTCGCAATTATTGGATTCAATCAGTTGTCTGAACAATACCCATTTTGATCAATCGGAATTGCTAGAAATTAATAAAATATTGGATTGATACAAATAGCTACAACGACTTTATTTTCTGATAAACCATAAAAATATTGAACACATGACAAAGAAAAACTTTTTAATGATGGGTGCCTTATTTTTATCATTCGCCTTGCTTTCCATGCGAAACAAATATTTTGGAACCGATAGTAAATTAGACGGTGCCTGGGTTGCTAACATGCAAGGAAATGAGTTGTCTCTTTTGTTTGCCGATGGCTATTGCATGCTGACTATTTATAATAAAGAAAAAAAACAATTTATCCGCACTTCAGGAGGTCCATATATGGCAGATAGTGGACAAATCAAAACTAAGATTGAGTTCAACAGTGCGGATAAGAGTGACGTAGGTAGCACTCATGTTCATGGGTATTCTTTTGCAAATGATGAATTAGTTACTACTACTAATGGTTTTACCCTTAACTGGAAAAGAGTAGATGCCGGTAAGGAGAACCTGGCAGGCAACTGGCGCATTACGCAAAGAAAACAGGATGATAAAATGGTGGACATTCCACTACGAGCCAGGCGAACATTGAAACTACTGACGGCTACTCGTTTTCAATGGGCGGCAATCAATATCGAAACAGGAGAATTTTCTGGATCAGGTGGTGGTTCTTATTTATTTATGAATGGGAAATATACCGAGAATATAGAATTCTTTTCCAGAGATAGTTCAAGAGTGGGTATGTCCTTGTCCTTTGATGGAAAAATTGAAAATGGACATTGGATTCATTCTGGCAAGAGCTCCAAAGGCGATCCGATTTATGAAGTGTGGAGCAGGATGAAGTAATGGATTGAAGAAGTACAAATAGTATTTCCTTTATTTGAAAATTAGCTATCATAAAGTGTTGCTTCTTTTTTTATGTAGCATCTTTCCATAGTTTTTTTAGTTATTCAACAAGGCTAAAGAATTATTCAAGGTTATTTTTGGTTTTTTAAATAAAAGTTTATGATTGAAGTTATAACTCTTTAATAATAACGTTATCGCGGCATAATAGTTGTTTTAAATCAAGTTATAAATTAATTATTATCATTATATTTATCGCAATATTCAGAACTTTATTTTATTATCATCCAAAAAATTAAACCATGAAAAAAATTTCAATCTTCTTTCTTCTTTGTTTATCCTTTCTTTTTTCAAAAGCACAGGAATACGTAGATGGTGGAGGTGGTGGTTGTGGAGGCAACACGCCCTGCCATCCAACTATTAATGCCGCTGTGGCGGCAGCAGCATCAGGTGAAGCCGTAATTGTTTATCCGGGGACTTATGATGAAAAGGTAATAATTGAAAAGCCAATTGATTTGCACTCAACTGGCGGCAAAGCAGTAACCACTATTAAACTTTCTACCATTGGTGGTTATATAGCACCTATTATGATTCAGGCAGACAATGGTCCCTATACAAAAGTAAGGGTAGCAGGGTTCACTATCATCGGCACCGACGTGACACAGGATCAGGCTGGAGGAGGGCAAGAATCAGCTGCTGTAATAATTGGCAGTGGTTCGTCTAATACGATAAACACCATTGTTTTGGAGCAAAAATTCCATTACCGCCAATGGTGATTGTGGAATGCTTACTTACTATAAGGGGACAGATTTGTACACCAATATTGTTCTGTCTGATAATTTATTTAATGGGAAAACCTATGTAGGTACACCAATGGATGGTGCTCTTTTTTCACATGGAAATGTGCCCAGGTATGGCTTAGGTATCAATGCAGGGGTTGATGGTTTTTATGCCATTAATAATAGTTTTACAGTAACCTCTGGTGAAATGGTCTCAGGACATGGAATTGGTAGAGGCACCATCTGGACCGATGCTAAAAATGTGTCCTTTGTTGAAAATTATTTTGCTCCTACATTGGCAGCTGGTTGGACATCAGGTACAGCATACGACCGGGGAATAATTATGGAAGCTAGCACAGGTATGGTTATAACTTGTAACTTTTTTAGTTTGGCCAATGGAAACGATGCAAAGTATTATATTATTTCTTATGGAAGTCCGGCTGGTTATGTTGTTAATAATGTGGCTAGTGGCAACACCTTTCAATTTCCGGGTGGAATAATAAGCGGAGATAACATTGGCAGCAATGCCTACTTTTCAGGAACAGCAGCCAATAGTACCAACCCAGCTGATGGTTGTTCCATCGTAAGTTTGCCAGTACAGTTTGGGGCGATTTCTGCCCAGGTATCTAATAACCTTTTGCAAATAAACTGGACAGCATTACAAGAAAAAAATTGTGATTATTATGAAATAGAAGCCTCCACAGATGGGATTACTTTTACCCCAATAGGCAAGGTAGAATCAAAAGCTGAAACAATAAATAGTAATCATTCCATGGATTATAGCTTTTCTACAGATCTTAGTCAATCCACCTTGTTGGGTTTCTCGATATTGGCTTTTGCAGGTTTGATTTTCTTGAAATTTAGACCTAGAAAATGGATGCAGGTATGCATAGTTGCTGCAATTTTAGTTTTGATTGGAATTGGATGTAAGAAACAGGTAGGGAATATTGATAGTAGTACCATTGACAAACTGCTGATTCGGATTGCACAGGTAGATAAGAATGGATCAAAAACCTATACTAAGGCCATCAATGTTAACACAAAATAATGAACCCCAGTGGAAATTGTGCATGATTGAATCGACCTTATTGTTGAGGGTACTCCATTAAAAAAAAGTGAAGCATTTAAAAATAAGTGCTTCACTTTTTTGCTTAATCTTAAGCGGTGTACATATAATTTTCTTCTTATTTCAACTCCTGAATCTTCACACTTCTGAAGAATACCGAATTTCCGTGATCCTGCAACAGGATATGGCCTTTGGGAGCCATTCCAAAATTGGGCCATTTGGCATATTTGCTCATGGAAACAAGATCCTTAAACTCTTTCGATCCCCTTGTGTAGGAAACTACTTTCCATCCGTTTAACCAATGTTCTACACGATTGTCAGGGAATACTTTAACAATCCCTCTGTTCCATTCTCCAATTTTTTTACGTGCTCTGGGATTTTTGTCAGAAGTGATTAAATCATATAAAGAAGCCAGCGTTCTGTTGCCATCTCTGCCCATTTTAGCATCTGGATGTTTTTCATTGTCCAATATCTGATATTCTAACCCAATAGCAGACCCTGCGTTGTTTTCACTTTCGGTTACAAAGTATTTTACTCCACTATTGGCTGCTTCGGTTAGTTTATATTCAAACTGCAACACAAAGGAACTATATTGTTTATCCGTTACAATATCACCACCATTGGTTGATTCCCCGCCATCCGAAGGTTGCACCTCCAGTATGCCATTGTTGATTACCCATCCTTTTTCGGGGAAAGTTTTTTTGTAAGCACCTCGCCACCCCTTGGTGGTTTTACCATCAAACAACAGGCTTACTCCATTCTTTTTTTCAGCTTGGGATAAATTATTGGGGATCGTATTGATTACAAAAACGCCCTGTAATGGTGCGGGTTTCAGCTTGGTGGTCTTGATACGAATATTGCGCCAGCTTATCTGTCTTCCCTCGTCTTTTTTGTTGCCAATAGAATGAACCTGCAAGGCTATAAATCCTTTTGCCGTAACATCATCAATCAAATGAGCCGCCGGAATTCCATTCACCCAGGTTCTAATGGAATTGCCGATACATTCAATTCTGGCCAGATTCCATTGACCTTGTTTAAAAGCTTTTTGTCCAGCTGGGTTAAGGTTAAGTTGATACAACCAGTCTCTTCTGGCTTCATCATAAATGCCACCCGTCCAGGCTCGTGGTGAAGGGTCTATTTCAAATTGATAGCCATGAACTCTTCCGTTCATATAATCTGGTTTGCTGAGGCTGCGAAATTGTATGCCAGAGTTCATAGTGCTGTCCACTCTGTATTCCAGCTCCAGCACAAAATCACCATAATCAACATCGGTGGCCAAAAAAGAGTTTGGCTCTCCAAATACAGTAGTGCCTACAATGGCACCATCCTTTACTTCGTACTTTGCCTTACCGTTCAGTTGTTTCCATCCGGTAAGATCTTTTCCGTTGAACAAATTTTTCCACTGTGCGTATGTTGTTGTTTGTAAAAAGGCAAAAACAACAAAGCCGATAAATAATTTTTTCATAATCTGCAATCTGATACTAATGTTAAATGGGATTGTTATTGAATTGAAAATTTCTCAAAACTATATTAAATATTTCATTCAAAAGGAATAAAAAGAAGGTAGAAAACATCCTTTTGGATTCTACGAATAAATAAAAATTTTTTGCAAGTGAAATTTATTGACCAGATGTTTAGCAATCATTACTTAAATTTAAACCTTTAATAAATAACGATTCATGAACAAACGTAGAGAATTTCTAAGAAATGCTGCACTCATCAGTGCTGGTACATTAATGACTTCTGATTTATTAGCCGCCATTAAAAAATCTGTTTCAGCGAACGACAAAATTGGGTTAGGTGTTATCGGTTGCAAAGGGCAGGGTTGGAGCAATTTGCAGGCTTTGATAAAAGTGCCCGAAGTGCAATGTGTGGCTTTATGCGATATTGATGAGCAGGTTTTGCAACATAGAAATGCAGAGCTGGAAAAGTTGAACATGAAACCAAAACTTTACGATGATTATAGAAAATTATTATCGGATAGGAATGTAGATATTGTGGTGGTAGGCACGCCGGATCACTGGCATTGTTTGCAGATGATAGATGCCTGTGCCGCAGGTAAAGATGTGTTCTGCGAAAAACCAGTAGCCAATTCCATATTCGAAGCTCAACTGATGAATAAGGCAGTAGATCGTTATGACAGGGTGGTACAAGTGGCTCAATGGCAACGTAGTCAGCAACATTTTCAGGATGCCATCGCCTATGTGCATTCTGGTAAATTGGGTAAAGTGTTTTCCACCAAAACCTGGATGTACCGTGGTGGAACAACTCCATTGCCTGTAGTACCTAATTCTCCTGTGCCTGCAGGGGTGAACTATGATATGTGGCTGGGACCGGCAAAGAAACGTCCATTCAATAAGAACAGATTTCACTATGAGTTTCGTTGGTTTTGGGACTATGCCGGAGGGTTGATGACAGACTGGGGTGTTCATTTGATTGATATGGTTTTATTGGGTATGAAAGCAGGCATCCCTAAGTCTGTGATGGCAACAGGAGGCAAATATTGTTTCCCGAATGATGCCCGAGAAACCCCCGATATACAAACAGCATTGTTTGATTTTGGAGATTTTCAGATGAGTTGGGAACACAATATGTCTTCCGGGGTGGGGCTGTACAGCATGACACATGGCATCGCTTTTATTGGAGAGAATGGCACTTTACTACTGAACAGAGGTGGTTGGGAAGTAAGGCCGGAGAAGAACAAACTAGAATCTGTAGCCTGGACCAAATCTGTGGATATTGGTCTGGATAATCATGCAGCTAATTTTATTGACGTAGTGAAATCACGAAAAAAAATAGATTTAAATTGTCCATTTGAGGCGGGTGCCAGGGTGGCTATTGTGAGCCATTTTGGGAATGTGGCACTTCGTACCGGTGAAAAAATTTATTGGAATGAAGCAAAAAATAAATTTAATGTAGACAGTGCCTCCAAGTTGATAAAACCTGTGTATAATAATGGATGGAAGTTGCCATTGGTGTAGCTTTGTGTCAAATATGAAAATCTATTTTGTTTTAGTATTGATATGGGGCATGGCTTCCTGCAGTAATCAAAAGGTTTCCAAAGCCAAGGTTACTGGTACTTCAAATTATGTTTTAACACTGGGGCAAAAACAAGAAATGGGCAAGCTGCGTGTTACTCTGAAGGAAGTGCAGGAAAACCGCTGTCCGGTCAATATGAATTGTCTGAGAATTGGGGAAGCGATTGCTGTGCTGAATGTAGTAGTGGATAATAAAACTGAAAGAAATATTCAGTTGTGTACCGGCAGCGATTGTCGCAGTAGGGCGTTGTACGAATCGTACAATTTTGTAACTGATGATCAAAAATATTTATTCAGGCTAGACAGTATCACGCCAGATCCAACCAAAACAGTGGTTCAGGCTGATAAGAAGGTTTATTTTTCGGTAAGCGAAATCAAATAGTATGCATGTGGATACAATTTTATTTGATGGAAGCTGCTATTTGTGCAATAGTGCAGTTCAGTTTGTAATCAAGAGGGATGCAAAAAAAGTATTCCATTTTGCATCGCTTCAATCCCCTGTGGGTAAACAATTACTCAAAAGTTATAGTCTTCCAGAAAATCTATTGGATAGCTTTGTTTATATTCAAAATCAAAGGGCATTTATTAAATCAGATGCCGCTTTGAAGGTGGTGGCCAGACTTGGTTATCCCACTAAAATACTAGTGGTTTTTATTATCATTCCAAAATTTTTAAGAGACTGGGTATATGATATCATCGCTCGCAATCGATACAAAATATGGGGACAGAAAAAAGAATGTATGATGCCGTCTTCGGAATTGGAAAAAAGAATATTGAAAGAAATAGAATGAATATCAAAGGTTGAGTCTAGAAGCAAAGCCTTTGGGATTGAGTGAGTCTGTGTGTCCTTGCCAAAAACTGTTTATTTCATACTGGTTATCCACCACACATTGCCAAATGGATCCTGCACACCACAACTTCTGCCATAATCCTGATCGGATAGGTCGTTGATTTCTGTGCATCCATTCTCGATGGCTATTTTGTAAGTAGCATCTGCATCATCCACATAAATAAACAGATTGGCATTAGCTACTCCAAAAAATGGGGTCACGTCTGCAAACATAATATTGCATCCGTTTATTTGTACCTCGGCATGTTCAATTGTTTTATTGTCATTATCTCTGTAGCCCTTATAAATTTCTTTGGCTCCAAATACGTTTTTTGTAAAATCAATAAACGCTTCTGCATTGTTTAAAATTAGGTAGGGCATGAGCGGTTGATGTCCATTTGCTATTTTCATTTGTAAGTATTTTTTGTTTCAAAATGACTTGCAAAGTACAACTCTTTTTGTAGGTAGGTTCAAAACCACAATGCGGGTATTTTAAAAGCAGATTGGATTATTGACCAAGATATTTCAGAACCAAAAAATCTATTTGAAACCACCAGGGCAGTGTCAGGGAAAGCATCCAGGTAAAAAGTAGAATAAGTTTTGCCATCATAGACATATCCATCAATAAAGTTCTTTGCAAAATGTTTTTCACTTCACCAGCAATTTGATCTTCTTTTGAACTGAAGGCATAGGGTGGGCCGGGGTTTTCATTTCTTAAGGTAGGAAAATGTCTTATTAAAACGGTTCTTATTTTCCAATAATTTTCATTGCTTAAATCAGGATAGTCTTTATTCAAATCAATGCCCAAGTCTTCAATTTCCTTTTCCGGTTTTGAATAATCCGATGTATTAAAATAGCGGTATAATACAAAAGCTGGCAGCAGTAACAAAAAATAATAATGACTCTTAATGGCTATCCAGCTCACCAGAACAGCCGAAAGAATAATGAAGGCAGTACTCCATTTTCCTTCTTCTCCTAAAAATACCCTGTTGAGTAACTGTCCTCCGTCCAAAGGATATATGGGTAGCAGGTTCATCAGGTTTCCCCAAATAAGTAGCTGTGCCACTAGCTGAACTGGTATGTCGCCCAAAGTCATTTCCGAATGAGAGAGGTGAAGTACAATGCCCAAAATGGCTCCAGGCAAAGGCCCTGCCAGATAGATGATGGCACTTTGTTTTTGACTTAGTTCCCGTTTGCTTCCTTTGGCAAAGGCACCAACAAAAGGAAGAAAGAAAATGGTGACATCGGTATATCGAAATAATTTCATGGCTACTAAGTGACCTGCTTCATGCAGCAGCATCACTCCAAAAATCACCAACAATAAATCTACACGACCCAGCAGCATTGCCCCTAGCAACAAATATATAACAAAACTGTACATGCTTTTTCTAATTGAATGTCGGCTATCATTTTGAGCTAAAATAAATTTTGGGGGATAAAAAACTGCATTTTCGATATCCTGGCCTGAGCGGGTAATCATTTATTGAAAATAGGGAAATAGTTTTTCAAATAAAGGTTCGGGCATTTTTGTTTTTTTCTTGGAAGCCGCATCCATGAAATACAAGGTAATATTGCCTGTGGCTAAAAGTTCCTCGTTTTCGTTAAATACTTCCTGATGAAAAACTATTTTGTGGTGAACCGGAAGTTCATTTAAAGTGGTTTTGATGGTGAGTAGATTATCATATAAGGCAGGACGAAGGTATCTGCATTGCAATTCTACCACGGGCATGATGATCCCCATTTTTTCCATATCGGAATAAGTGATTTTCATTTGCCGTATGGCCTCTGCCCGCCCTACTTCAAAGTATTGAAAATAATTGCTATGATACACCACACCCATCTGGTCAGTTTCGGCATAGCGTACCCTGAGTTTTGTTTCGGAGGAAAACATAGATTTAATTTTTTCCAATTTTTCTGTCCAGACTATACTTACCGGGTCCTGCTACAAACAGTGCAAAATAGGCTGCCAAATAAAGTGCTGCCATTTCACCTTCGCCAAAAAAATCTCCTCCATGCGCCACGAAAATTGCCACAAACATCGTTACCATAAGTGGTATAGTTGCTAACCTGGTAAATAAACCAAGTATCAACAATGCCGAGCAGCCAACCTCTGCAAAAATGGCCAAACTGAGGGAGGCAGTAGTGCCTATACCGAAAGGGTCAGCAAAGCCTTTGGCAGATATTGATTCAAAGGAACTTAGTTTTTTCCATCCATGGTTCAGAATCATATTCAAACCTGCAACGATCCTAATTACAAAAAGTGCAATACTGGCGGAACTTTCGCTAAACTTACTACTCATTAATTTCATGCGAGTTATTGTTTTAAATATTTACAAAAAAACCCAGAGGGTAAATGATTTTTTGAACTAAACCGATATAAAACTTAATCGAAAAAGATACTAATTGATCGAATCAAACAAACATAAAAAATTAAAAACAATTATTAAAGTATGCCCCAAACTTTTTCGATTTTATTGATTTAAGTTGTTTGGGGTTCAGTTGTTTTCTAAAAGTGTACCTGAAATTGCCACAATAAATTCACCTGATTTTTGTCTAAACAATAATGAAATCTGCAACAGAGAGCTAATCGTGTATAAACTGCTCTGGCTTTCTGATGGTTGCTCAAAAATGATACAAGTTATTATTTTAGGATATGGATGATGGTTGGCTTATGGATCAGTTTTGAAGGAATAAAAGCCGAATTGCTATATTCGCTGCTTATTTTCAAGAATTATGTTTACCGAACTTGTGAAATTTTTATACGAAGCTCAAATACTGCGATTGCCAGGAATTGGGATTTTTGAGTTGAAAGGGAATAGTGCCAATGTAGATCATACTACCGATTTCATTCAGCCGCGATCCTGGTCGGTTTCGTTTCGAGCTACTCAAGATGTTTTAGACCAGGGGCAAATGGATTCATTGTTGAACTGGCTTGCTATTTATAAAAAAGAATCACTAGAAGTAACGAAAAATAGTTTTACTGTTTTTGTAAAAGATTTGGAAAACAGACTGGCTTTAGGGGAAAAAATAGTTTGGGAGAATTTAGGCGTATTGACCCAGGAGAGTGGGGCCATCCATTTTTCACCAGAAAAACAAAATATTACTCCCTTTACAAATGTGGCAGCCAAAAAAGTGGTTAGAAAAAATACCAGTTATGCCTCACTGGTGGGAGATAAGGAGACTACAACTGGCGAAATGAGGGAATTACTATCCGCAAAACCAGAAAGTAATAATAATTTGTTTTTATGGATTTTGTTGGGGCTGTCCATTGTGGCCGCTTCATGGTTTTTTGTGCAAAATGGGTGCAACAATTCGGTACTAGGCAATCAACAAAAACTGGAGATAGAAAAGCCAACAGATACCTACAAGCTACAGTAAAAAAAAATTTTATTCTGCTATATGATCAATCAGTTTCTTTTCGCCCACAATCCATACCACATCGCCTTCCTGAAAGCGTAAAGTGGAATCTGGATTTAGAATCCGTTCGCCCTCACGTTCTATGCCAACAACCAAGCTATTGGCTTTTTCCTTGATACCGCTTTCTCTGATTGTTTTATTGATAAGAGGCGATTGGGTTTCGATGGTGTATTGCTCCAGTTTCATTTCCACCTCTCTGGAATTGCTGATTACTTTTTTATCCGGACGAAGAATGGCATTCATTTTTCGTTCCTGACCATCGGTGCAGATGATGAATAGTTTATCATGAGGGTAGATTTTATCTTCTCGGGCTGGTGGGATAATGGTGATAGCACCACGTTTTATCATGGCTATATTGATGCCAATTCTTTCCCTCCATTGCAGCTCTTCCAATGTTTTGCCTATGATATTTACTGTTTCCGGCGATACCTCAAAGGTAGTAAGGTGTGCATCCCAGGGAGCCAATTTTGTATTTCTTTTTGCGGCATCTTGTTCGGCTATTAATAGTTGTGCTGCTATTTCGCGGTTATTAAGGTTGCTGATAAATCGATCTTCAATTTTATCGTAGGTTTTCTTAATCCTTTTTCGAAAGACAAATAACAGTCCCACAATAATGCCGGTGGTATATAGAGCAATGTTTACCCAAAATATTTGCACCAAAAGAAAGCCGATAAAGGAAATTGCTAGTGCCACTTTTATCAGTCTCATAATCCAGATAGGGCCAATATATCTTCTCTCTGTATATATTCTTGCAAAACTTTCAGTTCTTTCATTCCTCACAATCAAACCATATATAAATGGGGAAATCGCCAAAAGCGTAAGTATGGCCGCCGTTATTCCTCCAAAACTAAAATTCACATTTTCTAAAAAGGGGATTAAGTATTTTGTACTAAAAGTGATAATGGCAACTATAATAACAGAGAACAACACACAGTTGATCAGAAACGATCTGAGTACTTTTCTCCAGTCGCTCACTCCTCTTAAAGCAGTAGCTTCTGCGCCATATCGGTTAAGTCTGGTTTCCCATTTTTCAGGTAATCGTTTCGCAATAATATGATAAAGCTTTGTACTGAACAGAGTAAGTGATGGGGAAATAAAAATGGTTAATGCAGATACGGTGATGATAATTGGATAAAGTTGTTCACTAACCACTTTGGATTTTATGCCCATATTGGCAATGATGTACGAGAACTCTCCAATCAGGGTTAGGCTCATGCCTGTTTGCAAAGCTGTTCTTAGGCTATTGCCGGAAATGAAGGCACCCAAACCAATCACGATACTTTTCCCAAAAATGACTGCGGCTGTGATTAGTAAAATCGGGAACCAGTAATCCTTAATAATATTCAGATCTATCAACATCCCTACCGACACAAAAAAGATGGCACCAAATAAATCACGCACGGGTACCACCAGGTGCTCAATCCTTTCAGCCTTGGTTGTTTCGGCCAAAATGGATCCCATAATAAAAGCTCCTAGTGCGGCAGAAAACCCAGCCTGAGCAGAAAGGTAGACCATCAGAAAACACATGGCAATCGCCACGATCAGCAGGATTTCATCGGTAAGCAGGGATTTGGCCTTTTTCAAAATAGACGGGATTAACAGAATGCCTCCCACAAACCAGACTATCAGAAAAAATACCAACTTTAAAATGGATATACCTAATTCGGCAGCATCAAAAGAATGGCTTGCAATGAAAGTACCTAGTATAACCAGCAATACCACTGCAATCAAATCCTCTACCACCAAAATGCCATACACCAACTGGGCAAAATTTCTGTGTTTCAGATTCAGGTCAGCAAAACTTTTTACAATGACGGAGGAGGATGAGATCGTGAGACAGGCTCCTAAAAACACTGAATCCATCATTGGCCAACCCAGCAGTTTTCCAATTCCAAATCCCAAAGCGGCCATACCTACTGCTTCAAATCCAGCTGCAGTAGCTGCCGAGCCTCCCATCTTTGCCAGCTTCTTGAAACTAAACTCCAATCCCAGACTGAATAGAAGAAAGATTACCCCAATTTCTCCCCATATTTGAACATCGGTTATTTCATAAATATTGGGGAACAAGTGAAAGTTGGGACTGATGATGATGCCAGCAACCAGATAACCCAAAATCAGTGGTAGTTGAAATCTTTTGAAGATGATGGTGATCACAGATGCTACTCCAAGAATCAATGCAAGATCGGTAATCAGGTTGGGTAAATGGCTCATACAATCAAAAGTAAGTATCAGTTGGGGATTCTGGAAAAAGATTAAAAATATTTATTGAGGTTTTTCTTGATAAATCTTTTTAATCAATCTGTTATGCAATAGGTATTCTGTCTTTGTTTTCTGAATTAGTCGGATTGAAAAACTGTAAAGCCAATGTGCAGGAAGGTTTGGAAAAAAGAAGCATTGTTAAGTTCAGGTAAGATAACAATCAAGTCAGTCATTCCCCTACATTTGTGATTCTTGAAAATAGTGACAGATAATACTGCTTCAACCAAGCCTCATTTTGAGTTGTTGGATGGACTTCGAGGTGTGGCCGCCATTATGATTGTGGTTTTTCATGTGATAGAGATTTTGGTGCCTGATGCTACCCAAAGTCCGGTGGCTCATGGGTTTTTGGCTGTGGACTTTTTCTTTTGTCTTTCTGGTTTTGTGTTTGGTTATGCCTATGATGCTTGTATAAATAAAATTTATCGCAAACCGTTTTTCATCAATCGACTCATTCATTTGCAGCCTTTAGTGATTCTGGGTATCACAATTGGTGTATTGGCTTTGTTGTTCGATCCATTTTTTCAAACTGCTGCCATTGATGAATTTGGCTAAGGGAATATTATGTTGGCCACAATAGCTTCTTTTCTGTGGTTGCCATGTCCCATTTTGGGTAGATATGGAAATGGGTTTCCTTTGAATGCTCCGGCCTGGTCCCTGTCAATGGAATATTTTATTAATGTGGTTTATGGCTTGGTTCTGGTCAGAGTAAACAAAAAATGGATATTAGTGCTTTTGAAAATAGCATTGGTTTGTTTAGGTTGGGTGAGTATGGGGCGTCTATTGTAGCCGGATCAATCGTGTTGGCTTTTGCCACCCAAAAATTGTTTGATGGACCGGTTCGTAAATGGTTGACAATGAAAGCTAAAACCAGAAAATAATAATTCTGAAACCCTAAATCACAATTTTCCCCTACTTTTGCCATCCGTTTTCAAAAAAAGCGGATATTACCCGAAGAGGTTCAAAAAGGATTCGCCCGGTGGTGAAACGCCTCAAAGGATTAACAATTAATATTTAATTTACCATGCCTAAGGTAAAAACAAATTCAAGCGCCAAAAAGCGTTTTAAAGTAACAGGAACTGGCCAAATTACCCATCAGAAAAGTTTCAAACGTCACATTCTTACAAAAAAATCCACTAAGCGCAAACGGAACATGCGTATTGATGCTACGGTTGCAAAACCAAATTTGGATTTCGTAAAACGTTTATTGAGGTTGAAATAATGATTTCAACATTTCAATTTTTTAACTTTTAAAATAATTAAGATATGCCACGTTCAGTAAATGCTGTTGCTTCTAAAGCTCGCAGAAAAAAAATATTAAAACAAGCCAAAGGTTATTACGGTAAACGTAAAAATGTATATACCGTTGCTAAAAACGTAGTTGAAAAAGGGATGACCTATATGTACGTAGGTCGTAAATTGAAAAAAAGAGAATATCGTGCTTTGTGGATTGCGCGTATCAACGCAGCAGTTCGTGAAGAAGGATTGAGCTACTCTATATTCATCAACAAACTGAAAGCGAAAGAAATTGAGCTGGATAGAAAAGTTTTGGCTGATTTAGCAATGAACAATCCCGAGGCTTTCAAAGCTTTAGTTGCTTCGGTTAAATAATATTGGAATTTTCAAAATAGTAGGGGTGATGCTTGTAAAAGTATCACCTCTTTTTAATTGTAAGATGAAAGGCGTTTAGCTGATTTTATTCCTCTACGCCGCAAGTTGTCATATTAGTTTCTCGATCTCTTCACAATACGTGTAATAAGACTTATGTGATCCTTCAGAATAGGAACTAATCGATATAAAGTGTCTTGGTTGAAATGTTATACTGATTTGTAATTATTTACAGTAGAGGTGTATAATTTTTTAGCCATGCATATTAGCTTATTTCATAATTTAGCAACCAAATTTATAAACCCCTAAGTGCCGGAGCAGCCGGTGATATGGCAAAATGAACAATTCATATTTGGGTCTGGTTGAACAGACCTTTAATTTCCCCCAGGAGGGGATTGATGTTAAAAACGGCAATCTGATTTTTAACGGAATTGATTATAAGGCACTGGCAAAAAAATATGGCACACCTCTAAAGGTGAGCTATCTGCCTAAGATTGGAGTGAATATTAACCGGGCAAAACAGTACTTTGCTAATGCAATAAAGAAGTATAAGTACGAAGGGAAATATTATTATACCTATTGTACCAAGAGTTCCCATTTTGCTTTTGTAGTTAGTGAGGCATTGAAGCACAATATCCATCTTGAAACATCTTCGGCCTATGATATTGATATCATCAATCAGCTGCATAAGCGCCGCAAAATCACCAAGGATATAAGTGTAGTTTGTAACGGATTTAAACAAAAAGCATATACTTCACGAATTGCCAAACTTATCAATAGCGGATTTAAGAATGTGATTGATGTGTTGGATAATAAGGAGGAATTGCAATTGCTAAAGCGAAGTGTGAAAAGCAAAGAGCCATTTAAAATTGGTATTCGGGTGGCAGCAGAAGAAGAGCCTACTTTTCCTTTTTATACCTCTCGTCTAGGAATCAGGGCCAAGGATGTGTTGGAGTTTTATGTGGATGAAATTGAGGGCAACGAGGATAAGTTTCAATTGAAAATGCTGCATATCTTTTTAAACAAAGGCATTAAGGACGATATTTATTACTGGAGTGAACTTCGTAAGAGTATTAACTTGTATTGTCAGTTGAAAAAGATTTGCCCGGAGTTAGATTCTCTGAATATAGGTGGCGGATTCCCAATAAAACATAGTCTGGCTTTTGAATATGATTATCAGTTTATGATTAATGAAATCATCAACAATATCAAATCGGCCTGTAAGAAAGCCAAAGTACCTGTCCCCAATATTTATACAGAGTTTGGCAGTTTTACAGTGGGAGAGAGCATGGCGCATATCTACAGTGTAATAGGAGAGAAGCATCAGAACGATCGGGAGACCTGGTATATGATTGATTCTTCCTTCATCACCACATTGCCAGATACCTGGGGAATAGGTGAGCGGTTTTTGATGTTGCCAATCAATAAATGGAATAATGAGTATCAGCGTGTGGTGCTAGGTGGTATCACCTGCGATGGGCATGATTACTACGATAGTGAAGAACACATTAATGAGGTATTTCTGCCGAAGATTAATAATGATAACAATGAAGGAGGACTTTTTCATCGGTTGGTAGAAAAAAAAGAAGAGGAACCCAAGGACGCTAAAAAGGAGGAGGAACCTTTGTATGTTGGTTTTTTTCATACAGGTGCTTATCAGGATCAGATTAGCGGATATGGTGGTATAAAGCATTGTCTGATACCTTCTCCCAAACATGTGATTATAGAATATGATAAGAATGGTAATCTGGAAGAGTGGGTGTATGCCAAGGAACAAACAGCTCAAAGTATGCTAAAAATACTGGGCTATCTGCGATAAGCGTCGGGGTATTTCACCTTGATTTTTTATGTGGGAGAAAATTATGGGGTTTGGAAAATGATAATATTATTTTCCAAACCCTTTTTATCTTATTGACCCCAAATTATAACTCCAGCCATTCTCCCACTCTTGGAAGGAGTAAAGATTTTCCAGCTTCAGCAAAATCAGCAATCGCTTTAAGGGGGTCAATTTTTATGAAATCAAAAGTATTATAATGCACCCCAATGATGGTGTTGCATTTGATGAAATCAGAAGCAATGATGGCATCTGCAGGGTCCATTGTATAGTTGCCTCCAATGGGCAGGATGGCAAAAGCTAAAGAAGTGAACTTGGGGATGAGCTGCATATCCATCGTAAGTGCTGTATCGCCCGAGTAGTAGAAATTGGTTTCATTAGAAGTGATTACAAAGCCCATTGGGTTTCCACCATAAGAACCATTGGGCAGAGACGAAGAGTGGATGGCATTTACCGCACGCACCATGCCAAATTCAAAGGGTACAGGTGCGCCATGATTAAGCTCATGCAGGTTGGTGATGCCCTGTTGGGCTAGCCAATTGCAAATTTCGGGGTTGGTAATCACTTTAGCTCCTGTGCGTTTGGCTATTTGTACGGCATCTTCCACATGATCAAAATGACCATGTGACAACAAAATGTAATCTGCTTCGATACTGTCCGCATCTATAAGGTTAGCCAGTGGATTGCTGGTGATGAAAGGATCAAATACGATGTGTTTGCCTCCCAGGATTACAGAAAACCCCGATTGGCCTAAATATCTAAATTCCATTGTTTTTTTGGTAAAAATATACTGTTGACGATTAAAAATAAAATGTAAAAACCGGTAACAGGAAAAAACAGAAGTAGTTGAATTTTCAAAAATATAAGCAAATCAAATTTGGATATACTTATCAGTTATCTTCCTCTTTAATAACCACCACCTTATACCTCTACTTAATAATTGCTTTTACAATTTCAGATGTTCTTGAGTTGCCGTCTTTGTCCACCTGCACTATTCTTACAAAGACTTTTGAAGGTATGGCATGGTCGAAAGAAGTATCGTTTTTTGAACAGGCAAAAAACGCCAAACTTGAAATTGCAACTATGAAGAGGCTGTTGAATAATGATTTCTTTTTCCTTATTGAAAAAAGGCCAATTCCTAAAAATGCAATAGCCAAACTCCCTCCCAATGCCTGAGAGATAGGCCCGGAAATTGATAGGCTGCGTGTATACAGTATAGTGTTTTCGGAATTACCTCCCAGGGCTTTGCTAGATATTTTATCGGCTGTAAAAAATTTGCTACCATCCGCCGACACTTCAATATTGAAATGATCATTGTTGGTTTCTGACAGGGTGCTCCATTGTACCTTCAAAATATTGTTTTCGATGATTGATTGAATTTGTCCAAATATTACCGGTAAGGTACCATTGCAGGCTTCGCTTTTGAGTCCTACTGTAGCGGAACCTTTATTTTCACCCATAGGAATACCACCAATGACGTTCAAATAAATAGTGCTGGATAATGTAAGGGAATTGTTACTATCAAAATTGCCATTTACCTGAATATACCCACTGCCCGAAATAGGGTTAGGTCCGCTTGAGTTTGTAAAATGTTGTGTAATGATTTGACCCGGGCAGGTCATAGTGTTTGGGGCATTGTGAAATGTAACTGTTCCGGAAGAAGTTATAATTCCTTCAACAGTATTATTAGGATTGCTGAAATCTACATTTATTGCATTAAAAATGCCGCCTGCCAGCAAATGAAAATAACCATTAAAGGTTGCACTGCCTGTTAGCTGAACTTTGCCAGCCACCATAAAAGGTTTTGAAGGAGAGCCTTGTACAGCCAGACTGGCAGCGTTCAATTCTCCACCCGATTCTACAATAATGGAAGGACCATAAGCTGAAAAGGTGGTGGTGACATTTACTTTTCCACCGGATTTAATGGTGAGTGATCCGCCCATTTCAAGCGTACTGCCAGAGTTGAGTGTGCCATAGACTATATAATCATCTGCTGCCCATCCTGAGACATTTAAAACATCCCCGGAGTTTACTGTGATCAACGCAGCCTTGGACGCATTGGTGGTGAATATGAATACTGCAATTAAAAAGTAGGTAAGTTTTTTCATAATTTTTTTTACTAGGGAATAATTAGGGTTTTTAATATCGGTCTTACTAAAAGAATATGACAAAAAGATGGTTTTGCTTTTTGATCTGTTCGATTAAGAAGGTCGAAATAAAATTGGGTCTAAAGATAAATAAACTACTGGTGTAAAACCCGTTGAAAAATATTTTCGGCCAAATCTTATTTGTGGTGCTATCGTTTTTTATGTAGAAGATTTTCTTTGATCTGCAGGAACATTTGGTCAGTAGAAAAAACCGATATACTGCTTGCAGATCGTTCTGTTTGGAACGATTGATGCTGCCTTTGAATTTGAATGTGATGAGCATTAGATATTTGAAGAATTGGTAATACGCCAAACGTGGCTATAGGAATGCTCTTGCTAAAACAGATTTCTCTACCACCCACAAGTTGTTCATCCAGAACAAAGCTGGATTGGCCAATATCACTTCAAAGTAAGAATTGGTTCATTCTTCGCCATCTTTTATAACTTCTGGCAAATATTTTAAGCACATCTATGACAGACTCTTTTGATCAATAACGAAGCTGGCGTTTTAATGGGACGCCTGTATAAAACCATCCCTGAAAGATGCATCCAAAACAAAAAAATCCTCCTTTTATAAAAAAAGTCCTGACCACCTATCGTAGTCAGGACTTTGTTCAAGTTGTTTTCGGCATTTGCAATATTCGCTACACTATTAGATCCTTTGGGATGTAATCATGCTAAAATATTACCCCATCTTTATTTTGTAAAAGATGTGACATTTATTGTCCATACAACCGCAGTACCATTTGCTGCAGTTACTTTATACTTCAGCGTTTTTGTCATGTCCGAAACATTGCCTGGATTGGGTGTTCCTTCCACTCCTTCCATACTGGCAGCTGTAGAAACATCAAAATAGGGAATAATATTACTTTGTGTAATCGCATTTTTGACAGCAGCTGTAAAGCTGCCACTTGCTGCGGGTATTGCAATGGTAATATTTGCCGTCTTGTTGACTTTATCAATTGTTTGATTCACCGTTAACCGTTTGTATTCTACCACAGGTTGCCCATTATACTGGGTAGTACCATTATAACGATACTCAACATATACATTATTGATATCATTCTGATTCCAGTTAGGGAAAGTATCTAACCCCTTTTTTAAGCAAGAAGTAAATATAGTGGCGAGGCTAAGTATCACTATAATGCTTTTAGCGAATTGTTTCATTTTGAAATAATTTTAGTTACACATTCAATTAAAATATTGTAGTTACCATCCCGGGTTCTGAGGCCCAAAATTTGAGTTATTATCTATCTGTCCTTGAGGTATAGGGAACAAGTAACGTCGTTGTTCATTAAAGACTCTGATATTATTAGATCCGTAAAATGGTCCTTGTACCACCGAGAACGATTTTCTGTTTTTAGCAATATCCATCACCAAAGGTACTTGTGTTAATTCTGGAATAATACCACCGGAGGATAGGCCACCATTGGCATCTCCGCCATAACGACCCCAACGCAATAAACTAAAATAGTAATCATCTTCCAACACCAGTTCCACTCTCCGTTCGCGTTTATAATCTTTCCATGCTTCAGCCAAGGTAGTAGCTGTAGAAGGTGGTAGCTTGCCATGAATTACTCTGGTCTTATTCATATTTAAAAGTGCATTTACTAAATCGCCCTTCAACAAATACGCCTCTGCAAGGTTCAGATATACTCTTCCCAGTCTCATACTCACAAAATGATAATCGGTTGGTACGCCATAATAGACTCTTGGTTGTATATTATTGTAAATACCCTTTCTCCAATACATATTACTAAGACTTGTGTACCATGCAAAACCACTAATTTTCATCCAACGAGTAGCATTGCCTTTAATACAGGTTGTCAAAAATTCTCCAAAGAGTTTGGCAGAGTCTGTTACAAAAGTTTGCGCATACCGGGCATCACGATTTTCATTTGAAAGGCTTAGTGTAGTTTCATGACTACCGGGATTGATTACACCAACTTTTACATACGTTTCATTATTCTGTTTCATTAAATCTGCAGTTGGAGTAGTAGATTCTGATACGGCATTTAAGTATTGCGATGTTTTGTCCCATGCCACTGCCTTAGTTGGATCTGCTTTATCTATTACTAAATAATCTTGAGCCAGATTGTAGGTAGGAGCATGTTCTATCCATGCTTCAAAAACTCTGAACGTAGTACTCAACAAAGGGCTGCCACCATAATTATTGATTTGGTCGTTGCTGAAGTTGGCCACCATATTTTGCATTGGAGTACTCTCACTATTCGTATTTAGTGCTTTGCGATAAACAGCGTATATGATCTCTGAGGAACCTGGGTTCACTTCATTAAACATGCCACCATAGTTCTGATCCATAGTGTACCCACCTTCATTTATCACCAGATTGGCATTTGCAATGGCTTTATCTATCAATGGATCATTAGCTGCAATAGCTGGAGCAGCAGGATAATTTTTATAAGCTGCAGCTTGTAAACATATTTGAGACAAATAGGCAGCTGCTACATATTTGTTTACTCGCCCAGGTATCTTTGTTGTTCCTAAACCGGCTACTGCATCCTCAAGATCTTTGATAATGTAGTTGTAAGATTCAGTCGGATTTTTAGTAGAAGCTAATTTCAGAGAATCCTCGGGTTTTAGTACTTTGTCAATCCAACAAATACGCCCCACATTTCTAGCTACCTGATAATACGCCATCCCTCTAAGGAACTTGCCCTCAGCAATAAGTACTTTCTTATCGTCCTCTGCAATTCCTGGAGAGGTTCCCACTTTTTCAATAATCTGATTACATCTTCTGATGGTTCCAAAATTGCTGAACCCGCCAATATTACTGTTTCTATCGGTTGTTTCGGTGAAGATGGATCCGAATGCATTGTAAGTGCCATCCATTGACAAAAGGTTGGTAGTTCTACCATCCGTATTGGGTCCAAAATTGAAATTATTCATGATGCCGTAAGTGGCATAGATGAATGTTTCCGCATTTGCTTTGTTGCCCCACACCACATCCTCGCTGATTTTATCGTATGGTTGTGTTTCCAACACCTTTTGACAAGAGATTAAGGTCAGCATCATACTGACAGTGTATATTGTAAATTGTATATAATTTCTTTTCATAATTTGCTATTAAATATTAACATTTAAAATCCAACATTCACTCCCAAAGACAACGTACGTTGAATGGGATAACCGTAGTTGTTAGCATCTGATTCCGGATCAATATAATATTTCATGCTTTTGGCACTTGTCCATAAGTTAGTGCCCGACACAAACAACCTAAATTGTTTAAATGTTGAAATGTTTTTCAACAGCGAGTACTTCAAATCATACCCTACCTGCAAAAACTTTAAGCGCAAGTAACCAGAACGTAGTAGCCAGAAGTCGCTGGAAACAAAATTATTGCTCCCATTTACACCAGGTGCGCTTACCGCTCTTGGATATATTGCATCTGTATTTTGTGGAGTCCAATAATCTTTCTGGAAGTCATAAACCATTCTGGTTTGAGCAGATCCGCCCTGAACCACATCTCCTAAATAGCGATCTCTTTTGCCAGATCCCATCAGTGTGGTGGTTAAATATGCGCCTTTATATCCAAGATCCAAAGAGAACCCAAAATTGATCCGGGGGAAAGTAGCATTTCCGATTCTTCTAAAATCTGATCCATCAATTTTGCCATCGCCGTTCGAATCCGAATACATTAAATCTCCGCCAACCATATTGGTAGATCCAATGCGACGAGGACCGTCTAGCAATTGCTCGTTAGAAGTATAAAATCCAGAATTGACATATCCTGTTCCATAAAATGCTCCTGAAACGCCAGATGTTCTTGTATAAGGATTTTTAAGCGTTGCAGAATCCTCATTGGCATTTTCCCAAAGACTATTAAAATAGGTAAATGTTGTCCCTAATTTATAGGTAAAATCACGACCAATTTTGTCATTCCAGTTAAGAGCAAATTCAGTTCCTTCTCTTCTAAAAGCCTTGGTAGCGATGTTTACAGGAGGCAAATTAATGCCCAATGTAGCAGTGTACTTGGACTGATCACTTCCGGTATATCCAGTTGTACGCATGTAGAAATAGTCCCAGGATCCGGTAAGTCTGTTGCCCATGCTGGCAAAATCAATCCCAATATTTCTAGACTTTACACTATACCAGGTAAAATTGGTACTAGGCAATGATCCCGGCTCGCTGGTTCCTTGTACTAACTGGCCATTAATAACCCAAGCATTTGCATTAATGTTATAACCAGGAATGTAAGCAAACCGACCAAAATCAGCATTCCCAATCCCTACAGTACCATAGGAAGCTCTTAATTTTAGTAAATTCAAAATATTTCGATCTTTTAGGCTGCTCATAAACGCCTCTTCGGAAATGATATATGAAGCAGAAACGGATGGGAAAAATCCCCAACGATTATTAGAAGGATAAAAATCATTTCCATCATATCTACCGCTAAAATCAATGAAGTATCGGTTTAGATAGTTGTAAGACAACCGACCAATATAACCTGCTCTTGCGCTCTCTGCTTCACCACCATTTGCCAGCTGATCAACAGTTGGGCCGGCTACAAACTGATCGAACATGATTTGGTAACGCTGCCTTGCTGCCGAAATACTACTCGTCTTAGATTTATTCTGTTCATACACTCCGGTAAAGTCAATACCATGGTTGCCAAAAGTATTGCTGTAGGTAACAAACCATTGAAGGTTCATCTCGCTTCCTTCTCCTCTGGTCTCACCCAATGTAGGAGGATTTCCGGGAATAGCCACTTTACTATTATTTGCATAAGAAGGTGCAGTTACATTCCAGGATTTGTTTCTTGAGGCCCAATAATTATAATTACCATTAAACTTAAAATGAAGCCCTTTTAAAAAAGGTGCTGCATAATCTACATTCATCAAAGCATTATTCACCCTGCCTAACCCCCGGTAGTATCCAGACAAAGGAGATAGTTCTATGGCAGGGTTATCGGTTGTGTTAGCAGATGGCAACCCGTAGTTGTTATACGCAAGGGCTGTAGGTGCTTTATCCTGAATATGTGAAAAAATTTGAGAAAAATTACTTGCAGTAGAAGAATTAGGAACACTATTCGTTTCTATGAAGCCATCTAATCCGGTAGTTACTTTCAAGTGAAGATCATCAAAACTACTTGTGGTATTCATACGATAAGTAAGCCTGCGATTGTAGTTGTTGTCCGTTTTTAGAATAGAATTTTGATCATAATAAGACATTGAAGAATATAATGTCAACAGCTTTGTGCCTGTAGTCAAAGAAAAGTCATGTCGCTTTTCAGGCCCCCAGGTCTTAAGTGCCAGTTTTTGCCAATCGGTATTAGGATACACAAATGGCTTGCTCTGGTCTTTATAATATTGTAAAATAGAATCTGGAGTAGGTTGGGTCAATCCCTCTGCCACAAAAACATCATTGATGGCTTTTAGCTTATCAAAGGAGCCCATTTTTTCAGGAAACAAACTAGGTTGGGACCATATTTGGTTGTACGAATAGTTAAGCAATGGTTTGCCTATTGTTCCCTTTTTTGTATTGATTATGATAGCACCATTGGCTCCGGTGGAACCATATACGGCAGTAGCAGCCGCATCCTTCATGAAGGACATATCTGCGATATCGTTAGGATTGATATTTTCATAATCGTTTTGCGAACGGATCACTCCATCAATTACAAATAATGGCGTTCCTCCTCCTCTGATAGAAATCTGAGACTTAGCTCCTGGCGCACCTGAAGATGCTGTAACAATGACACCATTTACTCTTCCTCCCAAACCATCGGAAATGGATTGTGCCGGAATGGATGCAACTTTGGCTACATCCACCGTGGAAATAGCACTGGTAGTCTTTTTGCGAGTGGTAGTACCATAACCTACTACTACGACTTCGTCCATCTGACCCACCTGACGGATCAGCACTATTTGAATGGGTTCTTCGCCCACTTTTATTTCCTGACTTATGTAACCAACGGCAGTGATGACCAGCATATCTCCAACATTGGCATTCAGACTAAAACTACCATCATCTTTTGTAATTGTACCAGCCGTAGCACCTTTTACACTAATAGAAGCACCTGGTACCGGCTCTCCTTTATCATTCTTGATAATACCGGTAATGGGCTTGGCCAATGCCGCCGAAATATTATTGGTGCCCGATTCACTTAGCACCACTTTGTTTTTGTTTAAGATCTTCCAACTAAGTGGCGAGCCTTCAAACACTTTTTTCATCACATCATTTAGAGAAGCATTTACAGCTCTAAGCGAAACAATTCTTTCATCAGACAATATATCATTGCTATAGTAGAATCGGTAAGGGGACTGCTTTTCAATTTCCTTTAATAAACTTTTAATCGAAATATTCGTTTCGTTCAAATTCAGGACAGACTGTCCATAATTCACTGCCGAAACCTGTAATGCAAGCAGTAGGAAAATTGTAGAAATTTTCATAATAAGAATCGTTTGCCTAATACTTTTGTAGCCAGCGCGGCAAGTACTAGGCAGGTCATTTTTTTTCATAACTTTGTATTTGGTTTTAATAAATAAATGCACATTAAACTGACCGAGTTCCATCGAAATTTTAATGTGTGAATAACCTGAAGAGAGTGTTGGCGCACTCTCTTTTTTTTAGAGTTTTTTTTATGAGTCGTTGTAAGCAAGCATAGATTTTATTTTTTTTTTCAAATATGGTTTCTATCTCTATTCAATGATGAGTTCATTTTTAGATATGGTATAATTAAACTTTTTTGACAATTGAAGAATCTGTAGTATTTCGCGTAAATCGATCTTTTCAAAATCACCTGTGTATCTATACCCCTTTGTCTGATCATTCTTGAATCTAATCTCAATATTGTACTGCCGTTCTAATTCTCTTGCAATTTCAACTAATGGCTTGTTGACAAAAACTAAATGGTTATTCACCCAAGAAGTTTCTACCACTTTTTTATCCATCAGGGAGACTGGCGCTATGGTGACACTTAAGTCTTTCAGGTTTGGCGAACCAATAGTTGTTCTTCCCTGAGGTGCGGATACCTTTTCTTTATCCTGAGACAAAAGAGTTAGCTTTTCAGAAGGATTCAAAACGATCTTTTTATCGGCAAGGCCATGAAGTGTTACTTCTACTTTTCCCCTGATAAGAGATGTCTCAAAAACATTATCATTAGGATAATTTCTAACATTGAAAGCTGTTCCCAGTACTTTCACATCGGCCTTTCCGGTATGAATGATAAAAGGCCGGTCGGCATCGTGTTTTACATCAAAAAAGGCTTCTCCTACGAGGGTGATTTCCCTAGTTTCATTTCCAAAAGACTTGTCATAGGTGATTTTAGTATCTGCATTTAATGTAACTACTGTGCCATCTGTAAGCGTTACTTTGGACTTGGACCCTTTGCCCGTTACCATTTCTTTACTACTAAACTTTTGGTCTGAAAATGCTGTTTTCTGATATACGATTCCCAACACCATTCCAACAAATACGGCCGCTGCAATGCTCATCCAAACATACTTTCGCCGTGTAGCAATCTTCGGCTTCGAGGTCTCTGTGGTTGTACCTTGCTCCTCACACATGTCCAATTGCAACTTCTTTGTGTAATGAACGGCAAAAGCCTGGGCGGTTAAATCATCATTATTATGGTTTAATGTAGCTCCTTCTGTCAGTTGATCATATAGAAATTGATATGCTGGGTGCTCTGTCAATAGATCTTGTAACCTTACCAGATCTTTATCAGTTGCATCGCCGGATAGTTTAAGACTTATAAGTCTATATATTTCATTTTCTATTTTGTGACCTTTATCCATATACCATTTACAGCCAAAATCAGCACAGATTTGACCTGTATTAATAATATAGACTAAAAAAAATAAAGTTGCCGTGAAGAGAAAACTACTTTTTTTTCAATTCTAGATAAGTGTCTAGAGAAAGTCGGATGCGTTTAAGGGCAATGCGCATATGTGTTTCTATTGTGTTTTGAGAAATGCCAACAATTTGGGTTACTTCTTTGTAGGAAAATCCTTCCTCTCTGATTAGTCGGAAAACTGTCTGGCATTGCGTGGGTAATGAAGCTACAGATTTTTCCAGAAGCATGGATGCCTCTGAAAGCATAGTAGGCGATTCAGAATCATATCCGCCACCTAAGGTTTCTTCCACAGTGGTAATTGGTGTTGTACTTGGCTTGTTCTTGGTTAAATAGGTTAATGCGCTATTCTTGATGGCTCTAAAAAGATAAATATTAATATTTTCTATATCTGCCAGTTTGTTGCCCATCAGCCACAATTTCAAAATCATGTCCGCGGTCAATTCCTCTGAGGACTCAGCATTTTGAATTAGCTGGTTGCAGAATTTGAACAAGCGTGGGTAAAAATGATAGAATATTTTTTTATAAGCCAACTCGTCCCTATTATATGCTATCTGTTGTTGTAATAAAAGTATGTTTAGAGCTTCCTTCATGCATTATCAGTTTGTCACATCTTAGAGAATCTAAAAGTAAGTGTTAAATTTTTATTATTGAAAAAAAGGCTAATTCTTTTTTTGAGGTGCTATGCGAAGTAACCAGCCACCCTGTATAGAAAAAAGTCACGGTCTTTTATACCAAAATTACCAGCCAGAAACCGTTGTATTTTTGAGTTCATGTTTTCGGCTTT
>Ga0209063_1000042_pt1 | contig 155910 bp, 125 predicted proteins | sample KloWWTmeKNB19Kit_FD_187177 | JGI IMG/M metagenome (GOLD analysis project Ga0209063, IMG submission 187177) | Active sludge microbial communities from Klosterneuburg, Austria, studying microevolution and ecology of nitrifiers - Klosterneuburg... | ecosystem: Engineered > WWTP > Aerobic digester... | reverse complement strand
GATTAGAGCTCATATCCGCCACGGCGGACACAGGTTCGATCCCTGGCTTCGCAACACAATCAAAGGTCGTTCGCTTCACAGGTGTACGACCTTTTTTGTTATTTGAAAAGAACGACCCGTTGTAAAGAAAGATTAGAGCTCATATCCGCTGCGGCGGACGCAGGTTCGATCCCTGGCTTCGCAACACAATCAAAGGTCGTTCGCTTCACAGGTGTACGACCTTTTTTGTTATTTGAAAAGAACGACCCGTTGTAAAGCAAGATTAGAGCTCATATCCGCCACGGCGGACACAGGTTCGATCCCTGGCTTCGCAACACAATCAAAGGTCGTTCGCTTCACAGGTGTACGACCTTTTTTGTTATTTGAAAAGAACGACCCGTTGTAAAGAAAGATTAGAGCTCATATCCGCCACGGCGGACACAGGTTCGATCCCTGGCTTCGCAACACAATCAAAGGTCGTTCGCTAATTTCTTTCAATTGTGAACGGTCATTTTAAAATGAAATCAGGCTTTGTAAATATTTTCGGAAGACCCAATGCAGGGAAAAGTACTTTGCTGAATGCGCTGATGGGAGAGAAATTAGCGATTGTATCGCCTAAGGTTCAAACCACCCGACACAGAATAAAAGCGATTCTGACTGAGAAAGAGTATCAAATCATTTTCAGCGACACGCCAGGAATCATTCAACCTCAATACAAGCTGCATGAAAAAATGATGAAGTCTGTAAAGGGCGCATTGGAAGATGCTGATGTAGCTGTTCTGCTGGTGGATGTAAAAGATAAATGGGCAGAATGCGATGAAATTTTTAATGCATTAAGACTCAAAGTACCTGCCATTGTTGCCATTAATAAAATTGATAAAGTATCCTCTGAAAAAATAAAAGAAGCAGTTGCCTACTTTTCTAATAAGTCCTATGCAAAGAAAGTGATCACCATTTCGGCTAAAGCTGGAGTGGAGTATGAAAGTTTCCTGAAACCTATTCTAGATTTTTTACCTGAAGGAGAACCCTTCTATGAGGATGACAGCATCAGCGATTTGCCTCAAAAGTTTTTTGTCAGCGAAATTGTTCGAGAAAAAATATACGAATTGGCAGACGAGGAAATACCTTATCAAACTGCTGTTCTAATTCGTGAGTTTAAGGAAAAACAAACCCTGATCAAAATAGTAGCAGATATTATTGTACAGCGGGAGACCCAGAAAATGATACTCATCGGGGAAAAGGGTAGTATGATAAAGAAAATTGGAATGATGGCCAGAAAAGATATTGAGGCATTTCTGGATTCTAAAGTATTTTTGGAACTGTTCATAAAGGTGAAGCCCAAATGGCGTGACAATGAATTTAAGCTAAGAGAATACGGATATGGTGAATAATGGGTGAATTGAATGTGCCGTTTTTGTGGGTTGAACTATATTACAACAATGAAGTGTGCGACCCTTCAACAAGTTCAGGGTAAACTGCCACTTAATCAATGATGTAAAATATGAATGATGAACCGAGTCCAATTGATTTGTGGCAACAAAGATGCCATATATTCAACTGCCTGGACAAAAATTATAGAATCAAAAGTGTTAATAATAAATATTAAATAAGAATGGGTTTTACAGTAGCAATAGTTGGCAGACCAAATGTGGGAAAGAGCACTTTGTTTAATCGTTTGTTGGAACAACGCAAAGCCATTGTGGATGATGAAAGTGGCGTAACACGCGACAGGCAATATGGCGTAAGCGATTGGAATGGCAAGCCGTTTAATGTGATTGATACCGGTGGATTTGTACATGGCAGCGAAGATGTGTTTGAGAAAGAAATTGCCAAACAGGTTTTGATAGCAGTGGAAGAGGCGGACAATATTTTGTTTATGGTGGATGCCGGAACGGGAATTACTCATCTGGATGAGGAGATGGCCAATGTGTTGCGCAAAAGTGTGAAACCGGTTTTTCTGGTAGTAAATAAAGTAGATAACAACGACAGAATGTTGGATGCTACCGAGTTTTATAGTATGGGTTTTGAAAAAGTGTATTTTATTGCATCTGCCAGTGGTAGCGGAACTGGCGAACTTTTGGATGAAGTAAGTGCATTGATACCAGAGGTAACCACAGACCTAGAAGAAACTAGTGAACTGCCCAAGTTTGCCATCATTGGCCAGCCAAATGTGGGAAAGTCCTCCTTGCTGAATGCACTGGTAGGGCAGGAGCGTACTATAGTTAGTGATATTGCAGGAACCACCAGGGATACTATCCATACCCACTATAATCTTTTTCAGAAAGAGTTTACATTGATTGATACGGCTGGTATCCGACGCAAATCTCGTGTGCATGAAGACCTGGAGTTCTACTCAGTCATTCGTGCTATCAAAGCACTGGATGAAGCGGATGTGTGTTTGCTGTTGATAGATGCTGAAAAAGGTATCACGGCTCAGGATCTGAACATTTTTAGTCTGGCTGCAAGAAAAGGAAAAGGTGTAGTGCTTCTGGTGAACAAATGGGATCTGGTGACAAAAGAAACCAATACCGCAAAAGAATATGAAGAGGAGTTGAAGAAAAGACTGGCTCCCTTCAACGATGTACCAGTTATTTTTATTTCAGTATTGGAAAAGACCCGAATATTTAAAGCAATCGAGGTGGGGCTGGAAGTGTTTGCCAGCCGTAGCAAGAAAATACCTACTTCAAAATTGAATGACGTAATGCTGAAAGCTGTACAAGCGCATCATGCGCCAGTGGTTCGTGGTCATTCTATTAAGATCAAGTTTGTAACACAATTGCCAACGGTCGTTCCTTCATTTGCATTTTTCTGCAATTTCCCGGATGATATTAAGACACCTTATAGGAATTATCTCGAAAACCAATTGCGTAAAAATTTCAATTTTTCAGGTGTTCCGGTTAGGTTGTTTTTCCGCAAAAAATAATTTGGATTTTTTTAAGGTTACATTTTTTGGATTTTTGTATCAAAGGAAAATAAGAAAAAAATGAAAAAAATTTACATTGGATTATTAGCAAGTATTTCTGTGGCTATTTTTTCCTGCGATTCAGCAAACACATCTGCTCAAAAAGCTGAAGATCAGCTAAACGAGGCAGCCGCCAAAGTAGATGATGCAGTATCTACACTCGGTGATTCTTTGAAATCGGGTTTGGATAGTGCAAAAAAAGAAATTAAAGAGCAAACTAAAGAGATGGGCGATGCCGCTAAGCAAAAAGCAAACGACGGTCTTGACAAGTTGAAGGAAGGCACCCAAAAAATAAAGGATGCCGCCAAAGCCGGAGTGGAAGCTGCCAAGGAGGAAATAAAAAAATAACTCCAGATCAAAAAAAGATTCGAAGAGGTTGTTCTAAGATGTGCAACCTTTTTTTGTTTTTATATCTTCAACCATTTCAAAAATAAGTTATCAATGAAATACTTTTTGTAACAAAATAGATAAAAGACGAAATTGATTGAAAATGGATGTTACAGTATCTTCTTTAGAACAATATAAAAAATGCTACCCTTCCCAATTTCGCTTTCAACCGAAATTTCTCCTCCCTGGGCTTCAATAAATTCTTTGCAAATGGCCAATCCCAAACCTGTACCAGCTTTGTGGCTTCCGGGGATTTGAAAATAACGGTCGAACAATTTTGGTAGATATTTTAAGTCTATACCCTGACCAAAATCCTGAACAGAAAATTGAACCAAGTTGGAGGATTCCTTTACTGTTAATTGCACCTCCGAGTTTTCGTGAGAATAATGAATCGCATTTGCCAAAAGATTGGTAAGTACCCAGGAGGTTTTTTCTCTGTCAGCTTTTATTGCTGGAAGTGATGGCGAACAGTTAGTCCTAATCCTTATTTTTTTTTGATCTGCCTGAATTTTCACAGCTTCGGTAGCATACTGAACAATTTCAATAGGCTGTACCTCGTGAAGTGTCAATTGAATTTTTCCAGACTCTGCCTGAGTCATATTTAATAGTTCACTAGTTATTTTAAGCAGCCTAGAGCTATCGTCCCTTACACTTTGTATGAGCTGATGTTGGTCGTTATTTACTTTACCTATTTTTTCATTTTCCAATAAGTCTAAACTCATTAAAATGGAAGAAATGGGCGTTTTAAGTTCATGCGATATAGTGGCAATAAAATTAGTTTTTGCCGAGTCCAGTTCTTTAAAAGGAGTGATGTTTTTTAGCAGTATGACATCGCCAATATGTTTTGATTGCATCTCGGCGGTAGGAGTTATTGAAATGGGTATAATTTCTTTATTGAAAAAACTTTCTTTGTTGTCGGCAAAGATTTTTAATGGTTGTTGAGTATTGCTGTTGTATCCTTTTTGAATAAGATCCTGAATGAGCGAACGGATCAGGTCATTGTTGATGGCGATGGTTTGTGCAGATTGCCCCAACACATCTTCTTTTTTTAACCCTGTAATTTTTAATGCCTGTTCGTTTATGAATAGTATTTTTTGGTCTTCGTCCAAACCTATCACTGCATCGGTCATATTATTGATTAAAGTCTCAATACGATTTTTGCCCATCAACAACTTAGCCAAATTACTGCTGTTGTATTCTTCCAGCTTTTCGGCCATGGTATTGAAAGATTGTGCCAATTGCCCAAACTCGCCATGACTTTGAAAATGCACCCGCTTCGAATAATTCTTATCAGCTATCTGCTTTATACTTTCTGTTAGTTCTTTAATGGGATTGGCAATGCTAGACGGCATATTTATCAACAGGGTAAAGGCTATTAAAAAACATAGCGTACCACTTACTGCAATCCAAAGTACTGCTTTGGCGGCGGTGGTTCTGGCTAGATTGCTTTTATATTCGATAGCACTCATATTCAGTTGCATTATTTGATAAATGCCTGTGCGAATGTTTATCTGCTGAATGGAGTCTCTTGCATCTAATTTCAATTTTTCAAAATAGCTACGCACCAACGCGGTAGCTTCAGCTTCGCCTGGCTCGGTATTGTTTTTCTCCTGTTTCAGTAGGTTTTCTTCAAAAACACTTATCCCTTCCCCGCTGTTAGTTTCTATGGCCGATAACATTTTGCCGCAGTACAGTAAGCTATTGTAGTTGTCGGATAAAATGTGTTCGGTATCCTGTTTAAGCGCATTGATATTATAAGCTCCTACAATACCTAAAATAAGGATGAGGATAAATAGTAGTCCTACGCCCAGGGTTAATTTTGTTTTAATTTTCATGATTGAATAGTTTAACTGAGTATGACTAAATCAATATCCGATGTCGACAAATTTTTTATGAGTTCATTTAGCATATTTGGCGCTAAAAGAATTTTCAACAGATTTAAACGAGGCTTTCCAATGCAAAGGGTTGTAATCCCGTGCTTTTGTGCCTGTGCGATCATGGCGGTGGAAATATTGTTTTCAGACACCTGAACTATCTGTGCGCCCAATTCGGTTGCCAGTTTAAAGTTATTGATCAAATGTCTTTGTTTGTCCAGCGGAATTTTATCTGCTGATTCTTTTGGCGTTTGCACATAGAGTACAAACCATTTTGCATTGTAATAACTTGCCAGCCTTGATGTTTTTCGGATGACATTTTTTGCTGTTTTCTCATTGCTGCTGATGCATGCCATAAATTTTTCGTGCCGCAGTGCAATGTTTTTTGGTACTTCAATGTCCACCTTGCGTTCTACCTGAGAGGCTACTTCCTTTAATGCCAGTTCTCGCAATTGCAAAATGTGTTCGGGTTTGAAAAAGTTGCTTAATGCTGCCTGTACTTTTTCTGCCTGATAAATTTTTCCTTCTTTTAATCGGATAATGAGTTCATCGGCTGTAAGATCAATGTTCACCACTTCATCTGCCAGTGTAAGTACTTTATCGGGTATGCGTTCCGCTACTTCAACTCCCGTAATAGATTTTACTTCTTCATTCAAACTTTCTATGTGCTGAATGTTTACAGCACTAATCACATTTATTCCCGCATCTAAAATTTCCAAAACATCCTGCCAGCGTTTCTCATTCTTGCTGCCCTGAATATTGCTGTGCGCCAATTCATCTACAATCACCACCTCGGGTCGCAGGCTGATAATGGCCTGCACATCCAACTCGTCCAATTCCTTGCCTTTGTAAAAAAGTTGTCTGCGAGGAATCACCGGAAGTCCTTCCAGCAAATCATGTGTTTCTTTGCGGTTGTGCGTTTCTATGTAACCAATTTTTACATCAATGCCATTGCGCAGCAGTGCATGCGCTTCCTTCAACATGCGGAATGTTTTCCCCACGCCGGCACTCATGCCGATATAGATTTTAAATTTCCCTCGCCTTGATTTCTTAATCAGGTTTAAAAAATGTTCGGCAGATTGCCTGGATTCTTCCATTGCTAGTTGTTTTTTCTTTCTGCTTCTAAAAGATTTAATCTTTTTTCCAGTAGTTCAATTTTTTGTTTATCTGTTATTCCCGCTGGCTTATTTTCCTCCAATACCCATTTTTGCCAGGCGATGTAAACACCGGGAATAAGCATTAGCAAAATCAAAATATCCCAAAGTATAACGCTTCTTTTGCTAAGTCGTGCTGTTTTCAGATGATTAAATTGTAATTGCCTTGTAAGCAAATACGTAGCCCATCCAATAAATAAAGAATTGATAACATAGAAATAAAATCCGCCTATAAAAAACTTGTAGTCCAAATGTGCTATGCCATAAGCTGCTGTACAAAGTGGAGGCATGCAGGCAGTGGCAACTGCTACACCTGCAATAATTTTTATGCCGTCTTTTTTTACAATCCCAATAAATCCTGCCATGCCGCCAAAGAAGGCTAAAAAGATATCGAAGATGGACGCTTTCTTAAATGCTTCTAACATTTCGGTGCTATTGTCAAACGGGTTTATGAGAAAGAACAGCGTAGCCGAAAACAAACTAACTAGGGTCATTACTAACCAGTTCTTAATTCCCTGTATCCTCAAATTTTTATCGTTGATGGCCAGCCCAAAGGCAAACCCAATGATGGGCCCCATTAACGGTGAAATAAGCATCGCTCCAATAACAGCACTTACCGAATTGGTGATAAGACCAATGCAGGCAATAACCATAGCAATACCCAGTATCCACAGGTTTGCCCCTTTAAACACAACTCCATCTAAAATTTCATTGTAGGTTGCTCTTTCTTCTTCTTCTTTTCTGATGCGAACCTGAAGCCCTAAATATTTTATAAGCACATCCTTCTTTACCATTGCAGTAATAATTTATTGGGCATAAAGTTAGTCCGATAGCCTATATGCCAATTGCTATGGAAGTTGTAATAAAGAAATTATTATTTATCGGATTTCCATCTTTGATAAAAATTTTATCCTTGCTGTTAAAGCCCCTGCCTTCAATGCGCCACATTACATTTTCACGAATGAGGTAATCGTAGTTGAATGAATATCCCCAGGTTTTAAATCCGTTGGAAGTGCCTGTGCCAATGATTATCCCATTTTCATCGCTAAAATATTCCAGCCTGATGGCGACATTTTGTTTTGCTGTAGGACTATACTTTGCAATTACCACCGGCGTGTACCAATAATTGTAATTGCTGCTGCCTTTGCTTTTTTGTTCGGCACCGAGGTCAAATCCCGCTGTGATGCCAAACTTATCGTTGATTTGAAAAATGCCGTAGAGGTTATGAAAATAGCGCATTTGTTTTATGCTATCCGGTTTGTCGTTGCCTATGAATGAGCTGCTGTTTAAAGTAATTTTTGAATTGGGCTTGTACACTAATTGATGACCAAATGAAGGTGTGTTGTTGCCATCAACCCGTTGTATGCGTTGCCAGCCGTTGAGCAACAAAGCACTTATCATCCACTTACTATTGGATGTTGTGTAAGAGATTTTTGCACCAGTTTCAAAGTAAGGAGAGTTTTCGGCATAGATGCCTCTTGTTACAGTCCAATTGTCTTTTCCTACTGCGCTTTCAAAACCAAGATGCGAGGACATAATACCGGCATCAATCCAAACTTCCTGCTTTTTTGAAATCTTTACACCTGCATTGGCTTCATAAATATTTTTCATCACCCCTGCTTCGGCGGCATAGTTTGCATTCATATAGGTGCCGGTTGCTAATGCTAAATTTGCACGAACTTTTTCTGTCTGATAGCCGACTTTAATGAAGCCTAAGTTCAAATTAAATTCGTTGTGTTTGTTGTGCGAATACATAAACCCTGCTTTGGAATGATTGTCCGGTTTGGAGAAATCATAAGAATAATAGGTTTCTACATAACCACTAATGTAAAATTGCATTTGCGTACTGTCTGTTTGGGCAAATCCTTTGAGAGAAAACAACATCATTGATATTTGGAGTATTTTTTTCATTGTTTTTTTGTGAGATGTGAGAAATGAGATGTAAGATGTGAGATGGAAGATGTGAGGTGGAAGATGTGATGTGAGTGATTTTGTTACAATAAACTTTTCACTTTTCACATTTCACTTTTCACATTTCACTTTTCACCAATTCTTCCAATGCAATATTGAGTTTTAAAACATTTATTTTTTCGGGGCCGAACAATCCAAGAAATGGACCTTCGGTATTTTCAGAAATAATTTGTTGCAGGGCAGGTTCAGAAAGTCCTCTGATTTTTGCAACTCGTTTCACCTGAACTTTTGCAGCCTGTACAGAAATATTGGGATCCAATCCGCTGCCACTTGCTGTTACTAAATCAACTGGTATTTCGGATTTGTTTATTTCCGGATTGTGAACTAGGAAAGTGTCAATTCTTGCCTGCACAGTTTGTAACAGTTCTTCATTGTTTGGCCCCTTGTTGCTGCCTCCGCTGCCGGCAGCATTGTAATCTACTGCCGATGGGCGTGACCAGAAATATTTATCATCCGTAAATTTTTGCCCAATATTGGCATAATAAGTTTTGCCGTTTTGGGTGATTAGTTCGCCCTTGCCTTTACCCGGCAAAAGTTTTCCGGCTCCCAATAAAATAATAGTGTACACACCGGAAAGCAGGAGCAAACAAAGTGCTGTAAGTTTAATAGAAGGAAGAATATATTTTTTCATTATCTGTGATTTTTATGATTAATTTTGAAATGTTGATTTATTAAACGAGTTGGTATGGAAGTATTATTCAGAATAAAGTCCTCAGAGTTTAATGAAGCTCTATTTGAAAAAATAAAAGCATTAATAAAGAGCAGCGATACAGAAATCACTATTGCTGTTACCGAAAGCACTTCTTCTTCAATATTGAATGAAGACCCCGCCGGGTATATTGCCAGAATAAAGAAGGCAGAAGCGGAAATTGAAGCCGGGAAAGGGACAAGTTTTTCAATGCAAGAACTGAAAACATTTATTGAAAAATAACAGTTACTTTTTTTATGAAAACTGTTGTTTTTGCTCCTGACGCCATCCAACAATTGCAACAATTCAAATCGGGAAATCAAAAACTGGTTTTTAAGATTTTTAAATTGATTGAAAACATACAACAAACACCTTTTTCCGGTATTGGCAAACCCGAAGCGCTTAAGGGAAACTTGTCTGGCTTTTGGTCCCGAAGAATTAATCACGAACACCGTCTTGTTTACAAGGTCTCCGAAGAGTATATTTTTATTTATTCTTGCCTGGGACATTATTCTGAATAATTATTATTTCTATTTTGTTTGTCGCCCTTTATATAAAAATGCCTACTAAAAGGTCTATCAATTTAATGCCTATAAACGGAACAATGATGCCGCCTAAACCATAGATAAAAAGATTTCTGCGGAGCAAAGCGCTTGCACCAATGGGTTTGTAAGCAACCCCTTTTAACGCAAGCGGAATAAGTAAAGGAATGATGATGGCGTTAAAAATTACTGCTGAAAGAATGGCGCTTTCCGGAGAGTGCAATTTCATAATGTTCAAACCCTCTAAGGCCGGTATGGCTGCTATGAACAAAGCCGGAATGATGGCGAAATATTTAGCTACATCGTTTGCAATGCTGAATGTGGTGAGTGTTCCCCTTGTCATTAAAAGTTGTTTGCCGATTTCAACCACCTCAATCAATTTGGTGGGGTCGTTGTCTAAATCCACCATGTTGCCCGCTTCTTTGGCGGCTTGCGTTCCGCTGTTCATGGCTACACCTACATCTGCTTGTGCCAATGCCGGTGCATCGTTGGTGCCATCACCCATCATCGCCACCAACCTTCCATCGGCTTGTTCTTTACGGATGTAATTCATTTTGTCTTCGGGCTTCGCTTCGGCAATAAAATCATCTACTCCTGCTTTTTCTGCAATGTATTTTGCCGTAAGCGGATTATCGCCGGTAACCATTACCGTTTTGATTCCCATTTTACGGAGGCGTTCAAAACGTTCCTGAATGCCTAGTTTGATGATATCCTGCAGTTCTACCACGCCCATTGCTTTTCCGTTTTCGGACACCACTAACGGTGTGCCTCCATTGCTTGAAATTTGTTTTACCCTTTCATCTATTTCAGAGGGAAATTTGTTGCCTGCTTTTTCTACCAGATTCTTAATTGCATCAGCAGCTCCTTTTCTGATTTTTATATTTTCAAAATCAACCCCACTACTTCTTGTTTCGGCTGTAAATTTTATGAAGCGAGGTTGTTGAACGTTATAACTTAGCGGATTAACATTTGCCAACTCAATGATGGATTTTCCCTCCGGTGTTTCATCAGCCATAGAACTTAATACTACACATTTTGTAAAATGCTTTTCATCAACTCCGGGTGCAGGATAAAAGTTTGTTGCCTTGCGATTTCCAATGGTGATGGTTCCTGTTTTGTCTAACAGCAACACATCAATATCGCCTGCAGTTTCTACTGCCTTACCACTCTTTGTAATGACATTAGCACGCAATGCTCTGTCCATTCCGGCAATACCGATTGCGGAAAGTAAACCGCCAATGGTTGTAGGAATCAAACAAACAAAAAGCGATATAAAGGCTGCAATAGTGATGGGTGTATTTGCAAAAGCAGCAAAGGGTTTTAAGGTTACACAAACAATGATAAACACAAGTGAAAAGCCAGCTAATAAAATAGTGAGGGCAATTTCATTGGGTGTTTTTTGACGTGATGCGCCTTCTACCAATGCAATCATTTTATCTAAAAAACTTTCACCTGCTTCGGTGGTAACTCTTACTTTGATTTTATCGGATAAAACTTTTGTTCCTCCGGTAACAGAAGATTTATCACCACCGGCTTCACGAATCACCGGTGCACTTTCTCCGGTGATGGCGCTCTCGTCAATGGTTGCTAATCCTTCAATAATTTCTCCATCAGAAGGGATGATATCACCGGCTTCGCACAAAAAAATGTCACCTTTTCTTAGTTGGGAAGAAGGAACGATTTTAACTTCATTCACATACATCTCACCAACTATTTGTATCCATTTGGCCGGTGTTTCTTCCCTAGTTTTTCTGAGGCTGTTTGCCTGCGCCTTTCCTCTTGCCTCCGCAATGGCTTCGGCAAAATTGGCAAATAGCAAAGTGATTAACAGAACCGCCGTTACAACAATATTATATGCGAGGCTACCCTGACTTTGTTCGCCAGTTGCTACCCATATACACACACCTGTCATGATAAGTGTGCCAACCCAAACCATGAACATGACGGGATTGCGTAACATGGATTTAGGATTTAATTTGATGAAGGATTGTTTCAACGCTTCTTTCAAAAGCCCTGATTGAAACAACGATATATTTTTTGATTTAGACATGAAATTTAATTTTTAACGAAATGAAAAATATTCTGCAATAGGACCCAGCGCCAATGCAGGGAAAAATGAAAGTGCTGCAACAATCAGAATAACGGTAAGCGTCATAAGACCAAAAGTTGCGGTGTCGGTTTTTAATGTCCCTGCACTTTCCGGTATATATTTTTTTGATCCAAGTATGCCGGCTATGGCAACAGGGCCTATGATGGGTAAGTATCTTCCCAACAACAATACAATGCCCGTTGTAATGTTCCACCAGGGCGTATTATCGCCCAGCCCTTCAAAACCACTGCCGTTATTGGCTGCACTGGATGTGTATTCATATAACATTTCACTAAAACCATGAAAGCCAGGATTGGCCAATGTGCTTGCCGTAAATTCTGGAAACGCAGTTGCCAGGGCAGTTCCCACCAAAATGATGAACGGGTGAAGCAGTGCGATAATCATGGCAATCTTCATTTCACGGGCTTCAATTTTTTTACCAAGAAATTCAGGTGTTCTTCCTACCATTAAACCACTTATAAAAACAGCAAGAATGATGAAGATGAAATAATTGAGAATGCCTACGCCAACGCCTCCGTAAAAACTATTTATCATCATGGCCAATAACATATTCATGCCGGATAAAGGCATATAACTATCGTGCATGGAATTAATAGATCCTGTAGAAATTACCGTGGTGGCAATACTCCAATAACCGGATGCTGTTGTGCCAAAACGGGCTTCTTTACCTTCCATGTTGCCAAGGCTATTATCAATGCCCATTTGTGCGATAGCGGGGTTTCCATTAGATTCCATAATCACATTTGGTATGGCTAAGGCAAGAAATCCTACCGTCATCACACCCAGAATAATCCATGATAATTTTCTGCGTTTGATAAAAATTCCGAATGCAAAAATCATAGCAAATGGAATAACCATCTGTGCCCACATTTCTAACATATTGCTGAAATAGCTTGGGTTTTCAAGCGGATGAGCACTATTGGCTCCAAAGAATCCGCCACCATTTGTTCCCAAATGTTTGATGGGTACAAATGCTGCAACGGGTCCGGTAGAAACCTGAACAGTATCGCCTTGCAGCGTTACCATGTCCTGCTTTCCTTCCATTGTCATAGGGCTTCCTGATAACATTAACAATGTTCCAATGATTAGACAAATAGGCATGAGAATACGGGTGCAGGTTTTTAAATAGTCATTAAAGAAGTTTCCATACGTATTGTGTGTACCCTTGCGCAATGCACGAAAAAGAATAGCAGCGGCAGCCATACCTGTGGCGGCAGTAGTAAATTGTAAAAACATCAAATACAACTGACCCAGATAGCTCACGCCTGTTTCGCCTGAATAGTGCTGCAGGTTGCAGTTTACTAAAAACGAGATACTGGTGTTAAAAGCCAAATGTGCAGACTGACTTGGATTGTTATCCGGATTCAGCGGTAGCCAGCCCATATTCATAAAGATGAACATTCCCAGTAGAAACCATACAAGGTTAAAAGCCAGTAGTGCTATTAAGTTTTTTTGCCAGCTCCATCCTTCGTTGGCATTAATGCCGCTGAGTTTGAAAAATAGTTTTTCAATAGGATTAAAAATTGGGTCTAATAAAGTGCGTTCGCCTCCATAAACTTTGGCAATATATTTCCCCAGAGGGATTGCCAGCAATAAGGTGGCGGCAAACATTGCAATGAGTCCTAATATTTCGGTATTCATATTTTGTTTTTGTGAGATGTAAGATGTGAGATGTGGATGTGAGAGATAAAGAATGATTTTGCATTTCACTTTTTACTTCTCACTTTTCACTTCTCCTAAAATTTTTCGGGTTTGATTAATACATAGCACATGTAGCAGAACATAGCTATGGCAATGATGAATAGGAGTGTCATATTTTTTCAAAAAATTTAATGGATGAATAAAAGAGGACAAAGAATAAAATGCCCAGGATGATTAGAATTGTTGTCATTGTTTTAACCGTTTAATAGTCTGTAAATAATGCCTACGAGGATGATACTTCCATAAAGTATCACCATCAGATGCCATGATTTGCATCGGGTTGAAATTGTTTGTTGTTGCTGTTGCATTTTTAAAAATGTTGTTGTGCCACAGTATTTGCAAAACCTGTTCCTACAGAATTTGGAAAGAAATTAACGTATGATAATCAGTCTATTGCCGGATTATTGACCAGGATGCCAAAAGAAAACCCTTTCGTTTTGAAAGGGCTAATCATAGCGTTTTGAAAGTGTTTTAATTAACCCAAGCCGTATTCGGAAAGTTTACGGTAAAGAGTAGTAAGAGCTATGTTAAGGAGTTCGGCAGTTTTAGTTTTATTGCCATTGGTATAATTCAGCACTTTTTGAATATGCAACTTTTCGGCACTGGCTAAATCAAAAGCAGAAAGTTGTTTTCCGTTTTTAGGAACTGAATTTACGCTTTGCAGTTCAACAGGCAAATCTTCAATTGCGAGTTCATCGGTGTGGGAGAGAATGACGCTTCTTTCAATTACATTTTTTAATTCCCGTATGTTACCCTTCCATTGGTGTTGTTTGAGGGCTTCAACAAAATCGGGCGAAAGTGATTTTATTTTCTTTTTTGCTTTTGAAGAATATATAGCGGAAAAATGTTTTGCCAAATTCTCAATATCAGTAACCCTTTCACGAAGCGGTGGTAATAGGATTTGAAAGACAGACAGACGGTAAAACAAATCCTGGCGAAAATTTCCAGAATCTATCTCTTTCTGAAGATCACGATGTGTAGCAGCTATGATGCGGACATTGGTTTTGCTAGCTTTACTTTCGCCCACTTTAATGTATTCGCCGGTTTCCAATACCCGCAATAATTTGGCCTGCAACTCCAAACTCATTTCCCCTATTTCATCTAAAAAAATACTGCCATTATTGGCCTCTTCCAATAGGCCTTTTTTGTCTTTCACAGCCCCTGTAAATGCCCCTGCCTTATGACCAAACATCTCGCTTTCCAACAGTTCTTTGCTGAAAGCTGCACAGTTAATAGCTACAAATGCCTTTAACGATCTATGACTTGCATTATGTATGGACTGTGCAAACACTTCCTTACCCGTTCCGGTTTCACCCAACAACAAAACAGAAGTATCCGTTGCCGCTACCTTTTTTGCCAACTCAATTGCTGCGAGGATAACTTTTGATTTTCCAGTGATTTTATCAAAGGAATATTTGTAGCTAATTTGTTTTTGTAATTGTTGCACTTGCTTCGTAAGGGCAACTTTTTCTGCAGCACGATAAAGTAATGGTACAATTTTGTTGTTATCATCACCTTTTGTGATGTAGTCAAACGCACCATTTTTGATAGCCTGTACTCCATCGGATATATTGCCATATGCTGTAAGCAAAATAATTTCAATGTGTGGAAATTTTTCTTTTATTTTTTTAGAAAACTCCACACCATTCCCATCTGGTAGTTTTACATCGCATAAGGCAATGTCAATATCCAATTGTTCTAATTTTTTCCAAGCTGTCCTGCAATCTCCAGCTTGCAAAACATCAAATCCTTCCAGAGCAATAATGCGTGAAAGCAGGTTGCGTAGTTTTTCTTCATCATCTATAATTAATATTTTGGTCATGCAGTTCTCTCTTATTTGTGAAAATAGTTCAAAAATTATTATCCTGATTTCTCGTAAACATTATTGCCATTTCATTTTTCCTTTCCAGTGGTGAATTGAAGCATTTTTGACCAGAAAATATATCAATTTTTTAATTGAATTGATTGGTGATTTTGCAATAAATCTTCATACAGGTTAAATTTAATTGTGGAAATATTAGGGTAGTCCCAACTAATTACAAATTCAAAAACGAAAGCTCTCTCTCTTTTAGTGATGTCAGAAATATTGGTTAGTTTTCTAATTAAAGGAAAATTTTTATACTTTTTTCCTAAATCCTGAAAAGCACTTTTGAGGTAAGTTGAAGTAAGCATGCTTTCATATTCCTCTGATATAAATTCCTGAATCATAATAACAGTCTAACCTTTGTTCGACAATTTTTTATTTCCGAATGTCGCATTTCTCCAATTATTTTGATAAAGTTCTATGGCTTCAGGCAATACAGTATTCCTCTTTTTTTAGGTGGATGAGTTTTATATCATAGAATTTATTTTCAAATTCCTCCATCCAAAACACTTGCTTATCGCATTCTTTCTTCTTAATTGCTTCCAAGGTTAATAGATCCTTATTGTACAATGTGATTTTGGATGATTTCGTATTTATTTGGTTCAACCCATTCTATCTTACTTCTCTTAGTAAGGTCTTTATTATTTGGTCAGATAATAGGGCAATAAAAGCATTTTCTTGTGCTTTCATTTCAAAATATTAGAGTTTAAAAAGAAACAAGTGAATTATTGATTGATATTCAATAAATCCCTGAAATTCAGGGATTTATTGAAAAGTCGGGATGACTAGATTCGAACTAGCGACCACACGCCCCCCAGACGTGTACTCTAACCGGGCTGAGCTACATCCCGAACCCAAAATAGGACAGCAAATCTAGGGCTTTTATATTAATTCTTACTCTTTAGGCGTATCAATTTTTTGAACTTTTTAATATGCTTACATCCATTTTGTTGCAAATAAGAGTTGCTTTCTCAGCTATACTTGTGTGCTTCTAAATACTTATTATAAAAAAATACAGTCGGACCATTTTGAAGGTTGAATGGTTGGGATAGTTAAAATCTTAAATCAAAATCCTGAATCTTTCTGCTTCATACCTTATCTTCGCAACTTAATGAACATTCTCATTAAACAAGCCAAAGTAGTTGATCCAACCTCGCCATACAACGGGCAGATTTCAGACATTCACTTATCTAATAATCGCATAGTTTCTATTGGTAAAAAACTTAGTGTTAATAATGCAAAGGAAATAAATATCAAAGGGCTCCATGTGTCTCCAGGCTGGTTCGACCTGTTTTCAGATTTTGCAGATCCGGGTTATGAATACAGAGAGAATTTATATACTGGAGTGAAAGCCGCAATACGCGGAGGATATACTGATGTGTGTCTGATCCCGAATACCAGGCCAGTGATAGATCAAAAATCTTTTGTAGAATATCTCAAAAATAAGGCAGCCGGTCTTGCGGTAAATCTTCATCCAATGGGTGCAATAACAAAAGCGGTTGAAGGAAAGGAACTGGCTGAAATGTATGATATGAAACAGAGTGGTGCCATAGCCTTTTCTGATGGTGTTCATCCGATTCAGTCTGCTGGTCTTTTGGTGAAGGCTTTGCAATATGTAAAATCTTTCAACGGAGTATTAATTCAAATTCCTGACAACATGTCCATCAACCCTAATGGGGTGATGAATGAAGGAATTACTTCTACCAGAATGGGTTTGCCAGGCCGCCCCACTATTGCAGAAGAACTTGCAGTGGTTGAATGCATTAATCTCACAGCTTATGCCGACTCTAAAATACATCTGACTGGAGTGAGTACCGATGCATCTTTAAAGCAGATAAAGGCCGCCCGGCAGAAGAAAATAAATATTACATCTTCCGTAACGCCTTACCATCTTGTTCTTTGCGATGAAAACATTTCCACTTATGATGCCAACTTAAAGGTTAACCCACCTTTGAGAGGCAAAAAGGATCAGACAGCTTTACGAAAAGCTGTATCCGAGGGGCTTGTTGATTGTATTGCTTCACATCATATCCCTCAGGATAAGGATAACAAAGTGGTGGAATTTGAATATGCTAAAAATGGTATGATAGGTCTGGAAACTACCTATAGTATCGTGAATACGGCAATGCCCGAAGTTTCACAGGAAAGATGGATTGAGCTTTTGGCTATTAACCCCAGAAAAGTAATGGGATTAGATGTGCCAACCATCGCCGAAGGCAGTTTGGCCTCTCTTACTTTGTTTAGTCCAGATGAAAGCTGGACATTGCATGAAAACGAAATAGCTTCTCTGAGTCACAACTCTCCTTTCATTGGTAAAACTTTTAAAGGAAAGGCGTTGGGAATTATTAATAATAATCAACTTATCCTAAATAACTAAATTTTGAATTTAAGTGCTTCAAAAAAAGGATTGATTACCGGCTTGCTGATGGTGGCTGTCGGGATACTCCTATATCTAAACAAGGTGAATGAAAGTTCAGGTGTTCAGTTTATCGGCTATTTGATTTATGGTGCTGGTATTGTGTGGACCTTAGTTGCTTTCAATCAGAAAGCTGGTGGCATTGTGAAATTTGGCGAACTCTTCAATCAGGGGTTTCGTTGTTTTGTGGTAGTTACTTTGTTGATGGCCATTTTTACATTTGCATTTTATAAAACCAATAATGAACTCCTTGATCAGAAGGCGGCACTCACCCGTCAGGAATTGTTGAAAACAGAAAAGAACAGAACGCCAAAGGAAATAGATGAAATGATTGAAAATGGAAAAAAGAATTTTGCAGTATTCGCAGCTTCTGGTGCCATATTTCAGTATTTATTTATTGGTGCCATTGTAACTATGGCAACATCGGGTTTATTATTTTTACGTAACAAAAAATCATAATGGATATATCGGTAGTTATACCCTTGCTGAACGAAGAAGAATCTTTACCAGAACTGTCGGAATGGATAGATCGCGTCATGCAACACAATAATTTTAGCTATGAAATTTTGTTTATTGATGATGGAAGTACAGACAACTCCTGGGAGGTGATAAAGAAACTCCGTGAAAAAAACACTCATATCAAAGGCATCAAGTTTCAGCGTAATTACGGAAAATCTGCTGCACTGAATGAAGGTTTTAAAGTAGTTCAGGGAGATGTGGTCATTACGATGGATGCAGATCTGCAGGATAGTCCTGATGAAATTCCTGGGTTGTATTCGATGATTATGAAAGACAAATTTGATATAGTAAGCGGATGGAAAAAGAAACGTTATGACAACACTTTAACCAAAAACTTACCTTCAAAATTGTTTAATGCAGTAACCAGCAAGGTGTCCAAAATTAAACTACACGATTTTAATTGTGGACTGAAATCCTACAACAAGAAAGTAGTAAAAAGCATAGAAGTATATGGAGAAATGCATCGTTACATTCCTGTAATAGCTAAGTGGGCTGGTTTTAGAAAAATAGGGGAGAAGGTCGTTGAGCATCGAAAACGAAAGTATGGTGTTACCAAATTTGGCTGGGACAGATTTGTGAATGGTTTTTTGGATTTAATGTCAATATCCTTTGTAGGTAAATTTTCTAAACGTCCCATGCACTTCTTCGGATTGTGGGGTATGATCTTTTTTCTGATTGGAATTCTCACTTCCTTAGTATTGATCATTTTCAAAATCATCGACTTCGATTACGGTCTTACTAATCGACCTGCATTTTTCATTGCACTTACAGCGATCATCATTGGAGTACAATTATTTCTGGCAGGATATATCAGCGAATTAGTTTCTCGAAACTCTGCCAGCCGCAATGCTTATTTAATCGAAGATCGTGCAGGAATAGAGAAAATCTAAGTTAGCAGTCAGTCCTGAAAAAAAATGGGAAGGCTTTCAGTAATTCTATATGCCTTATTTTTTAATCAATTCAATAAAAATAAAATGGAATCATACAATAAATTATTGAAAGCAAATAGAGAATGGGCTGCGCAAAAACTTTCCATGAACCCCGAGTTTTTTACCAATCTTGCCGAAATACAGAACCCCGAGTTTCTATGGATCGGATGTAGCGATAGCCGTGTGCCTGCCAACGAAATCACGAACACAGATCCGGGAGAAATTTTTGTGCATAGAAATGTGGCTAATCTGGTTATCTATACCGACGTGAACATGCTAAGTGTTTTAGAATATGCTGTGGTACATCTAAAAGTAAAACACATTATTGTTTGTGGTCATTATGGTTGCGGTGGAATAAAAGCTGCCATGGACAACAAAGATTATAATCAGGTGTTGAATATGTGGCTGCGTGTCATTAAGGATGTATATTTTCATAATAAAGAAGAATTGGATGCCATAGAAGATTATGAAAAACGCGCAGATAGGTTAGTAGAACTAAACGTAAAAGAACAGGCCGAAAAATTGTGCAAAACATCTATCATACAAAAAGCATGGAAGGAGCGCAATGCACCTGTCATTCATGGTTGGGCTTATGGATTAAAGAACGGATTGCTACAGGAAATCACTAGGATTCACCCCGATCTTAGCATCATGGATCCAATATATGTTTTTGAAAGCAAATAATCTAAACCTATTATTAGGCTTAATTCTTCGAACGAATCCCCTTCCTGTTCAATCTTTTTTGTTTTAGTGCAGATACACTATCTTAGAACAAAAAACATGAGGGCAATTTATTGGCTGATAATCTTGCTTTTTCAACCTTTTCTTATTTGTGGACAAAAAGTTGATCAGGAAATTGAAAACCTGATGAAACAATATCGTTCCATCGGTTTATCTGCTGTTGTCGTAAAAAATAATAAAATAATCTACAACAAATCCTTTGGATTTAAGAATCTTGAGAAGCAGGAACCACTTGCAGAAAAAGATGTTTATCGTATCGCTTCCATTTCAAAATCATTTTCGGCTACAGCTATCCTGCAACTGGTGTCGGCTAAAAAGATTTCCTTGAATGATGATGTGAGTGATCTGATTGGCTTCGCCATCCGAAATCCAAAATTTCCTGAGAAACCCATCACGCTCAGAATGCTATTGACACATCGTTCCAGCCTCAACGACAGGCAGGGATATTTTAATCTGGATTCGATCAATCCAAATCAAAGTGCCAATTGGAAAAATTGTTATAATGATTATCCGCCTGATACCCGATACCAGTATTGCAATTTTAATTACAATATCATTGGCACAATCATAGAACGTATATCTGGTCAGCGTTTTGATCAGTATATTACCCACCATATCTTAAAACCGCTTGGCCTTTATGGTGGTTATTGTATCGATAGTTTGGATAGTACGCGATTTACAACCCTATACGAATATGATGCGGCTTCAGATTCATTTGTTGCCGCTCCGGAAGCGTATGCACCCCGAAGAGAACAGATTCGTAATTACAAAATGGGGAAGAGTACTCCTATTTTTTCCCCAACGGGTGGCATGAAGATGTCGGCTACAGACCTTGCCCGATATATGATGATGCACATGAACTATGGAAAAGGAAATGGAGTTAGAATCATACCAAAAAAATATTCCAAGCTAATGCAGCAAGCCATTTCTCCGCCTTCTGGATACGGAATGGCAATCATGAATTTGGAAAATTTAGTAAGCGGTGTACAGCTTACAGGCCACACCGGTTCGGCCTATGGCTTGTACAGTGCTATGTTTTTCAATCCAAAGAAAAAGTTTGGCTTTGTGGTCATCACTAACAGTTGCAAAGTGGATGAAGCCGCCGCCGTAAACCCATTATCCAAAGATTGTATTAATATTTTATATAATCATTTTATAAAATGACATACCTAATACAAAATGCTCCATGTTACAATTACTGAACGAATCTTTTTTCAAATTGTGTACCAGATACGCTTAGTATTGTCTAAATTTGCGGCAAAATTGTAAATATATTTAAACCCAAATTTTCATGAGCTACATTTCGGAAATTTTTGCAAGACAGATATTAGACAGTCGTGGTAATCCTACTGTAGAAGTAGATGTAATAACCGACGAAGGTGTATTAGGCCGTGCTGCGGTTCCAAGCGGAGCCAGTACCGGTATTCATGAAGCTGTGGAGCTTCGCGATGGTGATAAAACCAAATATCTGGGGAAAGGAACCTTGTTGGCAGTAAGAAATGTAAATGACATTATTGCACCTACACTATTAGGTTTTGATGTAGCCAATCAGGCTGGGATTGATCAGGTAATGTTGGAACTGGATGGCACACCCAACAAAGGCAAATTGGGTGCAAATGCATTATTGGCTGTAAGTATGGCAGCAGCGAAAGCAGCAGCTGAAGAAGCAGGACTTCCATTGTATCGCTATATCGGTGGAACCAATGCCAAAACATTGCCAATTCCTATGATGAATATTTTGAATGGTGGCGCACATGCTGATAATAAAATTGATTTTCAGGAATTTATGATCATGCCGGTGGGTGCTTCCAGCTTTAGCGAAGGTTTGCGCTGGGGTGTTGAAATTTTCCATGCTTTGAAATCGGTATTGAAGAAAAAAGGATATAGCACCAATGTGGGTGACGAAGGTGGTTTTGCTCCAAACATCCAGAGCAACGAAGAAGCTATTGAAACCGTGTTGGATGCCATTGGCGCAGCAGGATACAAGGCCGGTTCTGAAATAACTATTGCAATGGATGCCGCCAATAGTGAACTTTGGAACAACGAAAAGCAAAAATATGTTTTCCACAAAAGCTCTGGAAAAGAAATGAGCAGTGAAGAACTGGTGAAATATTGGACAAGCTGGGTGAATCAATATCCTATTGTGAGTATTGAGGATGGTATGGCTGAAGATGACTGGACTGGCTGGAAAATGCTTACTGAAGCCATCGGTAGCAAATGTCAATTGGTGGGTGATGATTTGTTTGTAACCAATGTTACCCGTTTGCAGGAAGGAATAGACAAAAGCATTGCAAATGGCTTGCTGGTGAAAGTAAACCAAATTGGTACAGTTACGGAAACTATCAATGCAGTTACCTTGGCACAGCATAATGGGTACAACACCATTATGAGCCATCGTAGCGGTGAAACAGAGGATACTACTATTGCGGATCTGGCTGTGGCACTGAATTGCGGACAAATTAAAACGGGTTCTGCAAGTCGCACCGACAGGATAGCTAAATACAACCAATTGATTAGAATAGAAGAACAATTGGGCGAAACAGCTATTTTCCCAGCCGGAAAGATTAAATTTGGTAAATAATAGCAATCGCTATTTCATAAACCTTGAATAACTATGGCAGAGTTTGTAGATTTTGTAATAGAAAAAGAACCCGATATAGAGCAGCTTCCACGCAAGCGGAAGGCACTTGGTAGGCTATCCAGTTTTTTGACTAATAAATTTTTGCTAGCCTCTCTGGGTTTTATTGCGATCATGTTTTTCTTAGACAAGAATGATATCATCAGCACGCTGGAACGAAGAAAGGAACTTAGCAATCTGGAACAAAGTAAACAACACTACCAGCAGGAATTACAAGAGTTAAGAACGATAAAATCCGATTTGGAAACAGATCCGGTTATAATTGAAAAACTGGCAAGAGAAAAATATCTGATGAAGCGGGAAAATGAAGACATTTTTTTAACAGAAGAGAATAAAGAAAAAACAGACCAGTAACATAAATTTAATTCACTGAATTATACATCGTCGGACTTTCCAGTTCGACGATTTTTTTTGAACCATATAATTGATAAGGACCTCTCCGAAAAGTATCCAAGGTGAGATGACCATATTTTTTGTATTTTCCAGTTTACAATGTTGAAATTTTCTACCAATCATCAAAAATGAATATCCTTGTCCTACTTACTCCATCTAAAAAAAGATAAAATCCTAAAACCTGTAGTTGAAAAAACAGGCTCAATCAGCTTGAACCCTGGAAAAAATATTTGCCTAAATCTTTGCGCTTCTATTATCAGCCAGCAACTAAATACCAAAGTAGCAGCAGTTATTTATGACAGGTTTCTAAAACTGGTCAACTCCGCCAATCCTACACCAGCCACCATTCTTGCTATTTCTCACGAGAAACTAAGAGAGGCAGGCCTTTCAAATTCCAAAGCTTTGTATATTAAAAATGTTTGTCATTTTTTCAATGAAAATAAACTGACAGATAACAAAATTCGGAAAATGAGCAATGAGGAACTGGTAGCCTTGCTCACCCAAATAAAAGGGGTTGGTAGATGGACAGTAGAAATGATTCTGATCTTTAGCCTTTGCAGAGAAGATGTTTTTTCTTTTGGTGATTTTGGCTTGCAGAAAGCGATGAAAAAACTATATCAGATCGAACACCAAAACCCAAAAGAGCTTATGACACAGATTTCCCAAATCGCCGACAATTGGAAACCCTACCGAAGCTATGCCTGTCGGTATTTGTGGCTGTATCTGGATAGTGAATAATATTTCTGTTTTCAGGCAAACAGTGGAAAGGTGACATCGTATAGTTGTCAATACACAATACTCAAAAAAAAAATGGCAAAAAATCATAAAGACTTTCTGCCATCGGTATCATTAAATTTTATTGGATACTACAAATGTATCGCTTCACCGTAAGCAACTTCAATAGCATCCTTCACACTTTCGCTAATGGTTGGGTGCGGATGAATACTGTTCATGACCTCATGATAGGTGGTTTCTAATTTTCGAGCTACCACAGTTTCTGCAATCATTTCAGTAACATTATACCCAATCATGTGCGTACCTAACCATTCGCCATATTTGGCATCAAAAATCACTTTTACAAATCCTTCGGTATGTCCGGCAGCACTGGCTTTTCCACTGGCACTCAGCGGGAACTTGCCTACCTTCACCTCATAGCCAGCTTCTTTTGCTTTAGCCTCCGTATATCCTACACTCGCTATTTCAGGATAACAATAGGTACAGCCAGGAACATTATTATAGTCAATAGCTTCAGGAGCATGTTTATATTTTCCTTCGGAATGAGCAATGGCTTCCACACAGTTGATCGCTTCTTTGCTGGCCACGTGTGCCAATGCCTGACCAGGAACACAATCGCCAATAGCATAAATTCCGGCTACATTGGTTTTGTAAAACTTATCTACTTCTATTTTACCACGATCCGTTTTTACACCTACTGTTTCCAACCCAATACCTTCGATATTGGCAGAAACGCCCACCGCACTTAGCAATACATCAGCTTCCAACACTATTTCGCCAGTTGCTGTTTTTACTTTCGCCTTCACGCCGGCACCACTGGTATCCACAGAAGTCACCTCGCTGTTCAGCAAAATATCAATACCCTGTTTCTTAAGATTCTTGTCCAGTTCTTTTGAAATATCTTCATCTTCCACCGGTACAATTCTTGGTAAAAATTCTACCACTGTTACCTTAGTGCCCAAGCTATTGTAGAAATATCCAAACTCGATTCCAATCGCTCCGCTTCCCACCACAATCATACTTTTTGGTTGCTGAGGCAAAGACATAGCTTCTCTGTAACCAATGATTTTCTTACCGTCTTGCTTCATGGCCGGTAGCTCGCGGCTACGACCACCTGTAGCTATGATGATATGCTTTCCTTCTACTATCTGGGTTTTCCCATCTGCACTTTTCACTTCCACCTGGCCTTTGGCTTTCAGACTACCAAATCCCATAACCACATCTATCTTATTCTTGCGCATCAAAAACTGCACACCCTTGCTCATCTTATCGGCCACACCACGGCTACGTTTCACAATAGCTTCAAAATTTGCAGAACCCGAAGCCTCTATTCCAAAGCTCTGAGCATGTTTTATATCGTTATATACCTGTGCACTTTTCAGCAAAGCCTTGGTAGGAATACAACCCCAGTTCAGGCAAATGCCACCCAAACTTTCCTTTTCAATTATTGCTGTTTTCAATCCTAATTGTGATGCACGAATTGCAGCTACATAACCGCCAGGGCCGCTGCCCAATACTACTACATCGTATGCCATATGTAATGATTTTTGTTTTGTTTTAGTTAATCGAAGTTTTTGAGCCGCTGCGAATTTAGTTCAAAACCTTCAAACGGGCAATACTGAATCGCATAAGATTTTATGGTTGCCGGCAGTAGAAGATATGGCATCTTTGTGGCCACAAATCAATTGGACTCGGTTCATCATCCATATTTCACATCATTGATTAAGGGGTAGTTTACCCTGAACTTGTTGATGGGGCGCACGCTTCATTTATGGTGCAAATGGCAGCCCAAATATTCGATGCCAATCCATGTTCTACCTCACTAGAAATTTACACCCACACTCAACCTCCACCCATCACTTTTCTTAATAGCTCCGTTCATTCTGGTTTCCGGTTTGCTGCCATCGGTCATAAACAAACGATCTAATCCAATATCCGATTTTCGACGCTCCAATAATTTATCCAATGCCACATAAAAATGATCATGAAACTGATAACCCAGTCTTCCTTTCAGATTCCAGCTTCTGCCGTTTGCAAATTGAATAAAACTTACCGGATGCTGAAAATTGGTAATATTGTTCCAATTGGCTTCGGCATCATACCGCATAAACTGATAGCTGAAATCTGCACTTACAAATAGTTTGAAGCTGCTAGTCCACTTGGTGGCCAATGCCAACTGAGGGCCTTTCCATTTTGCCAGGTAGGTTGTCTTCAGGCTTGGATCATCATCATCCAGCAAGTAATACAGCTCCTTGCTCATCCTATATCCACCTCCGGCCTTCACATTCCAAGATGCATTTTCCAACAGATGATAAAAAACCTGACCATGCAAATGACTTTGATCGCCTTTGTCACTCTTGAGGTATAAGGATACGCTGGGATCGGTTCTGTCATCCCCGTCATAGTCAAAATCAGTAGCACTACCCTTATAGGCATATATTTTAGAAAAGCCACCGGCAATAGAAAATTTTTTGAAAGCTCGGTAATGGGCATGTATATGAAAGCCTGCCGATTTTACCGGATTGTAAATTACTTCAGAAAGCACATTGGGCTCTTCACCGTTCTTGTTACCGGCAATTGACCACCGAAAATTATCGGACTGCATTTCGGCACCTGCTTCTAGAGTCAGGTTATTAGCAAGACGGTTGGGGTATAACTGTGCCATGCTTTCCTGACTGAAAATTATTGCCAGAACTAATAGGATTCCCTTACATGTCTTTACCATTTTCAGAATAGATTATTGCCCTCAATACTACGAAACTATTTTGGTTTTCCATTGTTCAAAAGCTTTACAAAACCAATAACTCATAGCAAAAGATACCAGCAAATAGGTAACTACTACATAATTTAATATGGGAGAAACTTGATTGAGACCAAACCAATCGGAAGTATAAAAAATAATTGCAAGACCTGTTATCAGTTTCAAGAATTCCCATAACCAGGCTTTTGGATGATTGTCCATGAGTTCGGCAAGCGCATACACAAATAAGAAAATAAACAATCCGTACACAAACATACCTGGTGAGCCTATATCGGCAATATGGCCAAAAAGCCAGGCAATCGTCAAAAGCAAAACGATCAGCTGCAACCAAAGCCAGGACTTCATTGCAGGAGATGTTGTGGTATCATATTTCTTAAAATGATACACATCCTCTATTTTAAAAATCGGATATTTTTCAGCTACATCAGCTGGTCTCCATCCTGTCGGCATCAACCATAATCTACATTTGTCTTTCCAGCTCTTTGTATGCCAGGCATCTTTCATCAAAGACCACACATGCTGAAAATTTATTTTTACAGGATTCCAAGTTTGAGCAGGCCGGGTGATTCCATAAACAGGTGGCTTGTCGGCTAGTTCTTCCTGAAAAGTGCCAAACCATTTATCCCAGAAGATGAATATCTGAGAATAGTTTTTATCGATATATTCGGGATTGATGGCATGGTGAACCCGATGGTGAGAAGGGGTGACAATAATTTTTTCCAATACTCCCATCTTGTTGATATGAATGGTATGGTACCAAAATTGTGCAAACAGATGTAGGGGAGCCACGATGGCTATTACTTCTTCCGGCACGCCCAACAGAGCCGCAGGCAAAAGAAAAATGGTAAAGAGCTGAACAATGCCAGAAATGCTTTGCCTCAGGGCACAGGCCAGATTAAACTCTTCACTACTATGATGGATGATATGCCCATTCCAAAAAAAGTTGAAACGATGCTGAATGCGATGCACTGCATAGCCCGAAAAATCCAAAGCAAAAAAGGCGATCACATAGGTGAGCCAGGTAGCCCGAATATGGTAAATAGCCAAATGTTCCACCAACCAGCTATATCCTATGATGGCAAGCCCTAGCCCCAGCACATCCTTGGTTACATTGGTTACACCACTTAGCAGGCTGCTGATCATATCTAGGGTTCGTACATTGTCTACACCCTTTTGCCAGGCGTACCACTTTTCAAAAAGAACCAGTAGTAGAAAAGCAGGCATCGCTATCAATAATATCTTGCCATAAGTTTCCATAAAAATTCCACTAAAGTTATAGAAACTTATCACAGAAATCGAAAGTTTATCTACTAGTAATCAAATGTCTTCCAGCTGCTACAAGCCAGATTTGAATGAAATAAGCTTTGATGGCATAAACAGTGAAACAGTATGAACCTGAAATCAGAACGCTGTTGGATTTAAAATTCCTTTGGAAGAAATAGTTTGTGTCTTTCCAGCAATTTGCCATCGGCATACAATTCAAAATTGATATATCCGGATGAGTAAAAATAGGAACGGTCTAATTTGAATTTTTTCTCTTTTATATCTTTTAGTTCCAGTAAGGGCTGACCTGATTCCTTAAAAAACTTCAAGTCGTATTTTCGTTTATCCATGGGCAACTGCACCCGTACATATCTGTCGGGAGAAGTGAAAACATAAATAGAAGGTATAAAGCCCGAAGGGGTGAAATTGGGAGGCAGGTTGGTTTCTACATTTTTTTTATTGCCAGTATTGTAAGCATCAGCCAGTCCCAACGAATCCACTGTTGGCCTTTTTGATTTAGTGCTGGTGTAATTTCCACCTTCAAACATGATGAAGATGCGGTAAAACATATTGTCGGAAGGAGCCGTATTATCAGCAAAACCGTTTTGTTTCAATGACGGATCAGGCATAGTAGCAATAGTTTTAAAAAAATTCAGACTATCGGTAGATCGCTGAATACTGATTTGTTTTATGGAGGGATAATTATGCTCCCAGGCCAAAACCACTCTGCCCCCAACAACTTTATAGGCCGAAAAATGGGGTAGCATTTCCTGTGCTTCTGATTGAAAACTGAGAATAGAACCTACTAATAGAAAAAATAATATCTTCTTCATAAATATAAATCGCCGTTGCACTAAAGTAACAAAGATAGGAGAGCGTTGATAAAGGCATTAAAAAATTAACGTTCCTTTTTTCAACGAAAGATTACCCTGTAACCCTCCGGAATGAATGATTAATATTCTTGATCCTTTTTCAAAATAATTTTCCTGAATCAGTTTATTCACGCCAAAAAACAATTTACCTGTATACACAAAATCGGTGGGAATTTTTGTTTGCTGATATAGATCATTCATAAATTGAAACAAAGACGGATGATGTTTGGCATATCCACCAAAATGAAACTGATGATGCATGGGTATAGGTTCTGTTTGGTTTTCCAGCAAGGTTTTTACTTCTTCCACAATACTGAAGTTGTTTTTTAACACGCTAAAACCCTGTACACTTGCAAGCCTGGATTTGTTTTTTATCAATCCTGCCAACATAGTGCCGGTGCCGGTGGCGCAGCAAATAATATCAAAATCATTTTTGGGATAGGGGATAGTGGAAGCCCCATTGGCTCCTAAAATGCCATATCCTCCCTCTGGAACAATCTGATAATCTTCGGTGGACAAATCATCCGGCATTAATTTGTTTTTGAAGGCTGTTCTGGACAGAAAAACAAGTTTCATTCCCTGTTCACGGGCGGTGGTAAGTGTATGTCCAAACTGGATTGGTTCCTCTCCTCTGATGATGCCGATGCTTTCAATGCCAGCAGCTTTGCAGGCAGCGCCAGTGGCTGCTATATGATTAGAATAGGCTCCGCCAAATGTTAGTATTCCTTTCTTTTTTGATTGAATAGCCTCATCGAGGTAAAAGCGGAGTTTGTACCATTTATTTCCACTTATTTCAGGATGAATCACATCCAGCCTAAGGGTGTGCACCGTTACTGATTCCGTACTCAACATAGAAACTGGATCTATTGAGATCCTTTCTTCCTGGATAATATTCATTTTTCAAAAAAGAAAACTGCAAGATGATTCAAATAAAAATCATTTACAAAAGATATTTTGACAGAACTAATTTTACTTTTAGTGAATACCCGTATTAGATTTCTTATCACTTCGTTTTTAGACCAAACAAAAAGATAATAAAAGGAAAAATGAGGGTTTGTCATTTTATCTTATTTTTGGAACCGACTGAATGATTGGGTCCAAATTATAAAAATTAAAATTGTCCTCTAAAAAATTAAAAATGAAACCTACACTCGTAATATTAGCTGCAGGAATGGCTTCCCGTTATGGAAGTATGAAACAGGTAGAAGCCTTTGGTCCAAGTGGTGAAACCATCATGGATTACTCGATAGCAGATGCTGTAAAAGCTGGATTTGGTAAAATTGTATTTTTGATTCGCCAGCAATTCGAAAGCAATTTCAGGGAATTGTTTGCCTCAAAATTGGATGGCAAAGTGGACTATGAATTTGCCTTTCAGGAATTGAATATGTATATGGATGGAGTAGATGTACCTGCTGAGCGTACCAAACCCTGGGGAACCGGCCATGCTGTACTTTCAACCCAAAGTGTTGTGAAAACACCATTTGCTGTCATTAATGCAGATGATTTTTATGGATTTGATGCATTTAAAAAAGCTGTAGAATTTTTAACCTCAGAAAGCAATGACAAAACTTATTCTGTGATTGGCTATCCATTAATGAATACATTGTCTGAACATGGCACAGTAAATCGTGGCGTTTGTTCCTTGGATGAAAAAGGCAATTTGGCCAGTATTGTTGAGCGAATTGGTATCGGGTTGGATGGTGATACAGTAAAGGTAGATGATGGCTTGCAACCAGATGAGTTGGCCAAAGAAACAGTAGTATCTATGAATTTCTGGTGTTTTGACCCTTCGGTATATGGGTTGTATGAAAAAGATTTTAAACAGTTTATTGCGGAAAATCGGATAGTTCCCAAAGCGGAGTTTTTAATACCTGCGGTAGTAGATAATTTCATTAAAGACGGAGGAGTGGTAAGAGTAATTACTACTTCTGCTCAATGGTTTGGAGTTACCTACAAAGAAGATGCACCTGCAGTACAAAAACAATTGAATGATTTGATATCAGCCGGAGAGTATAGCACCAATCTTTGGGGATAAAATAATATCTGTTTGGAAAGTACTTAAAAAATGAAAGCGTTACAAATTGTAACGCTTTTCTGTTTCGGTTTTGATCGATTCAATTACTTCAGTTCACTTTCACCATGTAGATATAGTCTTCAATTTTTTTAGTCTGTTGCGGTCTTTTCAAACCACTTATGGACGAGCGGGTATTCAGTTTCATATTTTTGATAGTAGAATCAGATTTGTCCTGAGATTTTAATTCGTCTAGTGCATTAAAAATACTTCGGCTTTGAACAGCAAAGGCGACACCTTCTGTATCTTTTTGCCTGGCATTTAAAATACCAATTACTTCACCATTTCCATTTAAGATAGGACTACCACTATTGCCTCTGTCTGCTCTGATATCTATCTGACAACTCAAGGTGTCACCGTTATAACCTGTTTTTGAACTCAGATATCCCTGCCCATAAACTATTTCTTCGCGCGGGAAACCCAGTGTGAAGATAGGTTCTGCCAGATCAGTTGTTTTTTTGGTAAAACTATAAGGCGTACTACCGGGTAATGATTTAAAATCGGGATCTTCTATTTTTAAGATGGCAATATCTGTAATTGGATTACTGTACACGACTTTGGCTAAAAATTCCTTTCCTGTATTGTTTTGGACCGCCACATTCTGAGCCTTCTCAATTACATGATTATTAGTAACCAAATAACCTTTTCCATCTATTAAAAATCCGGTACCACTATTAGTATAAGGAATTTCTGGAATTGGCAGGGTGTTATTCTGCTTCAGGTTATGAATCTCTCTATCCTGAATCTTAGACTTTACGGCAAGACTCTTAATGTCTTTCTTTAATATTTCTAATTGGCTACTAGGTGCTTTTGGAGCAATAGAGCCCACAATGCCACTAACCAGCAAAGTAGTGATACCTGCAATGGATGCTGCAATGGCCACTGTTTTTTTATACCGATTGTATAGGTAAAGTAACCTGCCCCCTTTGGGTTTAGTAGCGTTTATCTTTCCCTGAGCTGATAGGTTATTGTGGATTTCGTTCAGCGATTTTTGAAATTTTTGCCATTCATTAAAGCGATTCATTTTTTGCAGAAACAGTGTATGCTCTACCACCATTTGATCCACATCGCTATTTTGTTTACGCAGATTTTCAAACTGAAATCGTTCATCCGGATTCATTTGCCCCAAAATGTAACGCTCCACAGCATCCAGAAGTGTAAGGTTGTTTTGTTGATCGTTCATCACTAATCAATTTTTTTATATTGAGAGAAGAATATTTTTTTCAATCGCATCAGGCATTTATACTTTTGAGTTTTTGCATTTTCTGCATTCGTATATCCAAAGTCCTGTGCTATATCCAGCATACTCTTGTTTTTGAAGTAAAAAGATTCTAGCAGACTCTTACACGGTTCCCCCAAGTTATTGATAGCACTATGCATCATTTCAAATGCTGCATTTTTTTGTTCATGTTCCTGAACATCATCATCTACCAAAATCATTGTTTCGTTAGTGTCATCGAAGTCTGCTGCCTGTCTATTGCCCTGATTTAGCTTTTTAAGCCATAATCTTCTGGCAATGGAATACAGATAAGTTCGAATCTGACAATTGAGCTCAAAGTTCCCTGAACGGGCTTTTTCGAACAAAACCATCATTGCTTCCTGAAAAAGATCTTTCGCATCATCTATAGTACCACTATTGTTCACTACAAGTGCTTGTACTAGGTTGTAATTCTGACTATAAATCATTTCCACCGCCTTTTTGTCGTTGCGGGCTAATCCTTTCAATAAACCTAATTCCTGCTCTAAAATTGAATCTTTCAACCTGTGTTGTTTAATACTAAAAAATAAAAATAGTAACCCTTTGGGAGTAGAAAAAATAATTTATTTAGGGTTACCTTTTTTCAGTACCGGTATTAAGAGATACTATTCATTGTTTTTTTTATGAAGAAAGCGTTTTTGGTTTTGTTTATCTGTGCTTCTGGCTTCGTGTCATGTAATTCAAACAACAATGAAGAAAATGCTGGTTCTATTGTAGATAGTGCAACGACAACACAACCAGCAACAGTTAGTCCGGCAGGAGTTCCTGCAGATTCTGTGGTAAACTTGGATTCTGCCACTGATTCTCCGGAAGATACTGCAATACATTAAATATTTTATTTCGGCAAGCAATATAGAGGAGCCATCCCTTAGGGGGTGGTTTTTTTGTAATCAAGGGAGTTTGAAAACTATACAGTTTCTTTACAAAAACACATGAAACAGGGTATTCAAATTCATATCTCCTATATTTCAAAAACAACTTCGCCAAACAAAAAATTTCAAACAATAAACTTTCACATACCTTTGCACTCATTTTTATGACAACATTCGAATCGTTAGGAATTGAAGATGGTTTGTTACAGTCTTTGCAAACTATTGGATTTATTACTCCTACTCCAATTCAGGAAAAAGCAATTCCGGTATTATTACAAGGGACAAAAGATTTTGTAGGTCTGGCTCAGACTGGAACCGGTAAAACCGCTGCCTTTGGTTTGCCCCTATTGCAGCTAATAGATAAAGAGCAACGCACACCACAGGCTTTGGTGATCTGCCCAACTCGTGAGTTATGTCTGCAAATTACTTCCGATATTGAGAAGTTTAGTGCCCACAGCAAAACAAAAGTAACTCCTGTTTATGGCGGCACCTCAATTACTCAGCAAATACGTGATTTGAAAAAAGGCACTCATATTGTAGTGGCTACCCCAGGCAGACTGATTGATCTGATAGAAAGAAAAGCTATTCATCTGGAAGATATTCATTACGTAGTATTGGATGAGGCAGATGAAATGCTGAACATGGGCTTTAAGGAAGACATTGAGTTTATACTTAAGGAAACCATCAACCGGCACAGTATGTGGTTGTTTAGTGCGACGATGCCAACCGAAATCAAACAGGTGAGCAAGCGCTTTATGGACCAACCTTTCGAAGTATCTGTTGGAAAAGTCAACTCTACTAATATAAATATTGACCACCAGTATTTTTCAACTCAACATATCAACCGGTACGAAACTTTAAAGCGTATCATAGACTTTAATCCCGGGATATATGGCATCATCTTCACCCGAACCAAAGCAGATGCGCAGGATATTACAGAGCGCCTGATAAGAGAGGGATACGATATTGATGCTTTGCATGGCGATCTTACTCAGGTTCAGAGAGATAAAGTAATGGGACGTTTTCGCGAGAAATCTTTACAACTTTTAATAGCTACCGATGTCGCAGCTCGTGGTATCGATGTGCAAGGTATAACTCATGTAATCAATTATGAGTTGCCGGATGATACGGAAGTTTATACCCATAGGAGTGGTAGAACGGGTAGGGCAGGAAGAAGTGGTATTTCTATTTCTATTGTAACTCCCAGAGAGCTGTATCGCTTAAAACAAATTGAAAAAATGGTGAATAACCGTTTTTCAAAAATGGATATTCCTGCTGGTAAGGATGTCTGTCGCAAACAGTTTTTTCATTTTATTGACAAGATGCTGAAAGCCGATATCAGTCATGGTGAATACGAAACTTATCTGCCTGCATTGAAGGAAAAATTTGAAGGTGTAGAGAAAGAAGAAATATTGCAACGGGTAGCCGCTTTGGAGTTTGATCGCTTTCTGAAATATTATGAGAATGCAGCAGACCTCAATATACGAAATGATCGGGATGGCCAACGGGGCGGTCGGGAAAAACAAACTGGGGGAAGAGTTTCAAAAAGTGGAGACAACTACCAAAGAATTTTTGTCAATCTGGGCACTAAAGATGGATTTTATAAAGCCAGTTTCTTGCAATTCATCTTGGATATGAGTGGCCTGAGTAAGGATGTATTGGGCAATATCGATATGAAAGAAATGAACAGCTGGGTGGAAATAGAACCAAATGCTGGCAAGAAAATGATTCGATCCATCGACGGTAAAAACTATCGCGGTAGAAAAATCAGAATGAACGATGCCGCTTCCGGTGGGGGTGGTGGAAGAAGAAGGTAGTTTTTTTGTTTTTTATATTATTGATGCCGGTTAATTATTTTAATCGGCTTTTTTTATAAAGGATACTTGCCTTAGCTTTATCTTTATTAATAAACGCATTTGCTATATGAATTTTCAGTTTACCGAAGAACAGTTGATGATACAACAAGCTGCCAGAGACTTTGCTAGGAATGAATGCCTGCCCGGTGTAATAGAAAGAGACGACAAACAAGTTTTCCCCAAAGAACAAATAGAAAAACTAGCCGACCTGGGATTTCTGGGTATGATGGTGAAACCTGAGTATGGTGGTGCTGGTATGGATACGGTAAGTTATGTGCTGGCCATGGAAGAAATTTCTAAAATCGATGCCAGTGTGAGTGTGATAATGAGTGTAAATAATAGTCTGGTTTGTTATGGACTTCAGGAATTTGGCACGGAAGAACAAAAGCAAAAATACCTGACACCCCTGGCTCAGGGCAGAAAGGATGGAAAACTTTATATCGGAGCTTTTATGCTAAGTGAGCCTGAAGCCGGTAGCGATGCCACTTCACAAAGAACCCTTGCCGAAGATAAAGGGGATTATTACTTATTAAATGGCACTAAGAACTGGATCACCAATGGCGGTTCCGCGTCTGTATATTTAGTCATTGCTCAAACGGATTCTTCCAAAGGATCGCATGGCATCAATTGTCTGATAGTAGAAAAAGACTGGCCAGGCGTAACAGTTGCTGCAAAAGAGAATAAATTGGGTATAAGAGCTAGCGACACTCATACAGTCATGTTTACTGATGTAAAAGTGCCTAAAGAAAATCGTGTCGGAGCAGATGGATTTGGATTTACATTTGCTATGAAAACTTTAGCTGGTGGCCGTATTGGCATTGCTTCTCAGGCACTGGGTATTGCCGGTGGCGCTTATGAGTTGGCTTTAAAATATGCAAAAACACGCAAAGCATTTGGTACAGAAATCATGAACCATCAGGTAATTGCATTTAAGCTGGCTGATATGTACACAAAAATAGAAGCGGCCAGATGGCTTTGTCTAAAATCAGCCTTTGATAAAGATGCAGATCAGGATTATACGCTCAGTTCGTCCATAGCAAAAGTGGTTGCTTCAGAAACCGCTATGTGGGTAACGGTGGAAGCCGTGCAGGTGCATGGAGGTTATGGGTATGTAAAAGAATACCATGTGGAACGACTGATGCGCGATGCAAAAATCACCCAGATATACGAGGGAACTAGTGAAGTTCAAAGGATTGTTATCAGCAGAAGTATTTTAAAATAAGAGCTATACAGATTGCATTTTAGGTAAATTTTCTTCTTTCGATAATGGCTACTGTTAGGCGGCTGACACAAGTTAAAGCCTCAGCATCATTATAAATTCGGATATCCCAAACATGACTGCTTTTCCCTAAATGGATTGGACTACAAACAGCGCGCACATATCCTGCAAGAACCGGCTTTATGTGATTGGCATTGATTTCCATGCCTACCACCATTGATTTTTCTCTATCCACTACCAAAGTGCTTGCATACGATCCGACTGTCTCGGCTAAGGCCACAGATGCCCCGCCATGCAATATGCCATAGGGCTGTCGGGTTTTATTAGTAACTGGCATGGTTGCTTCCAGTGAGGTATCCGTTATTGTGGTGAATTTAATACCCAGAAATCCGGCCATATTATCATCATTGCGGTTATTCAAATTGTCAATATCAAAAGTTTTACTCCAAATCATTGTTGTTGCTTTTCATAGGAAAGATAGGGTTATTATTAAGAACTTAATATTAAAATCCGATAGTACAATATTCTTTTATTCTATATTTAGGCGATAAATCACTCACCTCATGGAAGTAATAGAAATTCAAAATTTAAGAAAGCAGTATAACGGTCAATATGTGCTCAATGGCATCAATCTCCAGGTTCAATCTGGTGTCATTTTGGGCTATATCGGCCCAAATGGTGCCGGGAAAAGTACGACCATAAAAATAATTACGGGTATCATTGATGAGTTTGAAGGCGATATAAAAGTATTAGGACTGGATGTGAGAAAACAGGCTCTCGAAGTGAAGTCTAAAATCGGATATATACCAGAACAGGCTGCTTTGTATGAGGTGCTTACGCCTATAGAATATTTAAGATTTACCGGAAAATTATATGGACTCAGCGATGCAGTGATTAAGAATAAATCATTGGAATTATTAAAGCTCTTTGAATTGGCAGATAAAGCAGAAATGCGAATGACCGGCTACAGCAAAGGAATGAAACAAAAAGTTTTGCTGATCAGTGGATTGATGCATAATCCTGAAATTATTTTTTTGGATGAACCACTCAGTGGGCTAGATGCCAATGCGGTCATTTTGGTCAAAGAAATTTTGCAAATGCTAAAGCAAAATGGGAAAACTATTTTTTACAGCTCACATATTATGGATGTGGTGGAGAAAATAAGCGACAGGATTATTCTATTAGACAAAGGAAGCGTGATTGCAGACGGAACCATCGAAACATTGAAACAACAGGCACAACAAGGGTCGTTGGAAAATATTTTTAAATCCCTAACCGCTTCGGATAGTATTGGAACAAATACTGCCAAAGAAATTATTGACGTTTTAAATAGCTGATGATATGGACAATTTTATGCTGAAGTGCCTGCTGGTTCTATTGAAATTAATGCCCATAAAGGGAATTGACCTTTCACAAATAAAGATCATAACCTCTACAAAACTAATTCTGGATCGAAGACGTACGCCTGCCACCTGGAGGCGAACCTCCAAAAAAGAGCAGAGCAATGGTATGCTCATGGCTATGTTTCTGTATGGTTTGATGGGATTGATTATAAGTTTCATGGTTTTTGCGGTTCCTTCGCTCATGCTGGCTATGATCATCATACATACCTATCTGTTATTTATGCTGATTATGACCATGATCACCGACTTTAGCAATGTACTACTCGATACATCCGATGCACAGATCATTTTACCCAAGCCCGTGAGCAGTCGAACACTGCTGGTTGCCAGAAGCATACACATCGTTGTGTACATGGGACAACTTCTACTGGCGATCATGATATTTCCTATTATATTTTCTTTTGTCAAATATGGAGTGTGGGTAGGACTTAGCATGTTATTGACCACAGCACTGACCACAGTTATAGGCATTCTACTCACCTATATCCTGTATGGTATGGTGATTCGATTTGCGGATGAACAAAAAGTTAAAGACATCATTGGGTATTTTCAAATAGCTATGACCATATTTTTTGCCGTAGGATATCAGATAGTACCACGCATTCTAGATTTAGACAATATTAGTTTTTCATTTACACTTCATTGGTATTCTTACCTGTTGCCGCCTGTTTGGATGGCTGGTTTCTTAGATACGATTCATCATCAAATTTTTGATATGCCGCATTTATCTATGATGATTTGTGCGGTAACGGTACCCTTGTTGGCAGGTTTATTTACCAATAAATATTTAGCACCCCAATTTGCCAGATTCACTGCAGCAACTGATAATTCAGGCAGTTCAGGAACAAAAGAGAACAAGGGAAACAAGGAATCATTGATCGATAAATGGGCAGGTATATTTTGCTCTTCATCTATCGAGCAGGCTTCCTTTAATCAGGTATGGAAAATTACTGGAAGAGACAAGAATTTTAAAATGCAGTTTTATCCCGGGCTGGCCTATATTCCTGTCATGATCTTTCTGATATTTTTTCGTGATTTTAATAATATGACAGGTTCAATGTCAAACCTGCACAATGGGAATATGTTTTTGTGGTTGCTTTATCTGGCTATGTTTTCGGTGGCTCTGAGCCTTAGTTTATTGAGCTATTATGAAAACTATTCTGCATCCTGGATCTATCAATCATCTCCGGTTTCAAAACCGGGACAACTCATAAGCGGAGCCATTAAATCATTATTAATCAAATTTTTTGTACCGGTTTATCTGGTACTGAGTATCATTACAGTGATCATTTGGGGACCATCCACCATTGATGATATTGTGCTGGCAGCAAGTAATAATGTATTAATATTTTGCCTGATTGCTATTTTTTCAAAACATTATCTTCCGTTTTCACAACAACCCAACACCAAAGATCAGGCAGGGAAATTTGCTTTAATTATGATTAGAATGTTGTTTATCACTGCCTTGGTAGGTACACATTGGCTGGCTCTTCGTGTTCCCTGGCTGGTTGTGGTGTTAATACCCTTCTCCGTTTGGGGGTCATGGCTGGCCATGAAAAAGATAAGCTCTTGGGAGTGGAAACAAATAGTCGTTTAATTTTTTAAAATAGAATACTGTGAAGTATAAAGCCTTTTTGTTCGATTTGAACGGAACAATGATTGACGATATGGAATACCATATAAAAGCCTGGTATCGAATATTGAATGAGCTGGGCGCCTACATGTCTATGGAAAAAACGAAGGAGGAATGTTATGGAAAAAATTTTGAGTTATTGGAACGAATATTCCCAAACCGATTTTCTGAGGCAGAGAAATTCAATATGAGTTTGGAAAAGGAAAAGCAATATCAAACAGATTTTAAACCCTATCTTAAACTGATTGCCGGACTGGATCAATTCCTAAGATTATCCTTTGATTCGGGAATAAAAATGGCCATTGGCTCTGCAGCCATTATGTATAATATAGATTTTGTGTTGGATGGTTTAAAAATTCGTCGCTATTTTGATGCCATTGTAAGTGCAGATGATGTAAATAATAGCAAGCCCAATCCTGAAACCTATCAGAAATGTGCCAAACTTCTACAGATGGCACCACAGGACTGTCTCGTGTTCGAAGATGCACCAAAAGGAGTAGAAGCCGCTTTGAATGCAGGTATGGATTGCGTTGTACTCACCACGATGCATCAAAAGGAAGAATTTGAATATCCAAATATTATTTCGTTTGAATCGGATTTTAATCGACTGGCTGGAACAGTAGCGAGGTAAAAAGAGCATTCATAAACACTTCTTCTGATTTCAAATTCAGAATCCTTAAAATAGGTAACCTTTGGATGGGGTAGATGTATTGAAACTTTCGGTTTTTTATTTGTTGATATACATTGACGGATGTGTTCTTCCTCAATAGCTCCTGTCTGATTAAAGGAAAAACTTTGTCCTACTTCATGTAAGAAATCAGCTAACTTGTTTTTTTGTAATTCCAAATGGCAAAACCATTCAAGATCACCGCAAATAAAGCGAGATAACCAAGTTCAATACCAATGTCGCTTAGTCCGGATCCTTTCATCACAATCAACCGAACCACTTTGATGAAATGGGTTACAGGTGTTAGGTTAGATATGTTTATGGCCCAATCGGGCATACTATCCACACTCGTAAAAAATCCACTCATCAGCATAAAAACCATCATAAAGAAATAAGCGATAAACATGGCTTGCAATTGAGTATCGGCAAAGGTGGAAATTAGTAATCCGAATCCCAATAAGGCGATAAGGTATATCCCCGCAAAAAGATATAGCACCGGTAAACTTCCATTTGGGAAAATGCCATAAACCAGATACATTACGATAAGACCAATGGTAAATACTATCATGCCTACAATCCAGAATGGGATAAGCTTTCCAAGTATAAACTGCCATTTTTTAATGGGGGTCACATTGATCTGTTCAATCGTTCCGATTTCTTTTTCCTTTACAATATTCAGTGCTGTTATAAAGCCGCCAATCATCGTCAGTAGCAGAACCAATATGCCGGGAACCATATAATATTTGTACTCTGCTCGTGGGTTATACCAATTGGTGCTGGCCACAGAAATGCTGGCGGTTGGCGAACCGGACCTGCCGCTGGGCAATTTTAAGTTTATATCTAGATGGCTGTTGAAATCGGCAATCACTGAAATCAAATAACTACCGCCAATATAAGATCTTGTTCCGTTGATAGCATCTGCCGATAGGTTTACTTTTTGACTACCCTCTCGAACAAGGTTTTTTTCAAAACCAGGTGGAATTTCTAATACCAGATCCACATCGCCAAACTCAATCATTTCCAATCCCTTCTGAAAAGAGGTAGGATTGGCTACTATTTTGAAATATCCTGAGGAAGCAATTTTATTTTTCAGCTGTTGGGAATAGCTGCTATGGTCGTGATCCACATAAGCGATTTTTACATCCTTGACTTCGAAGTTGGCGGCAAATGGCAGAATGATCAACTGCATGGTTGGTGCCACTAACATCATCGCCAAAATGGTTTTGTCCCTTAATATCAACCGAAACTCTTTCTGTAATATGAACAATAACGTTTTCATTTTTTTTAGTTGAAAATTGAAAGTGACTTTTTGTTGTAAGTTGTTGTTAGTTGAAAGCATCTATTCACTTTCGCCTTTCCGCTTTCTACTTATTAAAGTCTTATCTTAAAATTCTTCAATGCCACAAATAATAACCCTACAGACATGCCTGTTAAAATGAGTGTTTCTTTCCATACATACCTAAAACCAAGTCCCTTAAGCATTACAGCTTTTGTGATGTTGTAATAATATTTTGAAGGCACAAGGTATGATGCCCATTGAAACACTTTAGGCATATTTTCCAACGGAAACATGAACCCTGTCAGTAAAAGAGTTGGCAACATCATTCCCATCATGGAGACCAGCATAGCCGTTTGCTGTGAAGCGGTAACATTTGAAATCATCAAACCAAGCGAAAGGCAAGTGACGATAAACAGGATGCTTTCTGCGAAAATAAGTACCAGACTTCCCCGTATTTCAATATTCAAAAAGAAAACGGAAAGCAACAGGATGATGATGAAATTTATCAGAGAAAGGACCAGGTATGGGATTGCTTTTGCTATCAATACCAATATTGGCTTGAATGGCGATACCAGTAATATCTCCATCGTTCCACGTTCTTTTTCTCTTACCACTGCAACAGAAGTAAGTGCAGTACTCACAATCATAAATATCAAGGCAATCACACCGGGAATAAAGTTGAGCGATCCGTTTTGTTCCTCATTGTACAACATTTTCATTTCGGGTATAATCTGGTAATTCAGTGTAGTATTTGGGTTGAGCTCCTGTTGATAATGGCTGATAATGGCATTCAGATAGTTGGTTAGAGTGGTGGCTGTGTTGGGGTCCGAAGCATCGGCAATAACCTGTACCTGCGCTCCTCCGGTTTTATAGAGGTCTGAACCGAAATTGGACGGAAATATTAGGGCACATTTTATTTCTCCCTGTAAGAAACGTTTTTCAATGTCTTTGTAATTTGCGGCCAGTTCCTTTATCTTAAAGTAGGAACTGGAATGTAACTTGGAAATAATCTGCTCGGACTGTACATCGCGGGCATTGTTCAATACGGCAATTCCGATATTTTTAACCTCACTGCTCAATGCATATCCAAAAAGTACAATCTGAACAATTGGCATACCAAAGAGTATTAACAAGGTACGCTTGTCTCTAAATACATGATAAAATTCTTTGCGTATGAAAGCGAGTAGTTGTTTCATTTCTTTATGTATAAATCTTTAATAGAAACCGGGGAAAGCAGATTTAATGATTCAGTTGAAATTTTGAATATTAATCCGATAACCGTTTCGCTCCTCTTGCTAATTGATAAAAGACATCGTCCATTGAATCGGTATTGAACATTTTTTTCAGATTGGTTGGACTGTCCAAAGCTTCCACACGACCATCCACCATCACACTAATGCGGTTGCAATACTCGGCTTCGTCCATATAGTGGGTGGTGACGAAAACAGTAATGCCATTGGCTGCGGCTACGTAAATCATATCCCAAAACTGTCTCCTGGTTACAGGATCAACCCCTCCGGTTGGTTCATCTAAAAACACGATTTTGGGACGGTGGAAAATGGCCACCGAAAACGCCAACTTTTGTTTCCAGCCTAAAGGCAGTTCTCCAACTAATTTTTTAGCTTCTTTTTCCAGTCCCAATGTGGTAATGAGTTCGTTGCTGCGTATTTTGATATCAGACCTCGAAACGCCATATACACCGCCGTAAAACTCAATGTTTTCTAAAATGGTCAGGTTGTCGTATAACGAAAATTTCTGGCTCATATAACCGATATTCTTTTTTATGTTTTCCTTCTGTTTATACACATCAAAGCCAGCCACCGTGGCCTCACCTGAACTGGGATAGGAAAGTCCACAAAGAATACGAATCGCTGTTGTTTTTCCTGCTCCATTGGCACCGAGAAATCCAAAAATTTCTCCCTGTTCCACATCGAAAGTAATATTGTCCACGGCTTTGAAATCGCCGAATTGCTTTGTCAGATTTTTACATTCAATGGACAATTGACGATTGACAATTGACGTTGCTGTATTTTTTATATTGTTACCCATATTTTCCTTATTTTTTTATTCTAATTGCAAAAGATTGTCAACTATCCATTGTCAATTTTCCACTATTCTCATTCATTAACTTTATAAAACTGTCCTCAATCGTTGGTGTTACCATTTTTACTTCCAATCCCTCGATGTTATTTGTTCCAGCAATCCGCATTACGGTCAACACATCCGCCTCATCTGTTTTCATAGTCAGGTGTAAATACTCACCAAAAGGATAACAACTTTCCACTTCTTCAGCCGAGCGTAAATCCTTCAAGAGCTTATAAATATTATGGGCTTTGGCTGCAAACAAGGTTTTCGGATAGCTTTTGATGATATTGTCGGGCCTGTCAATAGACATAATGCTTCCGTTCTGTATCAAAGCAATCCGGTCACAAAGCGTGGCTTCATCCATATACGGAGTGGAAACTACAATCGTGATGCCTTGCTTTTTCAGGTTGCCAAGCATATCCCAAAACTCTTTCCTAGAAACCACATCTACACCCGTGGTTGGCTCGTCCAAAAACAAAACAGTAGGCTTATGAATTAGGGCACAGCACAGGGCTAACTTTTGCTTCATACCACCCGAAAGTTTTCCTGCTCGACGGTGGCTGAACGGCTTTATTTGTTCGTAAATATCTTTGATGAGTTCGTAGTTTTCCTCAATGGTAGTTCCGAAAACTGTAGCAAAAAATGAAAGGTTTTCCTGTACAGTCAGGTCCTGATACAAAGAAAACTTACCGGGCATATAACCCACCATATTTCGGATTTCCTTATAGTTGGTTACCACGTCAAAATCTTCTACGATAGCCGTTCCGCTATCAGCAAGCAATAACGTGGTCAGGATGCGGAATATGGATGTTTTGCCCGCGCCATCGGGACCAATCAAGCCGAACAATTCGCCTTTTTGAACTTCAAAAGAAACATCGTTCACCGCTTTCACTTCACCATTATTGTAGGTTTTGATAATATTTTTTACGCTTACTGATTTCATTTAATTGACAATTGATAGTTGACAATGGACAATTATTGTTCATTATTATTATAAACTCGTCTTTGTACTTTTAACAATGCTGAGTAAAAGTTTCAGTAATTCTGAACAATCGTTTTTGAAGGATTGAAATTCTGTTTCATTCAGGTATTCTGTATCTTTCATCAGCATTAACCAATATTCTGTTTCGTTGGCTTCTTTTTAATGCCAGATTCATTTTATTCAAAAAATCAGCTTTCGATTGAGCGTGTTCAGCTTCTTTTAGGAATGCTTCGATTGCCGTTCCACATCTCAACATTTGTTTGGAAAAAACAAATTCTTGTTACTCATGTGATAGATATTGGTTCAATTTCACCATTCGTATCGCAAAAGCAAAAGAATTAATAGTAAATATATTTTCCATACTTATTGAATTGAAAATTGATAATGGACAGTTGACAATTATTCTTAATTATCGATTTCCACGTTCAAAGTTGGTTTTAAAATTTATTCAATCTAAAGGGTGTTTTTCATTGTCAATTGTCGACTTTCAATTGTCAATTAAACAAAACTTCTCCATACATTCCTATTTTCAGATAGCCGTCATTTTTTACGGTTACTTTAATGGCATACACAAGGTTGGCCCTTTCGTTTTTGGTTTGGATAGTCTTGGGCGTAAATTCTGATTTTGAAGAAATCCAATTGATGGTTCCCTGATATTTTTTATATCCGTCTTTGCCATCATCAATTCGAACCGTTACATATTGCCCTACCTTTATTTGTAGCAGTTGAATTCCGGAAACATAAGCCTTTAAATCTAGCGTTTCGGTATTGGCAATTTTATACAGTGGTTTGCCTACGACCTGCATTTCGCCCTGCAAAGCATAATTAGCTAATACTGTTCCATTAGTCGGGTTGATGATCTGTCCTTTATTGATTTGCTCCTGAAGCTGTGCCGCCGCTTTTTCCATGGGTACCTTTTCGCTCAATATGCTACGGTTTTGCGTATTGGTATTGTAGGTGTTCAGTTTTAATTGTTGTTCCAAAACAGCAATCTGCTTTTTCATTTGGTCGATAGCTGCATTGATGTCGTCTAACTGTTTGCGTGTGGCAGCATCGGCCTTTACCAGATTTTCAGTTCGGGTTTTTTCTCTTAACTGTTGCGACAATTGTGATTTTTGCACTTCCAACTGACGGCGTACCAATTCGGCTTGGTCGCTTGGTGCAACTGTTTTTTCGCTCAATGCGGCAATGCTGGCTTCGGTTTGAGCTTTTTGCAGTTCTACAATTTTTACATCAATCTGCCCCACATTGTCTCCGGGTTTTAATAGAGTGCCCTCTTTTACATTATACGATAACAACACACCATTTTGCTGTGCCGATACGATGACTTCATCTGCCTCAAAGTTTCCTGAAGCGTCATAATCAATTTTTTGAGTACAAGCATTTAGAAATAATGCCGCTAAAACGATTGACAATGATTTTTTGATTGACGATTGACAGATGACGGCCAACAATTTATTGATCTTACTTTTCATCTTTTCTATTTTTTTAAATTTTACTCTATGTTTAATTGCTTTTTGAATTTGTTATTTTCTTTGCCCATTGATTTAATTTCCTGATTTGAATTTTAAATTATACTGTGCTTGCAACAACTGTATTTGATGTAGAATAAGATTTTGCTTGGCAGCATTTTCATTATTAACCTTTTGAATATATTCGTGGGTAGTGATGACACCATTTGCCAACTGTGCCGAAGCGGATTGGGTGACTTCTTCCCGTAACGCTATCGTCTTATTATCCTGACCAATCATTTCGGTGTACTTCTTCACGTTTTCGTTCTGCTGTGCAATATCCATCTGTACATTGCGGATAAAAGTTTCTTTGTCTGTCTCTGCATTCAGACTATTCAGATTGTAAATTGCACGTTGATTTTTCAGGGTATAAAGACTTCCAAGCGACCAATTCAGGCGGATACCCGTAATATACCAAGCGCCGAAGTCATTAGAAATTGGATTAAACGTTGGTCTTCCGTAAGCACCCTGAAAAAAAGCTTTGAAAGTGGGCAGATAACTTGATTTAAGTTGCTTCGACTGTGTTTCGAAAATGTTTTTCTGCAAGTCGAACATTTTTAGTTCAGGGCGATTGATTTCCCCTGAAGCAAATATCGATTCTGGTTTTACCAAATCTGATGAAGAGGCAACTTCCTTACCGATAAAAATCGAAAGCATTTTCAGGAAAGCCGAACGGTTTCCCATGTAATCAATATTTGTCGATTTGGTATTTTCAATCTCCGCTTTGATTTCGTTTACATCGCTGGCATAGGCCGTTCCGTATTTGTAAGCGGACTCTGTTTTATCCAATTGGGTTTGAAGATTGGCAATTTTCAAATTGTTAATTTCCAATTGTGCATCCATCAAAAAAATGGAAAAGAAAATAGTGTTAATACGGTCGTTGATGGCGTATAGATCCACTTCCACATTTTGTTTTTGTAATCCGGCGTTGGCTTTTGTTATTTCATTTTGATTTCGGGTATTGCCACCATCGAACAACAATTGCTCTACCTCTCCCGAAATTCTGTACTGGTCTTTGCTAAATTCCGGGAACGAAAATCCTGTTGGTAAAAATCCTCCAAGCAATTCGCTATAATCTACTACTTGCGATTGGTAGGTGGCCTGACCCGCAATGTTGAACTGTGGTAAAAACTTTTTGTTAGCATTCCAAATGGTGTAATCTACCGATTGGCTTATCAAATCCATTTTTTTGATTGCTGGATAATTCGCCTTTGCCAGTCTGTAGCATGCCTCCAAGGTAATTGACTGTGCATTGGCGTAGCTAAATGCAAATAGCCCACAGCCCAAAAGCAAAATTATTCTGTTCATCATGATATTTTGTTTTTTCGTTTTAATCATTTGATTAGATTTTAGGCAAAAAAAATTATTTTGCCTTCATCATAGCTTTTATCCAAACGGGAATAAGTTTTTTACGATCCTGCATCATCATTTCAAATTGCGTGTTGCTTACCCCGCCAACTAATTTTAATAAAGGACTTGAAATAAATGGGAAAACGGTTAACGCCAGCAAGTTTATTAAGAAATGAAAAGGATTTGGTTCAACGATTTTTCCCTTAGTCACATATTCCTGATGCTGTTTAAAAAAAACAGATTGCATTAAAGGTTGTAGAACGGGCAAACTTTCAAATAATCCATCAGCATCGTTACGTATTTCGCTCAACATAAATATTGGGATATTTGGTTCTTTAACGATGAAGTCTATGTAGTTGGAAGCAATTAACTCAATTTTTTTTTCAAAACTGCTTTTCTCATTATTGAGAATGAATGTCATATTTTGCACAAAGCCCGACACTGTTTCCAGCATAATGAGGTGAAACAGTTTTTCTTTGCTTCGAAAATAATAATTGAGCAGTGCAAGGTTGATTCCTGATTCCTCCGCAATATCTCTAGTTCTTGTTGCAGCAAAACCTTTCCTATAAAAAACAACTCTGGCAGCCTTTTTTATTTTCTCTTCAGTAGAAGTGTCGATTGTTTTTGCATTTTTACTCTTCGCCATTTTTGAATGATGATATTTTCGAAGACAAAGATAAAAGCAATCATTTGATTTATCCAATTATTTTAATCAGATGATTAAAATGTATGCTCAAAATCAAAATTCTTTTGAGAGATGTGGAAATTGATGGGCTTGAGAATAGCTACAAGTATTGTCCAACTAACTGCAAGGGAGATGTCGTACTGATTTTTTCTGAAGTAAAAGTTTTGTGGTCTATTTGACCTGCGCTTTTTGTTACAAATAATACCAGGGATTTCTTTTAGATGAACTAATATAATTCTTTATGTTCCTCAGAAAGGCCAGAACCATATAAATGATAATGGGAGAACCCATTGTCAATACAGAAGAATAAATAAAATATTGACGAATGCGGCAAGGTGAGATATCAAGTTTATCCCCAATAGAAGAACAGACTCCAAAGGCATTCCATTCTACAAAGCTTTTTAATCGGTTCATAAGTTTTTAGGATTTGTACCTTCAAAATTATTAAATCTGGAAATAACTTGTGCATCCGATTTTTTATATTTATGAACGGAGGTTGGATAATGATAAATATACTGCATCAAATAAGGCTTTTGGAATGGATGTAAAACTATTTGAATACCCAATTGATGCCATTCCCCAGCTTTGAAAGTTTGATCTGGAAGACCAATTGTTCTTCCCGATAATAAATTCTTGTAAAGGATTATTATTTAAATATTTAATTGCTACATTTAACCCTAAATAATTTTATTCAATTAATCTAACGTAAGCTATTATGAAGTCAAGTACAAGATTCCAGCTTTCTTTCATGATGTTTTTAGAGTTTTTTATTTGGGGTGGGTGGTTTGTTACTTTAGGAACTTTTTTAGGTACTAATTTAAAAGCAAACGGTCTGGAAACAGCCAATGTGTTTTCAACCCAATCTTGGGGTGCTATCATTGCACCTTTTATTATTGGCTTGGTTGCTGATCGATTTTTTAATGCTGAAAAAATATTAGGGGTGCTTCACCTGATAGGAGCTGGTCTGATGTACATGATGTTCAAAGCAGAGAATGTAGCAGTATTTTATCCCTATGTGCTAGCCTACATGATTTTATATATGCCTACCTTGGCACTCGTGAATTCTGTCTCTTTCAGACAAATGAGCAACCCAGAGAAAGAATTTCCTTCCATTAGAATTTTTGGCACCATTGGCTGGATCATCGCAGGGCTGATTATTAGCTATGTATTTCATTGGGACAATGAACAAAATAATACCACAAATGACACATTAAGGAATACCTTTTTGATGGCTTCTATTGCCTCGTTTATTTTAGGTTTATTTAGTTTCACACTACCTAAAACACCTCCCCAAAAAGCGGATAAGGGTGCTTCGGTTAGCCAGATACTTGGACTGGATGCACTAAAATTATTAAAAGACAAGAACTTTTTAATTTTCTTTATTGCCTCTGTTCTAATATGTATTCCACTGGCTTTTTATTATCAGAATGCCAACCCATTCTTAACGGCTGTAGGGCTGGAAAATCCAACCGCCAAAATGGCTATTGGTCAGGTTTCTGAGGTTTTATTTTTGCTTATGATTCCGTTTTTATTTAAGAGATTCGGATTCAAGAATACTATCCTGATAGGCATGCTAGCCTGGGCTGTTAGATATCTTCTTTTTGCCTATGGCAACGCAGGTGATCTTTCCTTTATGTTGATCATTGGTATTGCATTGCACGGTATTTGCTATGATTTCTTCTTTGTATCAGGGCAGATATACACGGATGCTAAGGCAGGCGAAAAATTTAAAAGTTCTGCACAGGGATTGATAACACTTGCAACCTATGGTGTAGGTATGTTAATAGGATTTTGGGTGGCAGGTTTTGTAACAGAGAGTTACAAAGCTGCTCAAAACAATGACAGCTATTGGCATAACGTGTGGCTGGTGCCTGCTGGTATTGCAGCAATAGTATGTTTCCTATTTGCTGTTGTGTTTAAAAATGATAAAAAAACTGTAGAAGAACATGTCTAATACTTCAAGAAGAAATATGCTGAAAACACTTGCAGTGGGTACTTTGGCCGCAGGCGTTTCACCATTAAGTGCCATTGCCAATGAAGACAAAACAATGAGTAAATTAAGAGGAAATATTAACCACAGTGTTTGCCAATGGACTTTTGGAAAAGTGCCATTGGAGGAGTTGTGTACTGTAGTGAAAAAAATGGGACTGAAAGCCATTGACCTGTTGGCTCCCAAAGATTGGCCTGTGATTCAAAAGCATGGCATCACCTGTAGCATGTGCTATATCCCTGGAAAAGTGAGCCTTACCGATGGCTTTGGTGAAAAGAAATTTCATCCTGGGCTGATCAAAGATTTTGAAGAAGGAATTCCATTGGTGGCCAAAGCTGGGTATAAAAACCTAATTTGCTTTAGCGGCAACCGGCGGGGTATGGATGATGAAACCGGGCTAAATAATTGTGTGAAAGGTCTGAAAAAATTATTGCCACTTGCAGAAAAGAACAAAGTGGTACTAGTGATGGAACTGCTCAATAGTAAACGTGATCATAAGGATTATTTGTGCGACCACACAGCCTGGGGAGTGGAACTATGCAAAAGGCTTGGCAGCGAAAACTTTAAACTGCTTTACGATATCTACCACATGCAGGTGGATGAAGGCAATGTGATTCAAAACATTCGCGACAATCATCAGTATATTGCACACTATCACACTGCAGGTGTACCAGGTAGAAACGAGCTGAATGACAAGCAGGAACTTTACTATCCGGCTATTATGAATGCCATTGTAGCCACTGGCTTCAAAGGTCATGTAGCACAAGAGTTTATCCCTACCGGAAAAACGGATAAAGAAAGATTCAAAGCACTGGAAGATGCAGTTAGAGTGTGTGATGTATAATCTGCAATCCGCAATCAATAATCTGCAATTTGTAATCTACAATCTAAAATCATAAATAATAATGGATCGGAAGCATTTCTTAAAACTGGGAGGAACGGCTGCATTGGGCTTGGCATTCACCTCCTGCGGAACCAGCAAAGCCGCCACAGGACAAGGTACTATCAAACAATTGGGCATACAATTATATTCTCTCAGAGACGATTTGCCAAAAGATCCGCAGGGTGTATTGAAAAAAATATCAAGCTTTGGGTTCAAACAAATTGAAAGTTATGAAGGTAACAAGGGGATGTTTTGGGGCATGGGGAACAAAGGATTCAAAAAATATCTGGATGACATTGGCTTGACCATCGTGAGTAGTCATTGCGATTATAAAAAAGACTTTGAACAAAAAGCAGCCGAGGCTGCTGAGATCGGTATGAAGTATTTGATATGTCCTTGGATGGGACGACAAAGGTCCTTGGAGGATTATAAAAGAGCGGCCGATGAGTTTAATAAGGCAGGTGAAATTTGCCGAAAAAACGGAATAAGATTTGCCTACCACAATCACGACTATACTTTTCGCCTGCAAAATGGTCAGATGCCACAAACTATCCTAATGGATAATACAGATCCGGCATTAGTAGATTTTGAAATGGATATGTATTGGGTGGTTACCGCCAATCAAAACCCCGTGGAGTGGATGCAAAAGCACAGATGGCGATTTAAGTTGTGTCATATCAAGGACAGAAAGAAAAACATGCCCTACAAAGAAGGAGAGGGCAATCAAAGTTGCATTGTAGGCAATGGTTCCATTGATTATAAATCCATATTGACACAGGCAAAAAACCTGGGTATGGAGTACTATGTTTTGGAGCAGGAGGCCTACGAAAAAGCACCATTGGATTGTGTGAAAGAAGGAGCTTCTTACCTAAACAAACTGGTGTTTTAAACCAAAAATATTTCTAAAATCCGAAATGCATGGATCAACTGTCCTAGGTTGGTTTCATGCATTTTTTATGTCATCCAAGTTCAGTTAAATATATCGTAGATCATATCAATACTATGAAAACCAATAATTTAAATTTGAGATGATCATTCAAATAGTATCACCCTGCTTCAATATATTTATTTTTTATGCTAAGGTTAAAATATTACAAGCGGTTAAATTCTTATTTACTTAACCATTAACTTCGTTACCAAAATTTAATAAGTTACTGTATGAAGAAAATGATTCTTTCCCTATGTCTGGGTCTTCCAGCCATTGCTTTTGCGCAACAGAACGCAACTGTGAAAGGTTCTCTGAGCAATATCAAAGACCCTATTCCAACAATCTATTTTGCCTATCGGCATGATGGCAATAATTTGATTGATAGTGCAAAGGTTACAAATGGTGCTTATACTTTTAAATTAGAAACCGAGTTGCCAGCACTTATCACCTTATTGACAGTTGATCCTAATGGTGAAATAAGACCAGGCAAAAAAGATATCGCCCGTGTTTATCTTCAAAATGGTATCAATTCTGTGAGTTCAAAAGACTCGTTCTCCAATGTATCTGTGAAAGAATCCAAAGCACATGCTGAGTATGCAAAGTTGAATGATGCGACAATGCCTGTTCAAAAAGAGGTTCAAGATCTGATTGCCAACTACAATGTCCTGGCCAAAAAGAAAGATTCTGTAGGTATCGAAAAACTGATGAAGGACTATGATGGTTTGCAGGAAAAACTGAGTGAGATTTATGGAGATTATGTGAAAAAGAATTCCAATTCACCAATTGCTTTGTACGCATTGGGCTTGTTTGCAGGCAATGATATAGATGTGGAAAAAGTAGAACCATTGTATAATTCCCTGTCGGCCACTACCCGTAGTTCAGCTGCCGGTGAGCGGTTCAGCAAAAAATTGGCGATAGCGAAGGCAACATCGGTAGGAGCTATGGCTCCGCTTTTCTCACAGGCAGATACAACTGGTAAAGAAGTAACGCTGGCTTCTTTCAAAGGCAAATATGTTTTGATCGATTTCTGGGCAAGCTGGTGTGGTCCCTGCCGTGCAGAAAATCCAAATGTGGTAGCCGCCTTTAATAAATTCAAAGAAAAAAACTTTACCGTATTGGGTGTTTCGTTGGATGATGAAGAAAGAGATGGTCATAAAAAATGGCTGGCAGCTATTGCCAAAGACAACCTTACCTGGACCCAGGTTTCTGATCTTAAGTTTTGGGAAAACGAAGTAGCCAGGCAATATGGAATCCAGTCCATTCCTCAAAACTTCCTTCTGGATCCAACCGGGAAAATCATAGCAAAAAATATCAGAGGAGAAGAGCTACATACCAAATTGGCTGAATTGATAAAATAACTCATTAGTGGTACTTTTTCAGAGCCGACTTCAAATTTTGAAGTCGGCTTTTTTATTCAAAAATCCAGACAAAACCACCACTTCAGAGCGGAGATCGCTGTTCTTTTTTCCTATTGCCCAATATTATATTCATATATGACCGCTATCAGTTTTTTTTATAAATAAGGAGTACTATCTTTAGAACAGATAAAGCAGTATGCCCACTGAAGCTGCCATTACTAAAGTTAAAAATCAAATACTTATGGTTACAGAAGCACAACACAATGCATTGATTTCAGAGTGTAAACAATGGTATGATGTACTGGTATCCTACCGCACCAGAATCAATAACCTTAAGAATGAGTTGTATCTTTTTGCCCCCGGTAAAACGGAAGACAATGTACTAAGGGATATTGAGCACTTTCATAATCAGTTCCATATTCAGTTGATCAATGTGCATGATTTGAAACATCAAATTAAGCACCATATCACAGAAGCCGACAGGCATCCAAACTTTGGGCACAGAATACCTCATCATTTTGTAAAAGAAAAATTCGACAACCTGCTTTTGGACCTCGATAAATTAGAAGATGACTTTCACAGCTTTGTAAATTCCTGATAGGGGATGAAGCGGCCAGCCTTATTCAGGCTGGCTGTTTGCTTTTTGTGCATAGATGTTTTCAAGGTCAGCATAGTTTTTTTCATATTTTAAATCAAAAGATATGCCTACATACGATTCGAACCATGTAAAAAATATTGTCCTGCTGGGACATGCCGGTAGTGGAAAAACCACTCTCGCAGAAAGCATGCTCTACCAGGCCGGCGCCATCAAACGGTTGGGAACTATTGCCGCTGGAAATACAACCAGCGATTACCACCAGTTAGAAACCGAAAGACAAAGCAGTGTTTTTGCTTCGCTGATGCATACTGTTTGGAAAGATTTTAAGATCAATATCATCGACGCACCAGGATATGACGACTTTAACGGAGAAGTTATCAGTTCTTTGCGAGTGGCGGATACCGGTGTCATTGTGTTGGATGCTGCTTCTGGTGTAGAAGTAGGAACCGATATTGTTTGGGAATACACCAACCGGTTCAAGACTCCAACTCTTTTTGTCATGAACAAATTAGATTCACCCGATGCGGATTTCGATAAAACCCTGCAGCAAGCTAAGGCACATTTTGGAAATAATGTCGTAGCAGTTCAATATCCACTCAATGCCGGCTCCGGTTTCAATGCTATTATTGATGTACTAGCTATGGTGATGTTTAAGTATGGCGTCGAGGGTGGAAAGCCCGAAAAACTTCCTATTCCGGATAGTGAAAAAGATCGTGCCGATTTTCTGCATAAGGAACTAATAGAAACCATTGCTTCCAATGATGAGGGGCTGATGGAAAAATATTTTGACAAAGGAGAACTGACAGAAGATGAAATGAAAACTGGTTTACATGCGTCGATGATCAAACATGATATTTTTCCGGTGTTTTGTGCCGCCGGTGAAAAAAATATGGGGGCTGGTCGTATCATGAGTTTCATAGATTATATCTGTCCAGCTGCCAACGAAATGCCTCCACAAGAAACTAAATCTGGAGCCAACCTAAAGTGTGATACCAAAGGACCAGCCTGCATTTTTGTTTTTAAAACGATCATCGAGCCACATATTGGAGAACTAAGTTTGTTCAAAGTATTTAGTGGCACAATCAGAACAGGTGCCGAATTGGTAAACGAAAATACTGGCGTGGTAGAAAAAATAAATCAGTTGTTCCTGATGGAAGGCCGCAATCGTATCCCGGTTCAGGAACTGACCGCTGGGGATATTGGTGGCACGTTGAAATTGCGCAGCACCCATGTCAATAACACGCTGCACGAAAAAGGTAGCAACCTGGAACTGGAGCCCATCGAGTTTCCAAATCCAAATCTCACCATGGCCATTAGCACATCCAACAAAGGCGATGAGGAAAAACTGTCTCAGGCTTTGCATAGTTTGCAGGAGGAAGATGCTTCCATCCGAATAGAAGTTTCGCAAGAGTTAAAACAAACTTTGTTGCATTGCCAGGGCGAGCTCCATCTGAAAGTGTTGCAATGGAAAATTGAAAACGTGCATAAACTAGATGTTAAGTTCGACAAACCTAAAATCCCCTATCGTGAAACCATTGGCCGTCGGGCAGAAGGAAGCTACAGACATAAAAAACAGAGTGGGGGATCTGGACAGTTTGCTGAAGTTTATTTGCGGATAGAACCCTGGTTTCAGGACATGCCCAATCCCGAAGGTTTAAACTTAAGAAGCAAGGAAGAAATAAATCTGGACTGGGGTGGAAAACTTGTATTTTGCAATTGCATTGTAGGGGGAGTGATAGATACTCGCTTTTTACCTTCGATCATGAAAGGTGTAATGGAGAAAATGCAAAATGGCCCCCTCACCGGTTGCTATGCACGGGACATCAGGGTAAGTGTGTACGATGGTAAAATGCATGATGTGGACAGCAATGACATATCCTTTAAGATTGCCGGATTGCATGCATTTCGCCATGCTTTTTTAGATGCCGATCCTCAACTATTGGAACCTATTTATAAGGTAGAGATCGTTTGTCCCGATGAAATGGTTGGAGCGGTTATGGGCGACCTTCAAACCCGAATGGGTGTGGTGGAAGGCATTGACTCCGATGGGCATTTTCAAAAAATAATAGCCAAAGCACCTTTGGCACAAATGAGCCAGTACAGTAGCACCCTCAGAGGCCTCACACAAGGGAGAGCCAGATTCTCCATGCAATTCGATTCTTATGCACCGGTTGCCTACGAAGTACAACGAAAACTGATGGAAGCTTACAGCAAACACGAAGAGCTGGTAGGTTGATCATTTCAATACTAAACCAAAAAAACGCTGTATATACCCATACAGCGTTTTTTTTCCCCATCCTTTGGCCACTACGACCAAGCTCCCCAATCAATATTAATCTCAATGTCTGGGTGCAAACTCTTGGCAACCGGACAAGTAAGACCCGTATTTTTTAATATAATTTTTGTTTTTTCATCAAGCCCTGCCAGCGATTCAGGAATATGAAATCTTAAATCAATACCACTTACTCTTCGCGGATCAGCTGCCATTTTTTTCAACACTTCAATTTTGATTTCATTCAAATCAAATTCCATCGTTCTTGCCTTGATGCCCATTACCGTGATCATGCAAGTTCCCAAACTGGTGGCCAGCAAATCTGTTGGAGAAAATCGCTCACCCTTCCCGTTATTATCCGTAGGCGCATCCGTTTCAAAATGATTGCCACTTTTCAAATGCGTACAGGTGGTACGCAAATCACCATTATAAATTACTTCTGAGGTCATGTGTATGTTTTTTGTAAAGATAAATACTGAGGTGTTGTCAGAATCAATTAAATACCGATGGTTGAATCTCCTGTTATCGTTTTATTTTTTTATGTAGCCAGCAATCAATAGTACCCATCTACATTGTGACACTTCCTTCAACTGCAGTGCATATAGCATCTCATACAATCGATACCATCATTTCACTAATAAATGAAGTACCCATAATTAATTCCCTATTTTTAGGCCATCAATATTTGTTTACGTCCAGCATTGAATATAGTTTTTGTAAAAGCACTTTACACAAGTGTCAAAGTTGCTAATGCAGAAACATCCTCGCCTTTACAATATTGAAATTGACTGAAGGTCGGTAGCATTGTACCATTCATTCAGGAAGAAAGGCAATCGGATTGGAACATTATAGAGTGTAAAAATATTTCATGTGTGCATTATTAATCAAAAGTGATGAGTTGGGTATTTGTAAATGATAATTATTTTGAAGAGAATGATTCTGTTTTAGGAGTGGGGGACCTCTCCATTCAAAGAGGATATGCGGTGTTTGATTATTTCAGAACCAGAGAAAATAAACCCCTGTTTCTAGATGATTATCTGAACCGATTTTTCAATTCTGCCAAAGAATTGTTTATTGACATACCCTGTACTCCTGATCAAATAAAGGAAGTGATATACAAGCTCATAGATCTGAACAATATTCCACAGAGTGGTTTTAGACTGACAGCTACCGGAGGCTATGCGCCCGACAACTATCTACCCGTAAAAGGCAACCTGATCATTCAGCAACAGGCGATCACCCTTCCCACCAAGGAAAAATTTGAACAAGGCATAAGGATCATTACCCATCCCTATACACGCGATTTCCCAACAGCTAAGTCCACAAATTATCTAATGGGCATCTGGATGCAACAACAACTGGTAAAAAAACAAATCGATGATCTGCTTTATTATTCCGATGGTATTATTTCAGAATTTCCAAGAGCCAATGTTTTTATCATTAGCCAAACAGGAGAACTTATTACACCATCCAATAATGTTTTAGAAGGAATTACCCGCAAACAAATTCTAACATTCGCTTCCGATTTCCTGCCAGTATCAACCAGAGATATCACAATAGATGAATTAAAAAAAGCTGCAGAAGTTTTTATGACAAGTACCACCCGACGAATACTACCTGTAGTAGAAATTGATGGCAAAAAAATAGGTGAGGGGAGGGCAGGGACATTGTCCACCCGGCTCCTGAATCGTTTTTTATCCTTCGAACAGGAGTATCTTTTGGCAAATTAATACAAGCCATACTTTTCAGTCGATCAACACTTATTAATATTTTGTTTTCAGCATAGCAATTCGAAAATATTATATAGATTTATCTTTCAAAAATTAAAACTGTATTAGATGACAACAATCAAAGGCCCGGGAATTTTTCTTGCACAATTTTTAGGCGATAAACCACCCTTCAATAACCTTGAGTCGATTTGTTTGTGGGCTGCTGACAAAGGTTTTGTAGCGGTACAAGTACCCACTGGAGATTCAAAAATTTTTGATTTGAAACTAGCCGCAGAAAGTATTACCTATGCCGACGAAATAAAAGGGTTGGTAGCCTCCTGTGGCTTGGAAATTTCGGAATTGTCCACCCATTTACAAGGTCAGTTGGTAGCTGTTCATCCGGCATACGATCTTTTGTTCGATGGGTTTGCAGCTCCAGAAGTGAGAGGGAATTCCAAAGCCAGAACCGAATGGGCTGTGCAGCAATTGAAGTATGCAGCCAAAGCCTCGCAAAATCTGGGACTGAATGCTCATGCCACTTTTAGTGGCTCGCTTTGCTGGCATTTGTTTCATCCCTGGCCTCAAAGACCCCCTGGATTGATCGAGGATGGTTTTACTGAACTAGCAAAAAGATGGACACCGATATTAAACTATTTTGATGAATGTGGAGTGGACGTGTGTTACGAAATACATCCTGGAGAAGATCTGTTTGACGGTCAGACCTATGAAATGTTCCTAGAAAAAGTGAACAATCATGCTAGGGCTTGCTTACTGTACGATCCTTCCCATTTTGTTTTGCAACAGTTGGACTATATTCAGTACATAGATTTTTATCATGAACGCATCAAAGCATTTCATGTAAAAGATGCTGAGTTTAATGCATCAGGCAGACAAGGGACTTTTGGAGGATATCAGGGTTGGTTGCATCGGGCCGGCCGCTATCGAAGCCCCGGAGATGGTCAGGTGGATTTTAAAACAATCTTTTCCAAACTGGCTCAGTACGATTATGCAGGTTGGGCAGTGATGGAATGGGAGTGTTGTATCAAGAGTCCTGAAGATGGTGCCAGCCAAGGGGCTCCTTTTATCAAAGATCATATCATACGGGTGACAGACAAAGCCTTTGATGATTTTGCAGCTACCGCCACGGATGGTGATTTTAATAAAAAGGTATTGGGATTGGATTGATTATTTTCTGTCAAAATATTTTTATGAAATACGGTTTGCTTGCTATTATTTTTGCAGTCATCCTCATTTCTTGTGGTTCAGGCGGTGAAGAGAAAAACGCTGTAAAAGATGGACTTGAGTCTAATCCAATATATCAAAAAGGAATGATGCTTACAGAAAGATTTCAATGCATGAGCTGCCACAAGGTAGATGAAAAGCTTTCCGGACCAGCCTATACCGAAGTGGCGAGAAAATATGCCGGTGCTGGCGAAGCCACCATCAACAAACTGGCCAAGAAAATAATAGAGGGCGGTTCAGGCGTTTGGGGCGAAACAATGATGACATCACATCAAAATGTAACCGTTGTGGAAGCTAAGGAAATGGTGCAGTATATATTGATGCTAAAATAAACAGAAAGGTAATTATCGGTTTTGACAAGATAGTAGATGGAGATAAGAAGATGTTTGTTGGGTGTAGTCTGAAAAAAGGTGGCTGTAACTGATAGGTTTAGGGTTTTCATTCGAATGTATTTTTTTGGGTACCGGCAACCAAATATTTTAAGTCTAATATTCCATACCAAAGCATCATTGATTAATTTTGTGTATAAAAAAAGAAAAAGTGGGGTTTGAGAATTGTGCCATTTCCGAAATAACAATTGCTGAATGGAAGTATGGTGTTGAAAAAAGTTTACAAAAAGAAAAAAACCGAAAGACAATAGAAAGGTTTCAAACATTGTTAAATATCATTCCAGTTTTCCCATCATTAGATATTGATGCTAAAGAGAAAGCAAGATTAAAAACTATAGGAAAAGTCTTGGATGATTTTAATTATGAGCTCAACGTACATCTTTAACCATTTTATCCTTAAAACAAAAAATGTTAGTGATTTTGAAAGAGTAGAGAATTTAACAATCCAAAATTGGGCAGTGGATTAGAAGTATTGTATCATCCAAAAGTTATTGTATAATCCAATGAACAAATTGAACGCTGATAGAAAAATAATTTAAAAACATATATTTAATACGATGAACAAAACAATTTTCGGAATAATCATTATTATGTGTGCACTTGCAGTTTATTCCTGTGCACCACGTGCAAATAGGAACACAAAAGTTCCTGAAGCCCAAAAAGTGGAAGTGAAACCTGAGCCAAAACCAGTACCGCCACCACCTCCTGCGCCAAAACCAGTACCAGCGGTGGTGAGTCTTAATAGTTTATCAGCTAAAGAAAAAGCTGCCGGATGGAATTTGATATTTGATGGTGCCAGTACAGATGGCTGGCATGCTTATGGCTCCAGAACCATTGGTACTGCCTGGAAAGTTGCCAATGGAGCCATTTGGTTGGATAATAAAAATGACGGTCAGCCTAAGTCAGGAGGTGATATCATTACAGATAAGGAGTATAGCAACTTTGAGCTACAGATTGACTGGAGAATCAGCAAGGCGGGCAATAGCGGCATTTGTATATTTATTCTTGAGAATAAGGACAAATATAAATACATGTGGGGAACAGGTCCAGAGATTCAGATAGTGGATAATGCGGGTCATCCGGATGGGAAAATATTCAAGCATCAGGCAGGGGATTTATATGATTTGATTCCAGCCAAATCACACGCTGAAAACCCTCCTCTGGAATGGAACCATTACCTGATTCGTTGTGTAAATGGTAAGCTGGATGTGTATTTGAATGAAGTGCTTGTGGTAAGTACCACCATGTGGAACGATAGCTGGAAAGCACTTATTGCCAACAGTAAGTTCAAGGGTTCGAGTGATTTTGGTACTTATAAAAAGGGGCATATTGGCCTACAAGATCACGGGGATGATGTTTGGTTTCGAAATATAAAGATCAGAGAATTGTAAAGACCTTTTGAGGCAGATTGGTTATAGGATCGGCCTTTCCCTCTCCATAAATTAGAAAATGGCAGCATATTAATCGGCTGCCATTTTGCTTAATATTTATTTTAAGTCAATTCTACTTTTTATGTCTTGCTTCTAAAACCTTCACTACATCTTGCAATGTAAATCCTTTGGCTTGTAGCAATACCAGGTAATGAAACACCAGATCGGCTGCCTCGCCAAGAAATAAATCTCTATTGTCATCTTTGGCTTCGATTACAATTTCTACAGCTTCTTCGCCCACTTTCTGTGCAATTTTATTTATGCCTTTAGCAAATAAAGAAGCCGTGTAAGATTTTTCTGTTGGATTGTTCTTTCGATGGGTGATTACCTGTTCCAATTCCTGCAAACTAAAGCTGTCATTGGCTTTGCCAAAACAACTGATATCTCCGGTATGGCAGGTAGGACCTTGAGGTGCTGCTTTAATGAGTATTGTATCCTGATCACAGTCCAGTAGAATTTCCTTCACTATTATGTAATTTTCAGAGGTTTCACCCTTTGTCCACAGCCTTTGTTTGCTTCTGCTATAAAAAGTCACCTTACCTTCTTCCTTTGTTTTGCTAAACGCCTCTTGGTTCATAAAACCCAGCATCAATACTGACAATGTCTGAAAATCCTGAATAATGACAGGCATTAAGCCATCAGCATATTTTGAAAAATCGGGAGTCATATTTATTGAATATTTTAGATTGAATATTTAATTATTTCCTTGGTATCATTCACCCTGCAATTTTTGATTAGGGACATTGCTGAATAGATGCACTACCCTCAAACCCTTACAGCGATACCTTCCTTCTCAAGGTAATCTTTTAGATCACTAATTTCTATTTCTTTGAAATGAAAGATGCTGGCCGCTAAAGCTGCATCAGCATTTCCATGCGTAAATACTTCCTTGAAATGTTCCATAGTACCAGCTCCGCCGGAGGCGATAACAGGAATGTTTACCAGCCTGCTAATTTCGGAGGTAATCTCTATGGCAAAGCCAGCCTTGGTGCCATCGTTTTCCATGGAGGTAAGAAGGATTTCTCCAGCACCCAAATCTCGACACTGTTTCACCCAATCTGTGGCAATAAGGGGGGTAGGAGTACGACCTCCATGTGTTACTACCTTCCACACGCCATCATAAAGTTTAATATCAATTGCTACTACCACGCACTGACTGCCAAAATTCTTTGCTAGTTCTGCAATGAGCTCTGGTCTCTTAACTGCAGAGGTATTGACTGAAATTTTATCTGCACCATTTTCCAAAAGAACAGAAACATCTTCTACCGTATTGATTCCACCACCAACGGTGAAAGGAATATTGATATGGGTGGCAATTTTTCTAACTAATTCAGACAAAGTCTTTCGTTTATCTACAGTAGCTGTGATATCTAAAAAAACCAGTTCGTCGGCTCCTTCCTTACTATAGCGAATAGCTAGTTCCACCGGATCACCGGCATCTCTCAGCCCAATAAAATTGGTCCCCTTTACGGTTCTTCCATCTTTAATGTCTAAGCAGGGTATGATGCGTTTTGCGAGCACAGAATAATTTTTAATGATGAATGGTTAATGATTAGTTTCCGTTTGACTGGTTTTTACAATAGCAGTAAGTAGCCTTATTAACTCTTCGCAATCTTTGGTCAGGGATTCAAAATCAAAGGCTACCCAATTTGATGCACCAATAAGTTTTATCCAATATAATGTTTCTCTTGCTTCCTTAGAGGCAATACTCATCTTTGAAGTAAAATCTCTTTTACTAAAACCAGCAATAGCTTCTTCAACATTTGCTCCTATGCTTGTAGCACTTTTTAGAAATTGTCTGGACAAAACAAACTCATTTTTCCCAACCAATGTTTTGTAAAGTGTTATTGATGCTAGTGCAAACGCAAATGATTTTTGTTGAACTGGATTGTCTTTCATAATTTATAATTAAACATTCATAATCCATCATTAAACCTCCTTAACTCCTCAAGCGAAATCCTGTTCTCGTATATGGCTTTACCTACAATGGCACCACTGCAACCAGTTAGCTTTAAGGCTTCCAGATCGTTTAATGAACTTACACCACCACTAGCTATTAACTGAATGCCCTCCGTCTCCTCTAATATTTTTTTATACAAATCAATAGCACTGCCCTGCAATAGGCCATCCTTACTGATGTCTGTACAAAAAAACTGTTTGACCCCTTTTTCTGAAAAGTTGTGAATGAAATCAATAATGTTGATATCGGTTGGCTCTGTCCAACCTTTTATCTGAATCTTTTCATCCAACACATCCGCTCCCAAAATAAATTTCTCTACGCCATGTGCCGATAGCCATTGCAATAGCAATGCTTCATTTTTTGCAGCCACACTACCAATAGCCGCAAATGTAGCTCCTGAATTGAATGTGATAGAAAGACTTTCATCGCTACTAATTCCGCCACTGAAATCTATCTGTAAGCGGGTATGTGTTGCTATATTTTCCAGCATTTTCCAGTTTTTTACCTGGCCTGCTTTGGCACCGTCCAGATCTACCAGATGCAAACGCTGAAACCCTGAGTCCTCAAAGCTTTTGGCTACCTCCAACGGATGTTCATTGTAAATTTTCTTTTGCGTATAATCGCCTTTACTCAGGCGTACACATTTACCATCTATGATGTCGATTGCGGGAATGATTTGCATTTATAAGGATAAAAAGTTTTTTAAAATTTGTTCACCAATGTCGGCACTTTTCTCTGGGTGAAACTGCACACCATAAAAATTGTTTTGGTTTAGTGCACAGCTAAAATCAATACCATATGGTGTGGTCGCTATGGTATCATCATTCAGTGCTGCATAATAACTATGCACGAAATAGCAATAGCTTCCGTCTTTTACATTTTTGAATAATGGATTTTCTTTCACATATATATTGTTCCAACCTATCTGAGGAATTTTTAGATGATCGCTCTCAAATCTTTTCACCTCTACATCAAAAATACCCAGACAACCTGTGTTGTTTTCCTGACTGTGTTTACACAGCAATTGCATCCCCAGGCAAATTCCTAAGAGAGGTTGCCTTGCAGAAGCGATCACCTGATCCAGTTTCCTTTGTTTCAGATACTCCATGGCCGTACTGGCTTCACCAACTCCCGGAAAAATGATCTTATCGGCAGATAAGATTTCTTCCTGATTATCAGTAACGGTTGCCTGTACGCCAATGCGTTCCAAAGCAAAGAGCACAGACTGAATATTCCCCGCATTATATTTAATAATTACAACACTCATGCTTATTCAATATTTATAAAAGTCCTTTGGTACTGGGTAGTTGATTGTTTCCCGGAGTTCTTTTGATCGCCATTTTTATAGCTTTGGCTAATCCCTTGAAGATGGCTTCTATTTTATGATGTTCATTGTCACCTTCGGCTTTTATATTCAGATTGCACTTTGCTGCATCACTAAAAGATTTGAAGAAATGATAAAACATCTCAGTAGGCATTTCTCCAATTCTTTCTCTCTTAAATTCGACATCCCAAACCATCCAGGGACGACCACCAAAATCTATGGCCACCTGCGCCAGCACATCATCCATAGGAAGCAGGAAGCCGTATCTATCAATGCCTACCTTGTTTCCAAGAGCCAGAAGGAAAGCTTCACCCAGCGCAATGGCAGTATCCTCGATGGTGTGGTGTTCATCTATGTGTAAGTCGCCCTTTGTTGTAATTTTCAGATTGATGCCACTATGTCTTCCCAACTGGTGCAGCATGTGGTCGAAGAAACCAAGACCAGTTTCTATTTCACAAATGCCCGTACCGTCCAGATTGATCTCAATATCTATCTTTGTTTCGTTGGTGTTCCGAGTATGTTTTACTACTCGTTCTTTCTGATGCAAATAGCCGTAAATATCTTCCCAGTTTTTTGTTTTCAACACAATGGTGCTTTCTAATGCTTTTAGAGTATCGAAAACCTCTGCTGCACCCAATCCTTCATCCAGATTCAGCCAGATGCCTTTGCAGCCAAGGTTTTTGGCTAGTTGAATATCGGTGATACGATCACCAATGACATAGGAATTTTTGATATCGTACGCTGTACTATTGATATATTCTGTGAGCAGACCCGTATTCGGCTTTCTGGTAGGTGCATTTTGCTCTGGAAAAGTTTTGTCAATAAGCACCTTGCTAAAATGTATGCCTTCACTCTCCAGATTCCGCATGATCAATTCATGATAAGGCCAGAAAGTATTTTCCGGAAAAGCTTCTGTTCCCAATCCATCCTGATTGGTTATCATCACTAGCTCAAAATCCATTTCATTGGCAATCCTGCTCATCCAGGTGAACATGCCCGGATAGAAGGTGATTTTTTCAATGGAGTCTAACTGATAAGTGGGCGGAGCTTCGTTGATAAGCGTTCCATCCCGGTCAATAAGTAGAAGCCGTTTGGGCGAGAGTTTTTGTGTAGATTCTTGCTGCATTTGATAAATTTATTTTCTCATTCCAATACCTTTTGGGAAAGGATTATTTATTATATATTTTTCTAACGAGGAATTTGATACTACTGATTTGACTTTTGGATAGCCTTAATCCTGATTAGCCATTATATGATTTTAATGCTTCGATTAATAGCAAATTTTCCGTTGCCGTACCCACCGTAATTCTAAGGCACCCTTCGCAACCTCTTGTTGTGCTTCGGTTGCGAACGATGATCCCTTTTGTTTGCAGGTATTTGAAAATATCATAAGCTCCTTGCATTTTTACCAGAATAAAGTTGGCATCTGATGGATATATTCTTTCGGTGAAAGATAAAGTCTCTATTTGATGCTCCAACCATTGTCTTTGCTCCACCGTTTCGCGAGTCCACTCATTCACCTGTTCTACATTCCTCAGACCTTGCAATGCCAATTGTTGTGCCGCTTCGTTGATATTGTAAGGATATTTTACATTGTTCATGTAATGAATGATTTCTTTGCTGGCATAGGCCAGCCCTACTCTTAAAGCGGCCATGCCCCAGGCTTTGGACAGGGTTTGCATCACCACCAAGTTGGGATAATCCATAAGCTGATTGGCAAAGGATTTTTGTTTGGCGTAATTAATATAGGCTTCGTCAATCACCACAATGCCATCAAAGTTGTTCAGAATAATTTCTATATCCTGTCTGAGAATGCTATTGCCCGTCGGATTGTTGGGCGAACAGATAAAAATGATTTTAGTGTGGTCATCCACTGCATCGGCGATAGCTTGTATGTCCAATTGGTAGTCGGTGTTCAATGGTACTTTGTGCACTTTAATGTTGTTGATAGCTGCACATACCGAGTACATACCATAAGTGGGTGGCAGGGTGATGATGTTGTCATACCCCGGTTCACAAAATATCCGAATCAATACATCAATGGCTTCATCGCTGCCATTGCCAGCAAATATATTCTCCACCGGAATACCCTTTATCTCGCTGATTCTTTTTTTTAAAGCCATTTGCATTGGATCGGGATATCGGTTCAGCGATTCGTGCAAATCTCCTGTCTCCAGTATAACTGGGGATCCAATGGCATTTTCATTGGCATCCAACATCACACTGGCATGTCCGGTAAATTCATGTCTGGCTGTAGTATAAGGGGCCAGCGATTTTATATTTTCTCTGATGAGCCAGTCCAATTGGAATCCCTCAGGCTCGCCTGGAACCTGTGGTGTGGAGTCATTGCCCTCCTGTAAATTATTCTGAGACATTGTCATTGTCAATTTAAATTTATATTTCTTTCTTATTCCCTTCCTTTGTTTTTTGCGCTGCTGAGGAAGAAGAAAAAGTTCTAGTTCTTACTTTCACTGCCTCACTATGTGCCATTAAGCCCTCTGCTTCGGCCATTGTAGTTACAGTTTTCGCAATATTTGAAAGACCTTCTTTAGTCAATTGCTGAAACGTGATTTTCTTATAATAACTATCCAGGGAAACGCCACTATATGCATTGGCATACCCATTGGTAGGCAGTGTGTGGTTGGTGCCGCTTGCATAATCGCCTACAGATTCCGGAGAATAATTGCCAACGAAAACGGAACCAGCACTGCTGATTTTTTTCAAAAAGGCACTAGTGATTTTGCAGGCTAAAATCAAATGCTCCGGAGCATATTGATTAGAAAAATTGATTGCACTTGTGAGATTCTTTAGCACCACAAACCTGGCATGTGTTAATGCCTGAGTCACGATTTCTTTTCGAGGTAATTTCTCTGACTGTTGCTTTATTTGTAGGCCAACCTGATTGGCAATGTCAATATTAGTAGCCACTAAAATCACTTGCGAGTCTGGGCCATGTTCTGCCTGTGCCAGCAAATCAGCTGCCACAAATGCAGGGTTGGCGGTTTCATCGGCTATCACCAAAACCTCCGAAGGGCCGGCTGGCATATCAATAGCTACCTTGGTTTGCAAAATTTGTTTGGCGGCTGTTACATACTGATTGCCGGGACCAAATATTTTATAAACAGCCGGTATCGTTTTAGTACCGTAAGCCATTGCTGCAATAGCCTGTGCACCTCCTGTTTTGAATATTTTTTTAATACCGCACAATGAAGCTGCATAGAGAATTGCTTCATTTATTTTGCCTAGTTTATCCGAAGGAGTACAAAGTATTATTTCGGTACAGTCTGCAATCATTGCCGGTATGCCTAGCATCAGCACTGTGGAAAACAAGGGTGCCGATCCGCCAGGAACATAGAGTCCTATCTTTTCAATGGCCCTTGCCTCACGCCAACACAGAATACCTTTAGTGGTTTCTACCTTGGAAATAGGCTGTTTTTGGGTGGTATGAAATTTCTGAATATTGGATTTGGCCTGAAGAATTGCTTTTTTTAATTCCGGATCAATGGACTTAATGGCCTGATCCATTTCTTTCTGAGATACCTGAAGGCTTTTCAACACCACACCATCAAATTTTTTTGCAAAATTCTTCAAGGCAGTATCTCCATTATTGGCCACTTCATAAATGATCTCATTCACCGATGCATGGATGGTATTGGTATTTTGCAATGGACGCTGACCAATGGCAAGCCATGTTTTTTCCGTTGGATATTTATAAATTTTCAAGTTCAAAAATTTGAGATTTATAAAGTTGATTGAACTACTTCCATTTTATTGAATAATTTTTTCGATGGGCAAAATCAATATGCCTTCAGCACCTGCTGCTTTTAATTTTTCAATCACATTCCAAAAATCATTTTCACCAATTACAGAGTGAACCGACGACCAGCCTTCTTTTGCCAGAGGAACAATGGTTGGACTGTTGATGCCGGGAAGGTACTTACAAATATTTTCTATGCTTTCATTTGGCGCATTCAGCATGACATATTTATTGTATTTGGCTTTCTTTACCGAACGGATACGGAACAACAACTGGTTTAATAAGAGTAGCCTTTGCTGAGATAAATTTTTGCCTGATATTAGTACCGCTTCTGATTTTAAGATAGTCTCATACTCGTACAATTCATTGCTGAAAAGCGTGCTGCCACTACTCACCAAATCGCAAATAGCATCAGCCAGACCAATACGGGGAGCAATTTCCACAGAACCACTAATCTCGTGGATAGCTGCCTTGAGACTGTTTTTATTCAGCCAGTTTTGTAAAATAAAAGGATAGCTGGTAGCTATTTTCAAACCATCCAAATCGGAAATGGTATTTGGTTGCTTACCCTTGGGCAATGCAATAGACAAGCGACATTTTCCATAACCCAAACGTTCTACTATTTCTGTTTCCTTATTTTTTTCCAATACCACATTTTCGCCTACAAAACCTATATCAGCTACGCCATCCTGCACGTATTCGGGTATGTCATCATCGCGCAAAAAAAGAATTTCCGCATCAAAATTTTCCACGCTGATCTTTAGCTGATTGTTGCCATTTGGTACATCTATGCCACATTCTTTAAGTAGTTTCATAGATCCTTCATTTAGTCTTCCAGATTTTTGTACTGCAATTCTTAACCTTTCCATTTGCTTATTTTTTTCTGTGATTTCAATTTTTTCTGTGATCATTTAAAATAAAAAAGGCTTACAAACTGTAAGCCTTTATATGAGTTGATACATAGCACCACCGGCCTACTGTTGTAAGTATGCTACATGATGATGAATATGTAAATTATTTCTGTTCATTGCGCGGCAAATATAAAAACTATTTATTTATAGAAAAATTTATTTTCTGGTGAATAACCATTTCTTCATACTAGATTTGAGATATGAAATGTATCTTCTTTTTTTGCTTTGTAGTATTGAGCATTAATTCAATACATTGTCAAAAACCAGAATCAGACCTATCAATAAAAAAAGCTGAAGAACCTGTCAGGCATCAGCCAAAACTATTGCTTGCACTTGGGGAGGAAGCGCAAATTCAAAAAGCAATTCAGCAAAATTCCAGTTTGCAAAAAGTGCACTCTGCCATTATAGAATCTTGCAATGAAATATTGACGATGCCCCTTCTGGAAAGAGAGTTGATTGGGAAAAGACTGCTCAATGTGTCACGAGAAGCCTTAAGAAGAATTTTCTATTTGTCTTATGCCTACCGAATGACAAAGGATCAACGATATGCAAAAAGAGCTGAAACCGAAATGCTACAAGTGTCCACATTCAGCGACTGGAACCCTTCGCATTTTTTGGATGTGGCAGAAATGACACTTGGTGTAGCTATTGGTTATGACTGGTTGTATGACCAATTATCAAAAGATGCCAGCCTCAAAATCAGATCTGCAATTATCAACAAAGGTATCGAACCATCTTTTTCTAATTCTGGCACCTGGTGGATAAAAGGCACAAACAACTGGAGTCAGGTATGCCATGCAGGTATGGCATTTGGAGCCATTGCTGTTTATGAAGATTATAAAGAAAAAGCCGATTTCGTATTGCAGAGAGCTGTGGACAATTTGCCCATTATCATGAATATGTATAATCCGGATGGTGCCTATCCTGAGGGATATGGATACTGGGCCTATGGTTCTACCTTTAATGTTCTGTTTATAGATGCTTGGGAAAAATTTAGAAAATCTAAATATTCCTATACCGGGTTGGAAGGATTTTTAAAAACCCCTTACTACCTGCTTCATATGGTTGGTCCTTCAAACCAAAATTTTAATTATTCTGATGGGGGCAGTGGATTAGGCATTCAGCCAGCCATGTACTGGTTTGCAAAAAACATAAATGACGCATCCATTATTTGGAATGATACAAAATTTATAGAAAAGAATGCTACCTCAAAGTTAAATGATGAAAGATTGTTGCCTGCATTGTTGGTTTGGGCCAAAGATATCCATCTTCAGAATACTAATCCACAATCTGGTTTGTATTGGGTAGGAGGGGGTGTAAATCCGGTGGCCATGATGCGAAGCTCCTGGATTGATCCCAATGCTTTGTATTTGGGATTTAAGACCGGCACCCCATCGGCCAGTCATGGCCATATGGATGTGGGCTCCTTTGTGTTGGATGCTGACGGACTAAGATGGGCTTCTGATTTTGGTATGCAGAACTACAATTCATTAGAATCGAACGGCGTGGACTTATGGAATATGAGTCAAAACTCACCACGCTGGTCAGTTTTCAGATACAATAATCTTGCACACAATACCCTTAGTTTCAACAACCAGCACCAGGTTGTAAAAGGGAAAGCAGAAATTGGATCTTACAGTACTCAACCTGAATTCATGAATGCGATTGCGGATATTAGCGAAGTATATGCCGGTCAGATACAGGTTGCGAAAAGAGGGGTAGCACTAATAGATGGGAAATATGCACTGGTAAGAGATGAACTGAAAACCCTTCCAAAACCAACAACCGTAAGATGGACTCTCCTAACCACTGCCGCTGTTATCATATCAGATACCAATACAATTGTTTTGACTCAGGGCGGAAAGAAGATGTATCTGAAAATAAAATCTAATAATACTTTTGCCATTAAATCTTGGTCCACCACTTCTCCCAATAGTTATGATGCGCCAAATCCTGGAACCAGCTTGGTGGGTTTTGAATCTGTTTTACCAGCAGATAAAACTACCCAGTTTGATGTTTTTCTGATTCCAGAAAAAAATTTGGCTGATGTAAATTACACTATACTTTCATTAGCTCAATGGCCCAAAAATTGAGTACTTTTCCCAAAACGATATTTTTGGGATGGAAACCTAATTTTCTAATACCAACATGTTTATTTTTTAGTGCCGTTCCTTCAGGGCTGGTTGGTCTTTGTTTGAGGTATTGTCCCCAATATTGATACACGACGGAACCAAAATATCGATTATAGGTTCATAATGTTTTATTTTGTTTCATAGCATTGAGGTTTGATCTTTAGGCAGGAATGTGTTTACAAACCCGACAAAAGGAAAAAAGGAAATAAACTGTTTATTATTATTTATCTTAGCCGCCTTTAATTATTGATATGTTACAAATAACCAAACCAATTGCATTTATTGACCTAGAAACTACAGGCATAAATCTTGGAACTGACAGAATTGTTGAGGTAGCAATAGTAAAGTTATTGCCCGACGGATCTAAAACTGTAAAGAGAAAGCTCATCAATCCCGAAATGCCGATTCCAAAAGCGTCCAGCGATATACATGGCATTACGGATGATATGGTAAAGGATGCGCCGAGTTTTAAACAGGCTGCTCAAGAGTTGAAACAAGTGTTGGATGATTGTGATTTGGCAGGCTATAATTCCAATAGATTTGATATCCCTCTCTTAATAGAAGAATTTTTGCGGGCCGATGTGGACTTTGACATGAAAGGTCGCCGGATGGTGGATGTACAGAATATTTTTCATAAAATGGAACAACGTACTCTTTCTGCCGCCTATAAATTCTATTGTGGGAAAACATTGGATGGTGCCCACTCTGCAGAAGTGGATGCCACAGCTACTTATGAAGTTCTAATGGCTCAGATTGAAAAATACCCAGAAATTGGAAAAACAGTAGACTCTATCAATAAGTTTTTGGGCGATGATCTGATTGTAGATTTTGCCAGAAGATTCATTATGGCTGACGGCGTGGAGGTTTTCAATTTTGGAAAATACAAAGGACAATCGGTAGCCACCGTGCTTACAAGAGAACCTCAGTATTATGATTGGATGATGCGAGGCGATTTCCCCCAACAAACCAAACAAAAGCTGACAGAAATACTAACAAGAACCAAACTCAAAGGTTTGAAATTGTAACTGATACAGTTTTTAAGTAATAAATATATTATACATTTTTCTTGGATAAAATTGTAATCATACCCACCTATAATGAACGGGAGAATATTGAAAGTATTCTAAAAGCGGTATTTGAGCTGAGTGGTGATTTTCATTTATTGATCGTGGATGATGGTTCTCCAGATGGTACAGCAGATATCGTTAGAAAGCTGCAACAAACCAATAGCCATAGGCTGTTTTTAGAAGAACGAAAGGGGAAATTAGGTTTGGGGACAGCCTATATTCATGGGTTTAAATGGTCTCTCGAAAAAGGATATGCCTTCATTTTTGAAATGGATGCAGATTTTTCCCATAACCCCAAAGATTTAATACGATTATACGATGCCTGCAAGAATCAGGGAGCTGACCTTGCTATAGGAAGTCGGTATGTAAAAGGAGGGGGAGTGATCAACTGGCCAAACAGCCGAATTGCCTTGTCCAAAGGAGCTTCACTTTACACCAGAATAATTACCTGGATGCCAATAAAAGATCCAACGGCTGGTTTTGTTTGCTACAAAGCACAGGTATTGGAAACGATCAATTTTGACAGTATCAATTTTGTCGGATATGCCTTTCAAATCGAAATGAAATTTGCCACTTGGAAACTGGGCTTTAAAATAAAAGAAGTGCCTATTGTATTTCAGGATAGAACCAAAGGGCAGTCCAAAATGAATAAAGGAATCGTTCAGGAAGGTATCTTAGGAGTTCTCAAACTTCGCTGGCAAAGCCTCTTTAAAAACTACAGAAAAAGAATGCGGACAAAAATGGATAATTGAAAATAGTGAATTATTCATTGAGCATTTAGAATTTTCAATAATCAATTTTCAAAATTCAATTTGTAATTCGCAATCTCCCAAACCCTATGTACAGCAAATCCGAAGCATCCAATATCAGGAAAACCTTTTGGACTGCCTTTGGAAAGTACATGAAGCCCATAAAGGATGCAGAAGGAAATAGCATCAATTGGATAAACTACAAAACAGGCGTTCGCCATATCTATTTTAGGATGGATGCAGACAAAAGGAAGGCCACTGTTTCCATTGAAATAAAACATTTACCTAAAGACACACGCCTGGAATATTTTGCGAAGTTTGAAATGCTTAAATCCTATTTTTCCAAAATTATTCAGGAACAATGGCACTGGCAACAAAAGTTTTATGATGAAGACGGCAGCGAAGCCTCAAGAATTATGGTAGAATTGGAACCTGTCAATATTTTCAGACAGGAGGATTGGCCCGCAATCATTTCATTCTTCAAGGAAAGAATTGTACTCTTAGATAGGTTTTGGAAGGATGTTAAATTTCAATTTGAATCAGGCATCTAAGAATTGATTTTTTAAACTTCCCCTGAAAGGGTTTATTTTTTTCAAGAGGAACACTCCTCATTTTTTTCATTCCTCCACTGTGTATTTTATGAATGAAAATTTTCTTGTACGTTTGAGGTTCATATTTAGCTTTTTCAAAACTAGAAAAAATGAAATACCTCTTGATTGTAACTTTGATGGCTTATGTGTGTCTTGCCAAAGCACAGGACGTGATGCCGCTTTATTCTGTGGTGCCTAATAGCAAACCCGCTATCAATATTGAAAAGTCTGAAGTAGGTAAGGACGGAAATACCAGAATCAGTGAGGTATCGGTTCCTGAATTAATTGTATATAAACCTGAATCACCTAATGGTACAGCCATAATCATTTGCCCGGGCGGTGGATACCGTATTCTAGCTATGACTCATGAAGGAACAGAAGTGGCGAAAGCCCTAAACAAATGGGGCATTACTGCCTATGTTTTGAAATATCGATTGCCTGCCGATCGAACTATGATGAATAAATCAATCGGTCCATTGCAAGATGCTCAAAGAGCGATTCAATTGGTGAGAGGAAATGCCAAGAAATGGGGAATCAACCCCAAGAAAATCGGTATAATGGGCTTTTCGGCCGGAGGTCATCTTGCAGCTTCTTTATCCACAAGGTATAAGGAGCAACTAATTGAGAATCCGAAGCACATTTCTTTTCGCCCAGATTTTTCTGTCTTAGGTTATCCGGTAATAAGTTTTACTGATAGTCTGACACACCAAGGAAGCAGAGATAATCTGATAGGAAAAAAACCTTCAGCATACATGATCAAACATTATTCTAATGAGCTTTTGGTGAATAAGAAAACACCGCCCGCTTTTTTATTTCATGCTAAAGATGACAAAGCTGTTCCAGCTGGTAATAGCCTCGCTTATGCTGAAGCCTTGAAACAACATAAAGTGTCTGGAACAGTCCGTCTTTTTGAGAAAGGAGGACATGGGTTTGGCATGTATAATAAAATGGAAGAAGGAGACTGGATGGCCGACCTGAAAAACTGGCTACATTCAAATAAGTTCTTACCCTAATGGAATTTATAAAAGTGATTACCTTGGGTAATATGAAGTATTAATCTTTAATCTTAATCCTTAAAATTGACATTATGAAAATAGCATTTCCTGGCGCCGCCAGAACAGTTACGGGTTCAAAACATTTGATTACCCTAAAGAATGGGAAAAAAATATTGCTTGATTGCGGCATGTTTCAGGGTATGGGAGATGATACTGATAAGTTCAATAGAAATTTTGGTTTTGAAAGTAGTGAAGTAGATGCAATGATTCTTTCTCATGCTCATATTGACCATTCAGGATTGATACCGAAATTGGTTGCCGAAGGATTTGAGGGGAATATATTTTGCACCCCAGCTACCCGACAGCTGTCTTCTATTTTATTAATGGACAGTGCGGGTATTCAAGAAAGCGAAGCACAGTTCCTGGAAAAGAAAAATCCGAATGCTCCATCAGAATTTTTGAACCCGATCTATTCTACAGAAGATGCAAAGAAAAGTATGGATCAATTCATGGAAAAGGAGTATGGACAATGGTTCGATGTGATTGAAGGTGTACAATGCATGTTTACCGATGCAGGACATATTATTGGAAGCCAATGCGTGCATTTGAAAATAGTGGAAGATGGTAAAGAATCCCGATTGACGTTTAGTGGAGATATTGGCCGGTACAGAGACATCATTTTACGGTCACCTGAAGCCTTTCCTCAGGCCGACTACATCATCATGGAATCTACCTATGGCAATAGCTTGCATGATCACATTTCAGGCACACCAGATCAGTTGCATGATTGGATACAGCGTGTATGTGTAGAAAGAAAAGGCAAGCTGATATTGCCAGCCTTTAGTGTGGGTCGTACTCAGGAGATTTTGTTTTTCCTCAATCAATTAGATTTGGAAAATCGGTTACCAAGGATACCCTTCTATGTGGATAGCCCTTTAAGCATTAAGGCTACAAAAACAGTGAAACTCTTTCCTCAATATTTCAATAAGCGAATTCAGAATATTATGAAGAATGATGAAGATCCTTTCCTGTTTCCTGGGCTCACTTATATTGAAGGCGTGAAGGAATCCAAAGGGCTTAACTATCTGAATGGTCCCATGGTGATTATTTCTGCCAGTGGTATGGCAGATGCAGGACGGGTGAAACACCATATCAGTAACAATATAGAAAATTCGAGAAATGCGATTGTGATGACTGGTTATTGTGAGCCTCATTCCCTGGGGGCCAGATTGCTGTCAGGTGCTCAGGAAGTAGGTATTTTTGGTGTAGAACATCAGGTGAATGCAGAGATTGGACAAATCAGAAGTATGAGTGCGCATGGTGATTATGAAGACATGTGCCAATGGTTGGCCTGCCAGGATCCAAGGCTGGTAAAAAAACTTTTCTTGGTGCACGGGGAATACGATGTACAAGTAGACTTCAAGAATCGGCTACTAAAAAAAGGGTTCACAGATGTAATGATTCCTGACCGGCATGTTGAAATAGGGTTAGGATAGATCATGCTATTCAACAAAAGACCTTGAAGCCTGCATTGCAGGCTTTTTTTATTTTTAATATTTTGAAGATAGACATTAAAATAATATCTTTATGATATCATTTTAATATCAAATATTATTTTATGGAAAAAACGATTAAACCCATTTCTGGCTTCATTGCAGTATTTATTTGTCTTGGCCTGTTGTTTTATTGTATTTATAATTTTTTGAACGTAGACAAAGGAATCGGCTATGGAATAGGTGGAACTATATGTATTGTAGCTTTTGTATTTTTAGCCAAGGGCTTAATGATCATTCAGCCCAATCATTCCCGAATACTCACCTTTTTTGGTAAATATGTGGGATCCGTAAAAAACAATGGTTTGTTTTTTGTAAACCCACTGTTTGCTACCAATCGTATAAGTTTGCGGTCACAAAATTTTCAGGCACAAACACTGAAAGTAAATGACAAAATGGGTAATCCTATTGAGATAGGTGCTGTGATAGTGTGGAAGGTAAATGATACCTATAAAGCCGCTTTTGAAGTAGCTGATTACACCGATTATGTGCGCACTCAGAGCGAGGCAGCAATCAGACATTTAGCTGTCAGTTTTCCTTATGATAATCTGGAAGATGAAAACGCAGATATCACCTTGCGTGATGGAGCAGAAAAGGTAAATCAGATTTTGGAAACAGAACTTACAGAAAGGCTCTCGCCAGCTGGCATTCTGGTACAAGAAGCGCGACTAAGCCACCTGGCTTATGCGTCAGAAATTGCAGGTGCTATGCTCCAAAGGCAACAGGCTACGGCTATTGTAGCAGCACGAACAAAAATAGTAGAAGGTGCTGTGGGGATGGTAGATCTGGCTTTGAAGAAATTGTCCTCCGAGAATATTGTGGAGTTGGATGATGAAAGAAAAGCGGCTATGGTAAGCAATCTGATGGTGGTGCTTTGTGGTGAAAAAGCCGTTACACCCATATTGAATACTGGTAGTTTGTATCAATAAAATGCTATAACCAAATTTTGAAAAGCGAATAGATCCAAGGGTTTAGGATAGCCTTATTTGCCTTTCGAACTGAAATTACTTTTTAAAAATTAAAGTAATAATAAAACCATTTTTGTTTTGAGTGAAAAGAAGAGTTTTATATTGAGGATAGATACAGAAACCTTTTCCAAGCTGGAAAAATGGGCTGCTGATGAATTCAGGAGTGTGAATGGGCAAATGGAATTTTTGTTGAACGAAGCATTGGTAAAAGCCGGAAGAAAATCTAGGACAAAGAAAATATTGCCTACCACCCATACAAAGAAAAAATAGCGATCTGGTCGGTATATCGACTCCAGATCGCTATTTGTAATTCCATCTTGCAGGATTGCTGCAAGGAGGCCCAAAGTCAGACTTTTGCGCTACTGCCTTTTTTTGTATTCTTCCAGTGCCTTGCTCAACCAGTCTTTAAACTCTTTCACTCCTTTGGAAGGGTCATATCCATATCCTTGTTGAATTAATCGATCTTCATTGCCATCCAGAAAGAAGTAATTGGGTTGAGAATTGCTTCCAAATTTTGTTACTTGCAAATGCGTATTATAATCGCCAAGATCTTCTACCTGTTTACCCAATTCGTTAGAATAAAACTGATTGCCAATTGGAAGATTTACCCCATCATGAACATCGACAAAGAGGGAGGCTATAACAAAATCATTTTTCAGCATTTCCATCACTTCCGGATCACTCCAAACTTGGGTCTCCATCTTTCTACAGTTCACACAATTTATACCTGTAAAATCCATCATTAGCGGTTTCTTTAGCTTTCTGGAAATCTCCAATGCTTCGTGATAGTCGAAATAAGTGATCATGCCGTTGTTTACCACTACGTCGGGTTCGTTTTTCTTCATCACGTCGGCATATCTAACGGGTTCGGGCAAACCTTCGCCTTCCTGATGCGCCCCTTCTTGTTTGCCTTTTTTTCCACCTAAAGTGGTTAGGTCAAACCCTTTGGGAATGTCATCTGCATTAAAGTCCTGCGTACCCATTGGTGGCAGAAATGCGCCCAAACCTTTTAATGGTGCGCCAAGCAGACCAGGTGTAAGATATACCACCATTGAGAAAGAGGCAATGGCAAAAAACAATCTGGTTACAGTAAGGTGAGGGATTCCAAAATCGTTCTTAGGCAGGTTGTCATCATGTCTGAATTTCAACTTGCCCAAAAGATAATATCCTAATAAAAAGAAAATCACGATCCAGATTACTATAAACACTTCCCGGTCTAAAATTCTCCAGTTTTTTGCCAAGTCGGCATTGGATAGGAATTTTAGTGCTAATGCCAGTTCGAGGAAACCAAGTGTCACCTTGATCGCATTAAGCCAACCGCCGGCTTTGCCCAAAACATTGAGTTTGCTTGGGAAAAATGCAAACAGCGCAAAAGGAAGTGCCAGGGCCAATGAAAAGGCAAACATGCCTAATAGTGGTCCCCAATAGCTTCCTTTGGATGCCAGCACTAAGAGGTTGCCAATAATGGGCCCGGTACAGGAAAAGGAGACAATAACCAGAGTGAGAGCCATAAAGAATATACCCCAAAAGCTCCCTGTACTTGCTTTGCTATCCGCCTTATTTCCCCAGGAACTTGGCAAAGTAATTTCAAAAGCACCCAGAAAAGAAATACCAAATATGACAAATATGGCAAAGAAAACTAAATTGGCTATCCAGTTTGTAGATAAAGTATTGAGGGCCGCTGGACCAAAAATGACCGTGATTAAAAATCCAATTAAAGTAAAGATGATGATGATCGACAAGGAATAGATTAATGCATTCTTAATGCCCTCCTTTTTAGTGGTGCTACGTTTGGTGAAGAAACTAACCGTAACCGGAATCATAGAATATACACAAGGAGTTAGCAAGGCTAATAATCCACCTCCAAAAGCCCCTAGAAAAATCCATAACAAAGATTCACTTTTTCCCTCTCTGCTCCCGGTTTCAGTCTGGCCACCTTTGTCAGCGGAAACGCTTGTCCCTTCTTTGTTTTCAGGCAAGACCACTGTACGTAGTTCTTTTTCTCCGGACAAAAATTCTTCACCAGACTTAAACATATAAGTCACCTTCACTTTCACCAATGCGGTATCTGTTTCCGGAATTTTCAATTGCTGAATCCACTGAATAGAGTCTGCGACAAAAGCAACTTTGAGGGTGAGTTGAGGATCTGTTTTGGCTTGAATATTTCCTTTCTCTTCAATGCTGCCTTTCAAATATTTATTGGAAGCACTATCAAAACTTATGGCAGTGAAGACCGCATCGTCTGGAGTTTTTTGCAAAGTATAGAGTTCCACACCCGGTGTTAAAACACGACCAGTAATCGTGAGCATTACTTCGTCTTTATTCAATCTTTTTTGATCGGTTGAGAATTTGACAAAGGTTGAGTCCTGTGCTAATAATGTAGCCGTTGAAATCAATATTGCAAATACAAAAAACAATTTTTTCATACCTAAAATAACTTGTTTTACTTTTTTTCTTTTGTCTATAGCATCATACTACAACACCTGTTGTAATAGATGGTTCATCAACCTAAATTATTTAAATGCTTTTCAAGATATCAATACAATGTTTCAAACTTTCCTCCCAATTAGGAATGATTATTTGATATTGTTCTATTATTTTTTGCTTACTCAATACACTCCATTCTGGTCGTTTTGCTGCAGTAGGATAGGCCGAAGTAGGTATTGCTTTTAATGCACAGGTAGCACCGGTTAATTGTTTTATGGCTAACGCAAACTCATACCAGTTTGTTTCTCCTTTGTTAGAATAATGATAAATACCTGAATGCCATTTATTCATTGAAATAATTTTCATAATAGCCTCGGCTAAATCTGCTGCATAAGTTGGTGAACCGTACTGGTCGCAAACCACATTAAGCTCATTGCGTTCATTCATGAGCCGCATCATCGTTTTTACAAAGTTTTTCCCATAACTAGAATAAACCCAGGAAGTTCGAATTACAATGGCATCCGTAAACTGCAATGCATTTTTTTCTCCCTGCAATTTGGTGACACCATACACGCTCGCTGGTTCTGTTGGATCATCCTCCTTATATGGTTCGGAACCATTGCCATCGAAAACATAGTCTGTGGACAGATGTATAAATTTTGTCTGATATAAATCGCTTGCTTTGGCCAGATAACCTACTGCATCAGCATTTAAAGCCTTCACCATTTCATATTCAGCTGGATCTTCGGCTTTGTCTACAGCAGTATAAGCTGCACAATTAATACAATAGTGGGGTTGATACTTTTCAAAACAAGCCAGGATAGCCTGTTCGTCAATGATTGAAAGCGATTCCCGATCGGTAAAAACAAAATCATATCCAGCGTATGCATCAGCAATTGATCTTAATTCAGATCCCACCTGCCCGGAGCTTCCGGTAACCAACACTACTGGTTTTTGCATCATTAATCGTGTATTAAAAATTATTCCTGCAAGCTGTAAAATTGGGCAAAATACTATCTTTATCTGAGACTATTTCTTCGTTCTTAGGAATCTGCCAGTCTATCGCCAGATCCATATCATTATATATGATTCCAGTTTCACTTTCTTTGTGATAAAGTGCATCACATTTGTACATGACTACAGCAGTTTGGCTGAGTACAGAAAAACCATGGGCAAAACCAGCAGGAATCAAAAGTTGTTTTTTGTTGTCGGCTGACAATTCTATACTGAACACTTTGCCAAAACTGTCAGAATTTTTTCTAATATCCACAGCTACATCCAAAATATTCCCCTGAAGAACTCTTACTAATTTGCACTGGGCATGTGGATTGAGTTGATAATGCAAGCCACGTATGACACCGTACTTTGAAAAAGACTGGTTGTCTTGCACAAATTGGTAGTGGAGCCCAGCTTTCTCAAAGGCTGATTGATTATAGGCTTCAAAAAAATAACCTCTGTCATCTTCGAATACTTTGGGTTCAAATATTAACAATCCTTCAAGTCCGGTTTTTGTAAATGACATAGTTTTTAATAAAGTATTGGATGATCAGACAATTTTGTCCTGAGAATAGATTTATGATGATGAGCTGTTTATTTTAGAAATTCTAATACAGCATTACTAATATAAGCCAATTGCTCCTCGTCCATTTCTGTATGAATGGGGAGAGAAATAACTCTTTCTGTGAGCCAGTCGGTGATGGGCATGTCATGTTGTTCGCTGCCAAAGCCTTCAAACATCTTTTGTCTATGGCCTGGTACAGGATAATATATCATCGAAGGAATATGCTTATCCGCCAGATAGCTAACCATTTCATCTCGATTCACCTCGTTCAGAATAAGGGTATATTGATTGTAAACATGGGTGGAGTAGGAGGCTGTAACCGGCGTTTTAATTTTTTTGTTGTTGGCAAATGCTTGGTTGTAATAAGCTGCCACAGTGGCTCTTGCTTTGCCATAATCATCCAGATGTTGTAGTTTAATATTCAAAATTGCCGCCTGAATGCTGTCTAATCTGCTATTGCATCCCACCAGGTCGTGGTAGTATCTTTTGCTCTGACCATGATTGGCTATCATTTGAAGTGAAGCGGCCAATTTGCTGTCGCTAGTGCAGATGGCTCCTCCATCTCCGAAAGCACCCAGATTTTTGCTAGGATAAAATGAAGTACACCCAATATGACCAATGGTTCCGGTCTTTTTTATGGTTCCATCCTTAAATTTGAAAGAAGATCCGATGCCCTGCGCATTGTCTTCAATCACATAAAGTCCATGTTTTTCTGCAATCGCCATGATAGCTTCCATATTGGCCGCTTGGCCATAAAGATGCACGGGAACAATCGCTTTGGTTTTTGATGTTATTTTTCTTTCCAGATCCGCCACATCCATACAAAAAGTTTCCTTATCCACTTCCACAAAAACTGGTTTCAACCTGAGCAAAGCCACTACCTCTGTGGTTGCTATATAAGTAAACGAAGGTGTAATGATTTCATCGCCAGGTTCTAGATTCAGGCTCATTAGCGCAATCTGCAAAGCATCTGTACCATTAGCACATGGAATAACATGCTGCACATCCAGATAGTGCTCCAAATTTTTTGCAAATTCCTTTACAACTGGACCGTTGATAAAGGCACCACTTTCCATCACATCTAAAACAGCTTTATCTACTTCGGTTTTAATCCTGGAATACTGAGTTTTGGTATCAACCATTTGTATCTGACGCATAGGGAAAATGTTTTTTAAAGTGCGCAAAAATAAGGCAATTCTTGCGATTGCTTTACATTTGCGCAAAGCCATTCCTTGTGAGTCTTATCTTTTACAACATATTTTTAGCTGTCTACAAACTTGCTGTTTCGATGGTAGCCCCTTTTAACAAAAAGGCGCAACTTTGGAAAGCAGGCAGACAATCAATTTTTGAGAAATTAGAAAATGCCATTGATAAAAAAAGCTCAGTGCTTTGGATGCACTGTGCTTCTCTGGGTGAGTTTGAACAAGGACGACCAGTTTTAGATAAGATTAGAGAAGATTTTCCTGAACATAAAATATTGCTTACTTTTTTTTCTCCATCCGGATATGAGATCCGAAAAAACTATAAAGGAGTGGATTGGGTATTTTATTTACCATTAGATTCAAAATTCAATGCTCAAAGATTCATCGAAATTGCAAATCCCCGTGTAGCCATTTTTGTGAAATATGAGTATTGGTATTATTACCTGCATGCACTACAAAAAAACAAGATTCCGGTCATTTTGATTTCAGCCATTTTCAGAAAAGATGCGGTTTTCTTTAAATGGTACGGAGGATTGCATCGCCGAATGTTGGCTTGCTTTAGTCATATTTTCGTGCAGAATGAGGAAAGTTTTCAGAGAATTAAAGACATAATAAAGCCTGATCGAATCACATTAGCAGGTGATACCCGATTTGACAGGGTAGTGGCTATTGCAGACGCATTTGAACCAGTTTCAGGGATAGATCTTTTTATTCAAAATAAAAAAGTGATGGTAGCAGGAAGCACCTGGCCAGATGATGAAAACCATCTTCGACAACTATTTGAGTCCGATAAATTGGATATGAGGCTTATCATAGCTCCACATGAGATCAATGAAACCCATCTCAAATTTTTAAAAGAATTGTTTCCTGGTAGTGTTTTTTATTCACAGTTGTCAAAAGAAAAATCATTTGAAGTAAAGCATAATGTATTGATTATAGACAATATAGGCATGTTGTCAAGACTTTATTACTATGCCACCATTTGTTATATTGGAGGTGGTTTCAACAAGTCGGGGATTCATAATACCCTGGAAGCGGCTGTTTATGGTAAGCCCGTAATTTTTGGACCTAATTATCAAAAATTTGGCGAAGCAATTGGGCTAATTCACTGTCAGGGAGGCATTTCGTATATTTCACAAAACGATTTGAATAATAGCGTATTAGGATTGATTAATAACAAAATAAGTTTAGATAAATCTTCAACCACAGCCAGGAACTTTGTTCGGGGTCATACTGGCGCTAGTTCCAAAATAATGAAATGGTTGAGGCAATGGATGGTTTAGCCATTTTCTTTCTTGAATGCAAAAAGGCTGCATATTGCACTCTTTTTCCAGAGGAAGTAATTTCAAGATATTCCGCTTAAAAAGATTTCATTGGCAAAGCAAATCAATATTATTTTTGACAAAAATCTCCTATGTAAAATTAATCCTGAAGTAAGGATGAAAATTGAGCGTAAAAACAAGAACTGTAAAAATCGATAATGTTTATTGAACCCAATATTAATGGCGAAAAGCGAGGCTGGATTGAAGTGATCTGTGGCTCTATGTTTAGTGGTAAAACGGAAGAACTGATTCGCAGGCTCAAAAGAGTGAAGTTGGCTAATCTGAAAGTGGAAATTTTTAAACCGGCAATTGATATTCGCTATGATGAGCTGAATATTGTTTCCCACGATACCAATGCCATTCCCTCAACACCAATCGATCATTCACAAAAGATATTATTGATGGCACAGGATGCGGATGTGATTGGTATAGATGAAGCGCAGTTTTTTGATGATGGATTGCCCGATGTCTGTGACCAATTGGCCTATATGGGTATCAGGGTGATTGTAGCCGGACTTGATATGGATTTTTTGGGAAAGCCATTTGGTCAAATGCCTTTTATTATGGCCAAGGCAGATTATGTCACCAAGCTCCATGCCATTTGCGTAAGATGTGGCAATATTGCCAACTATTCTTATCGGAAAGTGCCGGATGAAGACCAGGTAATGCTGGGAGCTTTGGATGTGTATGAACCCCGATGCCGGAAATGTTATATGGATAGAGTGTAAATCATAATTGAACAATAGTTAAGCAAGAATTTTGAAATCAATCATTACTCTTTTAAGAAAAGAATTATTGCTGGAAGTGAGGCAACAATATAGTTTTTATGGAATTTTACTCTATATGTGTGCCACGGTTTTTGTATTGTTTCTTGCCATTGAGGAACCCGAAAAGGAGGTGTGGAACGGACTTTTTTGGGTCATTCAATTGTTCATTTGTATCAATGCAGTGGCAAAAAGTTTTTTGCAGGAAAGCAAAGGTCGCATGTTATATTTCTACACAATTTGCTCGCCGGTGCATTTTGTTTTGGCCAAACTTATTTTCAATAGTCTGCTGATGTTTGTGATGACTGCCTGTAGTCTGATTTTATTTATTGCCCTGATTGGAAACCCAATAGTAAAACTCTTTCCTTTTTTTGGAATTGCTTTTTTGGGAGGATTTAGTTTAAGTATTGTTTTTACATTTCTGGCTGCTATTGCAGCCAAGGCAAAGCAGAATGCTGCTATAATGGCCGTGTTAGGATTTCCTTTAATTGTTCCCCAATTGATGTTGCTAATGAAATTGTCCAACGCTGCCTTCAATCTCAATCTTATCATTCAGTCCAACGAAATTCTTTTGCTGATAGCCCTGGATTTGTTAGTGGGGCTTTTATCGGTAATTCTATTTCCATTTCTTTGGAAAGATTAGTTTAATATTTTCTGGAAAAAATTACCTTAAAACAAACTTTGTTTTGAGGATAGGAAAAATTGTTAAAATAATCTTTATTAATTTTTTTAATAAGTTTTTGGAGTTTTTAATAAATTCCAATATGTTTGTCTATATTTTTAACTTTTACGATAAAGTTTAGAAATGATTGCAGCCATAGTTCATAAGAAACAAAAATTCTATAAAGAGATTCTAAAGCATTTGTTTTTCAACAAACAGCTTTCCTGTGCCGAATTGAGTGAAAGAATCAAGAAGAGTATTCCACTTACCACCCAATATCTTAATGAGCTGATTTCCTTGAACATTGTAGTGGAAAAAGGTTTAGCCGTTTCCACAGGAGGTAGAAGACCACAAACCTATTCTATAAAAGAGGATGCCTTTTTTGTAATTGGGGTGGCCATGGATCAATTGGTTATTCGAATTGCCCTAATAGGTCCAGACAATAACGTCATTGGAAGGATAGAAAAAATAAGCCTGGATCTTGCAAACACGCCCAATGCGGTAATTGACCTAATTAATCATCTTAAAGATTTTATCAAAAAGGCGATGATTCCTGTGTCCAAAATTGCAGGAATTGGTATAGGGATGCCAGGATTTGTGGATGCAGCAAAAGGAATTAATCATAGTTTTTTGAAGGTTGAATCCGGTTCTCTGGCGGCCAAAATAAAGGAGGCAGTAAATATTCCGGTTTTGATTGATAACGATTCCAGTTTGATAGGTTTAGCCGAACTAAAATGGGGAAAGGCTCAAAACAAGCAAAACGTAATGGTGCTTAATTTGGGATGGGGAGTAGGGTTGGGCATCATTATACGGGGTAGTTTGTTCAGAGGTAATGATGGATTTGCCGGCGAGTTTAGTCATATTCCGCTTTTCGACAATAATAAATTGTGTAGTTGTGGAAAATATGGATGTTTGGAAACCGAAACCTCACTGATGGTGGTAGCGCAAAAGGCCATAAAGCAATTGCAGGAACAGGAAACACCCACGCTATTAACTGAACTGGATACTGCCGATTTGGAAGATGCGGCCAAAAAGATAATTGAGGCAGCACAAAAGGGCGATAAGTTTTCAATCGAATTATTGTCCGAGGCTGCGTATCATATTGGAAGAGGAGTTGCCTTTCTCATCCATATTCTAAATCCGGAGTTGGTTGTGATGAGTGGTATTGGTTCATTGGCGGGTAAGGTTTGGATTGCGCCGATTCAGCAAGCCATTAATGAGCATTGTATTCCCCGGCTTGCAGAGAATACAAAACTGGAAATCTCATCATTGGGTTACAATGCAGAGTTGATAGGTGCAGCGGCTTTGGTCATGGATAATTACGAAAAATTGTCCTCCATATTTGGGACCAGGCCATTGACCGTGTCCATACCATAATGGGTTTATAGAACAGGGAACTTTTAATTCACATAAAAATGTAATCTCCAAAAAATCAAAATCAAGAGTATGAAAAAAACAATGCAAAAAATGTTGTTCGCATTGGTGTTGAGTTGTATCTCACTGCTCGCTTTTGCACAACAAAGAACAGTAACCGGTACGGTTATGGATGACCAAGGTTCACCCCTGGCCAATGTGTCCTATGTCTTAAAAGGCACATCAGCAGGTGGTGTTACCACTGAGGATGGAAGTTTTTCCATTGCTATCAAAAACAATTCCAGTATAATTGTTTTCTCCTCGGTTGGTTATACCTCCCAGGAAGTAACAGTAGGAACACAAACAACCCTGAATGTGGTTCTGAAAAAAGGTGATAGTCAGATGGAAGGTGTGGTGGTAACTGCCTTAGGAATCAAAAGAAATAAAGCTTCTTTGGGATATGCAGTTCAAGAAGTAGCTGGTGGTGCTTTAGTGGATGCACACGAGACCAATACAGCCAATGCCCTATCTGGTAAAGTATCGGGTTTGCAGGTAGTAAAAGGAAGTAATGGTGCTGGTGGCTCATCCAAATTGGTATTAAGAGGGTACAACTCCTTGCAAGGAAACAACCAACCATTAATAGTAGTAGATGGAATTCCAATGGAAAACTTTACCGGATCTGATAATAACGACTTTTTCAATAGTGGATTGGATTACGGTAACGGACTTGCAGATATTAATCCAGATGATATTGCAAGTATCAGTGTTTTAAAAGGTCAGTCTGCAGCTGCCTTATATGGAGCCAGAGGCGGTAACGGGGTAATCATGATCACTACAAAATCTGGAAGAAAACAACCGGGCTTGGGTTTGTCTGCCTATGCGACACTTGGTACAGAGAATATGTTTATGATTCCTGAAATGCAAAGTACATTTGGACAAGGCTCAAACAATATTTTCAATGCTTCTGAAAATACTAGCTGGGGTCCAAAAATTGAAGGACAAAGTGTAACTAAATGGGATGGTAGCCAATCTTCCTTGCAGGCTTATGATAACCTTGGAGCTTTTTTAGACAAAGGGAAAAGTCAAACCTATGGGATTAATATGCAACAACAGTATGGCGGAACTGCGGTTTTTTCTTCCTTAAGTTTCATGGATGATAAAAGTATCTTTCCTGGCAATAGATTGAAAAGAACTAATTTGTCTTCGAGAGTGTTGAGCAAGTTTGGAAATGGAGATAAGTGGACCAGTGATATCAAGATCTCATATAACAATACTTCCGGCTTCAACCGACCTATTTCTGGTAAAGATCGAAGCAGTATTTATGCAATTTTGAACCTTCCAAGAAGCATGGATCTGACCGACTTTTCTGCTGGAAGCAATCAATTTGGTAAAATGCTTTGGTATCCCGGAGCTCTTGCCTGGACACCTAATCCATATTGGTTCTACAGAAATAATCTAAACACCGATTCGCGTAACCGTTTCTTATTAAGTGGATCGCTTAAATATGAATTCACAGATTGGCTGAATGCTGAAATTAGGGGAGGTGCTGATATTTATGGTACAAACACCGAAGGAAAGGTTTATGACGGTGGTCCACTAGCCAATTCTTATTCCACAGGAAAACAATCTTTTAGTGAAACCAATTTTAGTGCGATGGTTAATGCAAAAAAAGATAATATTTTCGGGAAAGTAGGAGGTGCGCTTATGTTTGGTGGTAACTTAATGAATCATGAGTGGTCTTCTTTATCAACCAGTACTGGACAATTGGAAGTACCAAATCTATTTACTCCAACCAATTCAAAAGGAACCCCTTCGATCGGAGCTGGTTTCCTTCATAAGAAAATAAATTCAATATATGGATCCGTTGAGTTAAACTATGATCAATGGTTATATTTGACTTATACAAATAGAAATGATTGGACATCAACTCTGTTGAAAGCCAATCGTTCCTATTCTTACCCATCCATCAGTTTGTCCTATGTGGTTTCCGAAATGTTAAACCGCATGGGTAGCTCCTTGCCTTCTTGGTTTAGCTATGCCAAGTTAAGAGCATCTTATGCATCAGTAGGTAACGATATGGGGCCCTATAGATTGTATAATGGTTTCCTCATCGGTAAAGACCCCAATGGAAATACCGTGGCTAATAAAGAGTCATTATTAAAAGATCCGAATGTAGTAAATGAATTATTGAAAAGCTTTGAGGCTGGTGCAGAAATGCGTTTTATCAATAATAGAATTGGTTTAGATATAACCTATTACAAATCCAATGCCACTAACCAGCTCATCGAACTGCCTTTGGATCCTATGAGTGGATATTCCAGAAAAATAATAAATGCCGGTAATATTCAAAACTCTGGTGTTGAATTGGTGTTGGACGGCAGAGTATTGCAAAATCCAAGTGGGTTGAGTTGGAATACGAAACTGAACTATTCTACCAATAAAAACCTGGTTGTGGATATCGCAAAAGATCAGGGAGTAGAATCCTATGGTTTAGGGTCTTTCGATAACCTTCAAATAAAAGCAGCAAATGGCCAATTGTATGGTGCCATTTATGGTACCAAATTCAAAAGAGTAGATGATCCTGCCAGTGCCAATAATGGTCAGTTGTTATTGGATGGTAATGGGTTACCCCAGGCTACAGGTGAATCTGTTTACCTAGGAAATCAACAAGCTAAAGCATTGATAGGTTTTTCAAACACTTTTAGTTATAAAAATTTGGAATTATCCTTCCAATTCGATGGCCGTTTTGGTGGTCATATTTTTTCCGCTACACAGGCTGGAATGCAAGCCAATGGTACGGCAGCCATCACTGTCACCAATGGTGCCAGGGATAAATTTGTGGTGGATGGTGTTGTTTCAAATGGTTCTGGTGGTTATACACAAAACGCCAAGGAAATTTCTCCACAGGAATATTGGAATAGAATTGCCACTTCTGGAAATGTGGGTATCGGTGAAGCGAACCTTTATGATGCTACAAATGTTAGATTAAGAACGGTAATGCTAGGCTACAACTTACCAAAATCTATTCTGGGTAATGTGTTTCAAAAAGCTAGATTAACGTTGTCTTGCAACAATGTGTGGATGATTAAGAGCAATATGCGTGGCATTGATCCTGAAACCGTATTTGCAGCAGGTACAAATGCTATAGGTTTTGAAAGTGGTGCATATCCAACCATGCGTTCTTTCTTATTCTCAATAAACCTTGGATTTTAATTTCTAATTGAAAAAATTGAAGATTATGAAAAATTTTTTAAACAAGATTTTAATGCCTGTTATAGCAGTTACACTACTTGGAACAGGTTGTAAGAAATTTGATGACTTAAATGTAAATCCTAATCTCGCTAATGAAAGCCAGGTACAGGTGGAATATTTCATCAATGGTGCTATAATTGCTGATCAAATGAATCCGCACATAGCAGAAAGAATATTTGTGCTATATTGGAAAACTGCCGGAAGGCAACAACGCGGAGGAGGCATTTCTTCCGGTGGGTACAACGATGGTTGGTCCAGCGACTGGTATGGAAGTGGTTTTCATGGCGGTGCCTTAAACAAAATATATTCCGCTATTGAAGTGGCTGAAAAACAAATTGCGAGTGGTACTATAAAACCATATACGAACAACCTACTTCAAGTTGCCAGAATTTATAGAGCATATTTGTTAAGTGAATTGACAGATAATTTTGGTCCAATTCCGCTCAATGGATTCCAGGGCAAAAACCCCGACTTTTCCGATGTAAAAACTGTCTATTATTTCTTATTAGATGAACTAAAGGATGCCTCATCGAAACTTAATCTAACCATAACCGACAAACCTACAGCCGGTATGGATCAGGCTTATGGATTTGATTATTCCAAATGGCAAAAGTATGCCAACTCAATGCGTCTTAGATTGGCTATGCGTCTATCAGAGGTGGATGCAGCTAAAGCAAAATCTGAGTTTGAAGCTGCTGCTTCCCAGCCGCTACTCATGCAATTGGGCGAGTCTTTTCAGATACAAGAAAGGCCAGGTTGGGATGACTTGACCGGAGTAATGTCCCGTGAATGGAATTACTTTCAACTGTCGCAAACCCTTAGTAATATATATGTTGGCTTAGGTGGAGTAACAACAGCAGCCCAAAATCCTGCTTATGCAGCTTATGCAAAACCAGCAGATTATGTAGGATTGCGTTTTACAAACCACTGGCCATTAAAAACTAACGATCCAATAGCTGGCTATTGGCTAAATGGATTACCAAATACTATTGATCCCCGAGCCTATAAAACTTTTATTGTGCCTGGCGACTATAGCAATCCGGGATTTAATTCTTATCCATCATGGGATGCCACCGCAAAAACAACCTCGCGAACACTTACTGATGCAGCGGGTACGGTTGTAAAAACTTTGGACGCAGCCTATACATGGAATGGAGCAGTAAATGGAGAATGGGGCGATAAGGGGCCGATAAACAATGTTGCCAGATTTAACGGTGCTACTCCTCGTTTAGCCAATCAGTTTAGAAACAGTACGGCAAAACGATTATTCTTTGGTCCATGGGAAACGTATTTCTTATTGGCTGAGGCATCAGTAAGAGGTTGGACTACCCCTATTGGTGGAAAAGCAGCCTATGAATTAGGTATAGATAGAAGTTTTGAAGATGTCGGCGTTTCTTCCTTCGCAGCTGCTTATAAATCTTCAACCAGTTTTAACCTTATTGGCACCTCCGTAAGTTGGGATCACACAACCGAACCAGGAGCTTCTCATATGATGAGTTATGCAGATGGTTACACAGGAACTCCTGGTACCGTAAGTATTAATTACCCAGTCAACAACTTGTATAAGAATGGTTCAGTAAGGAATGATTTATTAACCAAAATCATCACCCAAAAATTCATTGCTCAAAATCCATGGGTGCCCATGGAAACCTGGAGCGACCAAAGAAGATTAGGTTTACCATTCTTTGAAAATCCGGCAGTTGAAAAACCAATGACAAATATGCCAGATTTGAACGATGGTAATTATATGACCAGCAACGTAAAATTCTTCCCACAACGAATTAAGTATCCATCCAGCGTGGCAGCAAATAACCCTACCGGTTACCAACAAGCTAGTACGCAATTAGGTGGAGCAGATGGAGTGCTTACTCCACTTTGGTGGGCAAAGAAATAATTAAGTTACTTTGCAAGTAAATTTGTTTATCGAAAAACCATCCTCCGGGGTGGTTTTTTTTACAAAATAATATTATGCACAAAACACTTCTCCTTATCTTGTTATCAGGAATGCTTTCTGCCAATGCTCAGGTTCAGGGCATTCATCCTGCCTCTACCGAATACGAATGGCCAACAGATCCATTGGTAGTACAAAAACTGGACAAATGGCAGGATCAAAAATTTGGTATGATCATTCACTGGGGGCTATACGCCGTACCCGGTATTATTGAATCCTGGTCACTTTGCTCCGAAGACTGGATTACCCGCGATAGTAACTCTTATTATGGCGATTATAAAAAATGGTACTGGGGATTACAAAAAGATTTCAATCCGGTTAGGTTCAATCCCGACCAGTGGGCCAAAGCCGCAAAAAGTGCCGGTATGAAATACCTGGTTTTTACTACCAAACATCATGATGGCTTTTGCATGTTCGATACCAAACAAACTGATTTTAAGATATCAAATGGCCCATTCAAAAACAATCCCAAAGCCGATGTGGCCAAATATGTTTTTGATGCTTTTAGAAAAGAAGGCATGATGATCGGCGCTTATTTTTCCAAACCAGACTGGCACAGCGAAAACTATTGGTGGCCGGTATATGCAACAGCCAATCGCAATAACAATTATGATATCAAAAAATTTCCCTGGCGTTGGGATAAATTCAAACAATACACCTACAATCAAATTCAGGAACTAATGACTGGATATGGTTCCATGGATATTCTTTGGTTGGATGGTGGCTGGGTGCGACCAAAGGAAACAGTCAATGCGGAAGTTCTAAGCTGGGGAGCTCCAATACCAGACTGGAGCCAGGACATTGATATGCCTAAAATTGCCAGCATGGCGAGAAAAGCACAACCCGGCATATTGGTAGTGGACCGAACAGTGCATGGCCCGTATGAAAACTATCAGACTCCAGAGCAAAAAATCCCTGATCACAAAATAGATAATCCCTGGGAAAGCTGTATGACATTGGGCAACGCCTGGGGCTATGTACCCAATGAGCATTTCAAATCCAGTGCAAAAGTAATTGCCAGCTTGATAGAAATTGTAGCCAAAGGCGGCAGCCTCCTTTTAGGGGTAGGCCCTTCTGCTGACGGCACTTTGCAACAACCTATTATTGACCGACTTCATGATATAGGCCTTTGGATGCAGGCCAATGGAGAGGCTATCTACAATACCAGATCCACCAAATTGTACCAGAGCGGAAACACCTATTTTACACAATCAAAGAATGGTGAAAAAATGTTTGCACTTATTCCCATTAAGGAAAATGAACCGGAGCCTTCCTTTGTAGAGTGGAAGGGAAATGTTCCAGCCATGGGCAGCACTATGACGCTCTTGGAAAATAAACAAAAGCTAAAATGGTCAGTAAAGGACGGGAAAGTGAAAGTTCAATTACCCAAAAAGTTAAAGACGGTTGCTGTGGCATTGACTTTTACTGCTTCATAGGTATTGTCCTATAGCTATCAATGAATATTGGAGGGGGTATTGGTCCACCAAAATTTGTCATTTTATCTACTAGTAGCCTAACGATTTTATTTTCAAAACAAGCCGGTAACGTATATTTGCAGCCGATAAAAAATAATATCTTCCTTAAAATAATATATCCGAGATGAAAGTAATGAAATTTGGTGGTACCAGTGTAGGCAAGCCAGAACGAATGAAACAGATTGCCGCCTTGCTGAACAAAGAAACAGAACCTTCCATTGTTGTGCTTTCGGCTTTGTCCGGAACAACCAATGCACTGGTGACCATTGGCGAATGCATTGCAGCCAATGATCGGCATACAGCCCTTCAGAATATCAATACATTGCAGGAGCATTATCTCACATTCATCCATGAATTACTTACAGATGCGACCATTTTAGAGAAAGCAAAAAATATTATAGAAGAGCATTTTGATTTTTTACAAATCATTCTAAAAATTTCTTTTAGTGATGCACTCAACAAGGATATTTTAGCACAAGGTGAGTTATTGTCCACCAAAATTTTCAGTTGCTATCTGGAAGAAATTGGTGCTTCTTATTGTTTGTTGCCTGCATTAGAATTCATGAGTATCGATGAAAACGAAGAACCGCAAATAGGAAGTATTCGTGTAAAACTTTCCAATCTGCTCAATCAGCATAAAGACAAAAAGTTGTTAATTACCCAAGGGTATATTTGTAGAAATGCACGCGGTGAGGTGGACAACTTAAAACGTGGTGGTAGCGACTATTCGGCTTCTCTGATTGCGGCGGCCATTGGTGCCAGTGCCTGTGAAATATGGACTGATATTGATGGAATGCATAACAATGACCCACGTATTGTGCGTGTAACAAGACCTGTGGAGCAATTGAGTTTTGAAGAAGCGGCCGAGTTGGCCTATTTTGGTGCTAAAATTTTACACCCTGCCTCCATCTGGCCGGCACAGCAATATAAGATTCCGGTAAAGTTGTTAAATACCATGATGCCGGAAGCCAAAGGAACACTGATCACTCAGAACCCATCTGGTGTGGGTGTAAAAGCAGTGGCGGCCAAGGATAACATCATTGCCATCCGAATCAAGAGCAGCCGCATGTTGCTGGCTTATGGATTCTTAAGAAAAATATTTGAAGTTTTTGAGAGATATAGAACTTCGATAGATATGATTACAACTTCCGAAGTGGCAGTGTCATTGACAATCGATACTGCAGATCATCTGGATCAAATCAAGAAAGAGTTGGCCGTTTTGGGCAGTGTGGAGGTAGATGAAAATCAGGTGATCGTTTCGGTAGTGGGCGATCATATTGCAGAAACCGAAGAGATTGTAAAAAAACTTTTTGGCTCCATCAGAACCACGCCGGTAAGAATGGTTTCTTATGGTGGAAGTCCGCACAATATTTCTTTGCTGGTTTCAGCCGAACATAAAGTGCCATTGTTACAACACCTGAATAAAGGAATGTTTGGATTGGACTAAGAATACCATTTTTGAGAAGTTTATTAGCAAATAATAATAAGAAAGCACAGCAATTTTGTTGTGCTTTCTTATTGGCTTTCGTTTTGGTGTTTTGAGCTAGGCTTGGTTCAATCTTTTTTTAAAGTGTTCAATTTTACAATTCTTTCAGGAATTCGGTTATTTTTTTATGAACCTCAACCATACCTGCAAATTCGGCAAATTGGGCATGAATCTTTAAATTGATAATTTGCTTTTGCCTTTTGTTCTTTGAACCACCAACGCTCCATAAGGCTTCCATGGTATCTTTTAACGCTTTGAAAGTTTTATCACCCGGCTTTAATAAATACCTACAGTATAAAATGTCTAAACATTCTGTCAGTTCCCAGTATCCCGGACTGTCTTCATTTTGTTTTGATTCCATTTCTAGTTTAGAAAGCGTTTCGTTTATTTGGACCAGAGTGGGTAGTGTATATACTTTTCCATTTCGGGAAACAGTTTCTCCCCAGTTTTGGTTTTTGATTTTATGAATAAAGGTTTCCATATTTATCCAGTTGCAATATGGATAGCTACTGCTGGCCCTTTGAAAAGCTTCAAAATAATTATTGGCCGAAGTCTCCATGGCTGTCAGTTTTTCTTTTTGAAATTTTTTATCGACGCCAAAGACAAAAGCTTTGCGTTTGTAAGCACTTGCAATTAAAGCATACCGATGTCCTGTGGTCCAAATCGCTAATAAATTTTTGAGGTTGGTAATACATTCTTCAATTTTTTCTGTTACTGCTTTCACTTCCTTTTCAGTCGATTTTTCTAAAGTCAGGTATCTGGCTATTTCTTTATTTACGGAAATATTCTGGAAGTTTTCCAGTGCTTTTACATCAAAACTGGCGTTCTCGGTTTTAAACAAATCATTGTATAAACTCACCGCTTTCTCAAACTCATACAATTCCATGTAGGCCTGTGCTTCTTTTTGCCTTACCTCAGGATTATTAAATCCTGCCTTTTTGATTGCGTCGGATATGTCTTTTAATTCGTTTAATAAATCATTGGAGTCATAAAATGAAACTTCGGATTTGCTAATCAGATTATCCAGATCATTTTCGGCAATTTGTGGAATGTCATAAGTTCGGCTATAACGTTCTCTATTTCGGCGTAAACCAAATTTGTAATGTTGTTGTCCATAGCATTGAAAAGCACCCCATGTATTGGAATGTGGGAACTTTCTAAATATTTCTTTTCTGGCTTGTAGCACAGCGTCTCCAAAATTGTATCCTTTCAGCATACAATCATAAAAAACATTAGCAAACTCCAGCGCTGCTCTGTCATCCACTTCCCAGCCGGCCACCACTACTGCCTTTACCCCATTTTCTATTAGTTGAGTGCCAAGGTTTGCGGCCAATCTAAATCGGTTAATAGAGAATTCCTCAGCGTAAGGATTGATTCGTCCCAAAAAACAACAATTGATGAACACAAATTCAGGAGTGGAGGGTAATTGATTTATGTGTTGTGGGGTTAAAAACATGGGCTCATCTTTTCCCTTCAATTTCCCAATCAACATGCCACTTTGGAAAGGGTCTTTTTCATTAAATAAGCCATGTCCGGCCAGATGAAGAATCTTATAATCCTGTTTAAATAGGGCGGTTAATATTTCATCGCTGTTTGATCTTATCAGTGGATCTTCTACGTTCAATTCGTTTACTTGCTTAAGTTTATCATACACTGTTCTGGCTTCTTTTTCAGCACCTTGTAACTGACCAGCTTTGCTAAAACCATCCAAATACGGATCGCCTACTACTAGGGCATTAAAGTTCTTTATGGGGGTAGTGGCTTTGTAGTCGCCGGTGGCTAACTGCCGAATCATTCCGGCAGATACACAAAGAGGTTTTTCGGTACTCAATCCAGTTTGCAAAAGTTCCCAGGGGAAAGAAGCGGTAAATTTATCCAATACCCAGAGTATGGGAGAGTTCCTTCTAATGGTTTCTTTAAAGTCGGTCGGTATTAATAATTCAAATATGGCTTTTGACTTTTCTGCCGACCAGTTTTTTCTGATAGAAATTTCGTTGAGTAGTGTTTCTATCAAAGGTAGATTGTGGTGCAATTGTTTTTTTTCTTCTCTGGCATTATTGGTGCTGGAAAAATAGGAGAGCACTTTATCTGTATCATCTTGTTTTTGTTTTCCCGAATCCTGATCGTTGGCGATCACACTAAGTCTTTGCCACCAATCGGGGTTAGTATCTATCAAAACTCTTTTTCTTGACCCCGGTCTGCTCCTTAATTTTTTGTCCTTCCAAGCCAGATTCATTCCATCGCTATTTCCTTTGATGAGGTTGGCTAGACTGTAGTAGCAGGTGATGGCTTTATCTTCAAACAACTCTATAAATTCTATTTCATCCACATAATGGTCTTCGGATCCTGTAAGCTGAAGCACCTTGATATTAGCATTCACTATCCCCTGCAGTACGGCTCTTGCCGAACTTTCGATGGCCATACCACCATAACCTGCACCGATGATTAAAGAAGATAATCCAATCTTTGATTTTATAGGATTATTGTCTGTTTTAGTTTTATAAAGAGTGAGCAGGTAATTGGCTACTGCATTTTCAATAGTTCTAGATAACTGAAATGCATTCAGTAGCTCTGCTTGTCCCAAGCCACAAACAATACAGCCTTTGAACATAGGATTGTCGCTCATGAAAATACTATGGGTGCCAATATTGCCTGGATATATGTTTAATGAATGTTGTAATGAAAGTTTTCCATCGAGATATTTATTGGCAACTATTTCTGCATTATATATACCATCATTGGCAAAATGCCCCATCAACACAGGGTAAGTAGCATATATCATATCCCCTTTGGTGACAGATGTTTTCAGAATTGGTGTGTTTATTTCATCGGCAGTAGTTTCTCTTCCTAATCCAAGCAAAACGGCTTCAATACTTTTTTCAGAAGTGTCAAAATTGAATTTCTCTTTGGCTCCTCCACGGGTTGGGGCAATGGTTGGCAAAGGATTTCGGCTAAAATCGTTGGAGGAGGTAGAGCCCTTGTCCAGTAGTTCTTTTAGGCCCTGAAACAAATACTTCTTTAGCGACAAACCACCGTGAGTAGCATTGGTATAGTATAAGGATGTTTGTCGGTTGATATGTTTGGGAATACCAGTTTCCCAGGGCACACTTTGGTCGCCTTCGGGTGTTATGCTAAAGGACAATTGCCCATTTTCTATTTTATAGCCGTTTACAGTTTCCTCATCCTTACCTGCTACGTAAATGATATTTTGATGATTGAGTGTATCTAATTTGTCGTTGATGTTTTTTTTGAAGGCTGCAAAATCGGAGAGCAATTGATTGTTTGGAATTTCCCAATGGAGGCCAGTGGCAGTTACAAAAGCTTCCCATTCTTTCCGACTACTAAAGTCAATATCCTCAGCTCTGATGGGGAGGAGTGCCAGAAGTCCGGGAAATTTTGCAAACATATTAATCAACTTGGATTTAGAATGAACAAAGTCAATTTTATCCAATTGTTTTATGATATCATCCCGTCCACTCAGTACGTTGGCAATTCTGTATGATCCCATCCACGGAGTACCTAACAGAATGGTTCGGAAAGTGTTCTGACCATTGAGCATATCCCAGGTTTGGGGATAGTTAATCGCCATGTCTCTGATGACTAAACCACCCATAGAATGTGCTATGACATGGATAGGCTGTCTGAACGCCATGAGCTCAATGATCCGATTGTTTAAGGCTGACCCAGCCTCCGCTACCGGCCTACGCCAGTCAAATGGGAATACCTCAACATCAAAGCTTGCACTCAGGTACTCAGCTAGATCTTTGTAGGAAGTTTTGATCACTCCAGTGGCATCTATATCGTTATTCTCAATCTTAAGTTTAGTAAGTCCGCCCAAAGCAAAAGAAAAATAATTGATCCAGATGGCTCTGTTTTTTTCTTCTAAAAATGAACCCATTATGCCAGGTAATAACATGACAATTGGTTTTTTCCCGGATGCTTTCACCACACCGAGTTTTCCACCTTCCAATCCAAATATACCTCTATCCAATGCAGCATAATTTTCTACATCTATTTCTTTGAATGTAGGAATTTGCTTTGTGCTTGCAATTAGTGCTATAAATAGTGCATCCTGGGTTTTTTTGTTTGTGAAATAATTAAAGTGATTTACATTATTGCCATCATCCAGAAAAAATTGAACCGGATCCTGCCTTCTGGCACCCTGATACATAGAAGCGGTATCCACTACCAAATCATTTTTTTCCCATTTAAAGAAAAACTTTGTTAGCAACACCTTTAGCCCATTCAGACTTAGGCTTAAGGCACTACTACCCGATATCACTGTGAGTTTATTTTCAAAAGCAGTTGGCCTTTCCTCTTCTACAATTTTTACCGTGTTTAATGCCTTTAAAAAAACTGATTCGGGATTCATAGCCTCTAGGCCTGGCAGAACCTCAGGATCATTTTTAGTTTCTATTGCCTGACTGATCAACGCTTTCAGCCCTTCCATTATGGGATGCAAAACCGGGTTAGAAATGCTTACCAGATTTACCAAAACATTCAGAAAAATATCCACACGGTTACCCAGTATAGAGGTACCTCGAGCTGGACAGGCCACTCTCACAAATCGTTCTATTGTATATGATTTTTTTTCAAGAATAGCCTGAATGGATTTGATGTATTGAATGTCATCTTCCCGTTTTTCAGATTCGAGCAACTCCATGCTGGCATTTAAAAAGCCTTCCTTATTTTCCGCAAACCGAACTAATAAATCGCCCACCAAGCCGCCTCTTGAATGGGAAATAAGATGCAGATTCAAATTTTTTGGTAATACAGTCAACAATTCAAGTGCATTCTGTAGTGGACTTTTTGTGAGTGTTTCATGCTCAAAACCCAAAATATTGTTTCCGTAAATTTTTTGAATCCCCTGCCAGGTAGCACTTGTTTTTAATTCCGAAAATGAACCCTGAGTGGAGGAGACGGTTCCATGAATAAACAATAATACAGGCCTAGTGGAGTCAATGCTTTTGATCGGCTGTAGATCGAAATTAGAATCTACCTGATATAATCCTGATCGATCTTTTAAAGTTTTCTTCTGTACCGATTCGGCAATCTTAATCATGCCCACATCCACTGCTTTTTTTGAAAATTTTTTGAAGAGTTTCAATCCGAGCTGGGATAAAATACTACGCGAACTATCATCCGAACTTACTTGCAAAGGCAGCTCAGGCATATCTTCTGACGACCTAGACTGAAAGTTTACTTCAGGAAATAACTCGATAAGGGTATCGCTATTTCCAAACCAGGTAGTTGAGTCGGTGAAAGTGAGTTCTACATAATCGTTCTTGCCCAGGGTAACTTCAATGGGTACTGAAATACTTCTTGCCACACTGGTGTCATAGGTTGCTGTGAGGTCGAAAAATTCATTCCCCATTGTTGTCTCTTCCTGTGGAATGTTCCTTTGCTGACCTCGGATCTTAAAGGAAAATGAAAGACTTTTCTGTTTTGCCATGGTTATAAGTTTATGGGTTAATGCTTAGACTTAAAACCAATTGGCAAGGGATGACAGGGTTTACTGGCAGTAGATTTTAAGCCAGTACTAATGTATATAATTATGAAGATAATTTTCTCTGTGTCACATCCCTAATTCAGGGGATACCCTACAAGGATGTTCGAGATAGTATTCCCGAAAACCTGCCTAAATCTGCCTCTTTTTCAATGCCAGTGCCATTTATTATATGATCAGAAAGCTGGTGAGCAAAATAGGGTGCCAGCGAACATCCTTTTGTGCCCAAACCATTAAGAATACCAACATTCTGAAACTTAGGATGAAAGCCTACAAATGGTCTCCTTTCAACAGTAGCCGGTCTTATGGCCGCTTTATGTTCCAATATTTTAAAAGGAACTTTTAGCCAGTTTTTTAAAGCGACTTCGGTAGATTTTCTAAAAGTTTCAGTTGGCTGGTCATCGTCAAAATCCCAAATGTAATTGGATCCGGCCCAAAACAATCCATCCTTTCCATAAGGCACCAATGCTACCGATTTTTTATAAATGAATTCATTTGAAACTTCGGGTGCTTCAATGATTAAGGCTTCTCCCTTGTTAAGTGCAAAAGGCAATAATGAAAAATAAGGGTTTCGGTTGCCTTCAACTCCATCACAAAACACAATCTGTTTGGCTTCTATATTATCATAAATTATTTTTTCGGGGGCAACTACAAGTTTTGAGAACAGAAAGGCTGAATTTATAAGTTTGTTATGTTGTAGCAGAAATTCCTGCCAGGCAGGTAAAAGCTTAGGCAGATGAACGACAAACGCAGGTTGGATTTTTCCAATTCCAAATTCAAAATTAAAAAGAGGCTGGTACGGTTCTTCTTCGGATATTAATTCAATATAGGGTGCCTGCAATTCTATCTTTTTTAGAAAACTTTCCTTCATAAATGGATTGGGGAAAAAGTCAATAATCCCCGTTTTGGAAATGGCTTCAATATTCAAAAAATTTCCTATCTGTTGATAAGTTTTTTCTGCAAAGGGAATAATGATCTCATCCATCCACACGGTTACCACTCTTCTTCCTGTAACTGGATTTATGACTCCGGAGGATGCTTTTGAGGAAGCATTAATCGCATTGTTATCTATGACTATATAATCTACACCTTGCTGTTCCAAACACCAGGAAAGGAATGTACCTGATAAACCCTGACCAACAATAATAACCTCTGTTTTCTTTTCTACTGTTGACATTTATCAGTCTATTTTAAATATTCAAATAAAAATGGATAAGTTGGAGCAATGTTAAAAAAGGAGCATTCAGAACCTGTTTTAACTGTTTTTCTTATTCCGGTTGCAACTTAGGCATTTATTTTGTCTTCCTCTGAGCCCAAAGCCCTTTTACAAAGGAAAATAATCTAAAATATTGTGTAATTAATTAAATCGTAATGATAAAGAAACATTTTTTAATGAGGTCGGCACTAGTAATTTCAAGCGGACTTATTTTGACGGGTTGTGTAAGTACTAAGAAGTTTAATACCTTGCAAACCGATTATAACAATCTGAACAGCAGCTATCAGGCAACAAAGTTGGATTTGGCTACCAGTCAGGCAAGAGTAAAAAGTTTAGAAGAACTACTTGAGCAAGAAAAGGCCAATAATGCTTCTTTGAAACAGGCTCTTTTAACATTGCAAACTACATTGGATAAAAGTCTCAACCAAGCTGCACAAGGCAATGTGAATATTTCCAAATTGGTGGATGAGATAAATGCCTCTAATAAGTACATTCAGCATTTGGTGAATGCAAAAAATAAAAGCGATTCATTGAACCTTATCCTTGTGAATAATCTTACTCGCTCCTTGAGTAGAGAGGATTTGAAGGATGTGGACATAAAGGTGCTGAAAGGTGTGGTATATATCTCTTTATCGGACAATATGCTTTACCAAACCGGAAGCTATGAGATTTCGGAAAGAGCTGGAGACATACTCGGAAAAATAGCTAAAATAATCATGGACTATAAAGACTTTGAAGTACTGGTGGAGGGTAATACTGATGATGTGCCTATCAACAGACCGAATATCAGAAACAATTGGGATTTGAGTTCGTTGAGAGCATCTTCGGTAGTACAGGCTTTGCAAAACACTTATGGTATTGATCCAAAAAGGATGACCGCTGGCGGGAGAGGAGAGTATAACCCGGTGGCTGATAACAATTCAGAACTTGGCAAAACCAGAAATCGTAGAACAGAAATTATTATTACGCCAAAACTGGATCAGTTTATGGAGTTGATAGAACAGGCTCCTGCTAAATAGTAATTATTCAAAAAAAATATTCAATGTTTTAAAGGTCGCAATAGCGGCCTTTTTTGTTGTTCGTGGTCATACTGGATGGGATTAAATTGATAGAAGAAATCCTTGGTTCAGGAAATCTAAACTCAAATATACATGGCGATTTCGGTTTCAGATTTGGTTCATCTTTGAAATAGTTTAGTATTTTTTCTAAACGGTTAAATATCTTTTTGCTATTAATAAAATATTCCTACTTTTAAACAAACCAAAAGATTATTATGGAGATAATACACGTGTCGGCTGAATGTTTCCCAATGGCAAAAGCAGGCGGTTTAGGAGATGTGGTTGGAGCCCTACCCAAATATCAAAACGATTTAGGACATATTGCAAAAGTGGTAATGCCTATGTACCGTACTAAGTTTTTGTTCAACAATGAATGGGAATTGGTGCATGAAGGTGGGCAGGCTTTGGGTTCAAAATGGTTCAAGTACAGTGTGATAAAAGAAAAAACAAATAAACTTGGATTTGATCTTTATCTTATCGATATCAATGGTATGCTGGATAGAGAAAAAATTTATGGTTATGAGGATGACAGAGAACGATTTATTGCTTTTCAATTAGCTGTTTGCGACTGGATGTGTTTTTGGCAACATAAGCCCGACATTATTCATTGCCATGATCAACATGCCGGTTTTATACCATTTTTTTGCAAACATGCTTATGCCTTTCGCTATCAGTTAGGCAATATCCCTACCGTTTTTACCATACATAATGGAGAATACCAGGGACAATTTGGGTGGGATAAATACTACATGATTCCTGCATACGACACCTGGAACTGGGGCTATTTGGATTGGAACAACGATATCAACCCAATGGCATCCGCTGTAAAATGTGCCTGGAAGGTTACTACAGTAAGCCCCAATTATATGGAAGAGTTGCGACATTCTGCTGCCGGACTTGAAGCCTTGTTCGAATACGAACGTGGCAAGTGCAGCGGGATCATAAACGGTATCGATTCCGAAGTATGGGATCCAGCTACCGATTCTTATCTTGTAGAAAATTTTGATGCTACCAACTTTAAAGAAGGCAAAGCAAAAAACAAAGCGCATCTGGCCAAACAGTTTGGCCTTGACCCCCAAAAACCATTAATAAGTTTTATTGGAAGATTAGTGAGCGAAAAAGCGGCAGACATCCTGCCAGAAGCCATCAGGCAGTCTGTATATCAACATGGAGGTAAGGCCAATTTTCTGATTTTAGGCTCAGGAAACTCGAATGTAGAAGCCGCTCTGGATAAATTGAGCCGTGATTTTAAAGGTTATGTTAGTACCTATATCGGTTATAGTGAACCCCTTAGTCATATCATGTATGCAGGTTCGGATTTCTTGTTGATGCCTAGTCGGGTGGAACCTTGTGGTTTGAATCAATTGTATGCACTACGTTATGGTACGATACCAATGGTTAGAAACATTGGCGGATTGAAAGATACTGTTGTAGATTATGGTGCCCCAGGTGGTTTTGGACTTACCATGGAACAATCAAGTGTAGCTGATGTGGCCTATACAGTAGGCCGGGCGGTTGAGTTATACAATAAGAAGAAGGAAAAATTTGAGGAGATTACCGAAAAAATAATGGGGATTGACCATAGCTGGACTTCCTCCACCAAAAAATATATCGCCCTATATGAATCACTGGTAGGAACAATGGAGGTATAATTTACAGACTGATGTAATACTATTTGACGATGAAGAAATTTTTATATTTACATTTATTAATAAATCATTCAAACCAATAAAAATAAATTTTATGAGCATTTCAAACGAGATTATTGCCATGATTTTGGGAGGAGGAGCAGGAAGCAGATTGGCTCCTCTAACAAGCTCCAGATCGAAACCCGCTGTGCCTATTGCCGGAAAATACCGATTAGTAGATATCCCTATTTCTAACTGTATCAATTCCGAGATTATCCGGATGTTTGTACTAACGCAGTTTAACTCAGCATCCCTAAACCGTCATATAAAAAACACTTACCGGTTTAGTGCATTTAGCACCGCCTTTGTCGATATTCTTGCCGCTGAACAAACACCCGACAATCCAGCCTGGTATCAGGGTACCGCAGATGCAGTGAGACAATGTTTGAGACATTTAACCGCCTTTCCAAGTGAATATGTATTGATACTTTCCGGTGATCAGTTGTACCAGATGGATTTTAATCTGATGCTTGAAAACCATAAAAAATGTGGAGCAGATATTTCAATTGCCACCATTCCGGTTGGCGACAGGGAAGCTCCTGAATTTGGAATTCTAAAAGTAGATGAAAATAATCTGATTGCTTCGTTTGTAGAAAAACCTGCAAAAGAATCTTTGGGCGATTGGGTAAGCGATACCGGCACAGCTATGCAACAGAAGGGAAGGAACTACCTGGCATCTATGGGTATTTATATATTTAATCGAAAATTGTTGTTAGACTTACTGCTAAAAATACATCCTGATGCCACAGACTTTGGTAAAGAAATAATTCCATCTTCTATTACTGATTATAAAGTTGCCAGCTACCAATACGATGGATACTGGACCGATATTGGAAATATTTACTCCTTCTTTGAAGCTAATCTGGACCTAACATCCGATGTTCCTGAGTTTAATCTGTTTGACAATACTAAAGCTATCTATACTAGACCACGTATGTTACCACCAGCCAAAATTAGCGGTACTACGCTGGAGAAAACAGTGATCTCCGATGGGTGTATCATCAATGCATCACGCATAGAGCATAGTGTTATCGGTATTCGTTCGCGTATCGGTTATGGTTCCACTGTTGCCAGTTGTTATATCATGGGAAGTGATTATTACGAAACACTTGAAGAAATGAACAATAGTCAAAATACAGGTTTACCCTTAATTGGTATTGGCAAAAGATGTTTCCTTAAAAACTGTATTATCGATAAAAACTGTAGAATAGGTGACGATGTTCGACTAATTGGCGGTCCGCACCTTCCAAATAGCGAAAACGAATTGTATACAGTAAAGGATGGGATTGTTGTAACCAAAAAAGGAGCCATTTTCCCTAACGGCTACACGGTGTAAGATTTTTTCAAAACCCCTTCAGGGGTTTTTTTATAGATTTATTTTAATGTGTATTCAATACATATTATATTTGTCTTATCGGGATAAGGAATGAACGATTGACCTAGGATCTCTTTAAAAATAATCAACGATTGACATGCCTAAAGAATTTACAAAAAAGCCAGCATTGACATTGGCCCAAATCATCAATATGAGTATGGGGTTTATGGGTATTCAGATGGCATTCGGTTTGCAGAACGGTAATGCCAGTAGGATATTAGCCAATTTTGGTGCAGACGTTCACCAGCTTTCATGGTTTTGGTTGGTGGCACCCGTAACAGGACTCATTGTCCAACCAATTATTGGTCACATGGGCGACCATACCTGGGGAAAATTTGGAAGAAGAAAACCTTACTTTTTGATAGGTGCTGTCCTTTGTGCCCTGGGTTTGGTTTTCCTGCCCAACTCTGCCACAGTTACACATTATTTTGCTGCCAATGTTTTGGTTTTGGCGGTTATTTTTCTTGCCTTAATGGATGCCTCAGTCAATATTTCAATGGAACCATTTCGAGCCTTGGTAGGAGATATGTTGCCAAAAGCACAAGGTACACTGGGCTTTAGTGTGCAAACTATATTAATTGGTATTGGAGCAGTAGCGGGTTCATCGTTGCCGGTATTGTTTACAAAACTTGGCGTATCCAATATGGCAGAGGCTGGATTTGTTCCACATAATGTGATTTACTCTTTTTATGTTGGTGCCATTATTCTGATCATTACTATTCTTTACACAATTCTAACAACTAGAGAATACAGTCCGCAGCAGTTAAGTCTATTTTCAGAAGATGCCGCTCAGGAAGAAACCAAATCGGGTTTTGGCGATATTCTGAAAGATTTTAAGAAAATGCCTTCACTCATGAAAAAGCTGGGCTTAGTACAGTTTTTTTCATGGTTTGCCTTGTTCTCTATGTGGGTATATTCAACCAGTGCCGTAGCCACTCACCATTTTGGTCTATTACCAGACGATACGCATTCGGGAACTTTTAATAAAGCCGGAGATTATGTGGGTTATCTTTTTGGATTGTATAATTTTTTTGCCATCCCTTTTGCTTTCATTCTAATTCCTCTGGCCGCAAAAATCGGAAAGAAGCAAACACATGCCTTGGCACTTCTTTTTGGTGGACTGGGTTTAATTTCCATGTATATAATAAAGGATATTGATTACTTGTGGATCAGTATGTTTGGAATTGGTTTTGCTTGGGCCAGCATTTTGGCTATGCCCTATGCAATGCTCATCGAAACTATTCCTCAAAAAAAGATGGGGATTTATATGGGGATTTTTAATTTTTTCATTGTAATTCCTCAAATAATAAATGGGGTGTTCGGTGGCCCGATTGTGAGTAGTGTTTTTCAAAATCAGGCCATATATTATTTGATAGTGGCAGGCGTGTTAATGATTTTGGGTGCTATCTATGTTCTGACTATAAAATTTGAATCGAATAAGTAATTCCCGTTTTAATTTATTGAGATGAGAAAAGTTTTTTTTACCTGCCTTATTGTTTTCCTGACTTTACAAGCATCGGCACAGCGTTTGGATGTATATCCCACCCATTGGTGGGCTGGTATGAAGCATAACAAAATACAGTTGATGGTACATCAGCCTGATCCAAAAATTATTCTGGTAGGCAATAGGATAACAGCAAGCTCATCAAGTAGGGATGTAAAGATTTTAGATGTTAAAACTGTTTCCAACAAACGATATGCATTTTTTGATATCGAAATTGCACCTGATGCCCGGCCACAGACTGTGGAAATAAGTATGAATAACCCTTCTAAAAAGAAAGGACAAAAATTCCAGTTTGAGCTGAAACCACGAAGACAGGGCAATGGCATTCAATTTGCAAAAGGTGTGCGATCAGAAGATCTCATGTACCTGATTATGCCTGACCGGTTCAGCAATGGAGATCCCACAAACGACAGGGTAATGGGTATGCTGGATCAAACACTGAACAGAGATTCTGTTTTCAACCGTCATGGAGGAGATCTGAAAGGCATTCAAAATCATCTGAACTATTTGCAGGACTTAGGTGTTACAACACTTTGGCTTAACCCAGTGATAGAAAACGATATGCCGAATCGTACCGAACATGGATATGCATTTACCAATCATTATAAAATAGACCGGCGTCTGGGTGGCGAAAAAGCTTATCATGCACTAATAGAGGCAGTGCATGCCAAAGGAATGAAAATGATTCAGGATGCAGTGTACAATCATGTGGGAACAGAACATGTTTTATATAAGGACCAGCCAGATAGTTCCTGGTTTCATCGTTGGCCAACATTCACACAAACCAGCTACAAAGACCAGGTTGCTTTTGATCCCTATGCATCAGCAGAAGATAGAAAAATATTTGAAAAAGGCTGGTTTGTAACTTCCATGCCAGACTGGAATCAGGATAATGAAATGGTACAAAATTTTTTGATTCAACATGCTTTATGGACCGTGGAAGAATTTGGAATAGATGGTTGGAGAATTGATACCTACGCCTACAATGATCTAAAGTTTATGAATCGCTGCAACGAAGCGTTATACAAAGAATATCCACAGATTACCCTTTTTGGTGAAACCTGGGTGCATGGTGTGCCCAACCAAAGCTATTTCTGCCAAAACAAGTACAATATTCCTTTTAAGAGTAATCTTCAGGCTACCACCGATTTTCAAACTTTATTTTATGGTATTCAGGCGGCTTTAACCGAACCTTTTGGTTGGACGAATGGGGTAAATAAATTATACACCACCCTGGCTCAGGATTTTGTTTATGAAGATCCTATGCGTCAGGTAGTATTTTTAGATAATCATGATTTGCCCCGGTTTTACAGTGTACTGAACGAAGACACAGCCAAATATAAAGCTGCTTTTGGTTGGATGCTGACCACACGTGGTATTCCTCAAATGTATTATGGCAACGAAGTATTGATGGCAGGGATTACTTCTCCCAATGATGGGTATGTGCGCAAAGATTTTCCAGGTGGATGGGAGAACGATCCTAAGAATAAATTCCTCCAGTCTGGAAGAACCGAAAAAGAAAATCAGGTGTTTGTGTATATTAAAACATTGGCCAATTTTAGAAAAAATTCATCGGCACTCAAAAACGGGAAACTCATGCAATTTGTACCCCAAAATGGTGTGTATGTTTATTTCAGATATTGTGAAAAGCAAACCATCATGTGCGTGTTGAATACTAACGAAAAGTCTACCTCCATATCTCTGGACAGGTATCGCGAACGAACAAAAAATTTCAAAAACGGATCTGAGGTAGTCTCCAAAGAAACCATTCAGCTTAACGACTCTGTTAACTGCCGGCCATTTACTACACAGGTTTTTGAGTTGAACTAATTATTGATATTAATCGAATCCAACAGCTACGGTTTGTACCATTTTTTTGGCTACCGCTTTATCATGAAATAGGGCAGGCTTCCATTTAGCCATCTCTTCCATTTTTTTGATAAGCATGGAATTAAAATATTCATCCACCCCGTTTAAGACTTTAAAATTAACTGGGGTGCCATCTCTATCAATGATAAACTCTACCTGTGCATATACTTTTTGTCTGTTTTCTGGCAATTCTTTTACTAATTCCTTCCCTATTTTTTTCAAATAAGCGGCATAGGCTTCGCCACCTTCTGAATACTCAGGCCACTTGGCTACAGAATTTGCTACCGCATCTATCTTTCTAACTATTGGTTTATGGGTAACCTTAGGTCTTAGCTTTGGTTGAAACTTTAAAACCCTGGGCAATGCATTGGCCACCTCGTAGTCTCCATCGTCTTTTATCATTACCACCGGCATTTGTTTGTATTGTTCAAAATAATCGTATGCATCTTCCATCACTGCCGAAAAAGCTTTCATTGCTGGGTTGTCTTTGGTAAACCGTCCCAAATATTCATAACTTTTCTGAACATCAAATTTTATTGGGAAAATGTGCACCGGGATATAGTCCAACCCAGTGGATTTACTTGCTGCTGCCAAAATATACAACTCATCAATTTGATCATTCAAAATAGGAATACATCCTACGGTGGCACAGCCGCCATGAATATAAATATCTCCTCCAGGTTTCAACGAATCGCTCAAAACCCTGTCCGAAGCATTCGGATAATTGATCCCCAGAGACAGATAGTAGCTGCTATTGGGGTTAAATTCGTTAATATGATAAAACCCCTCTGGCACCTGATAATCACCTTCAAATCGTTTTGGACCTAATGTGCCTGCCAGTGCGCATACTTTATATACTTTTAATAATTTATATTTTTCACTCACCGTATTCTTTACCCACACTTCCAATTGGCTATCGTATTTGAAAGATCGGATATACATATATTTTGCAGGCCACTCAAGATCCTTCACTTCAAATAAGGTCTTTAGGTTTGCCTCCTTTTTGGTATAGGATTCTTTTGGTCGTTGAAAACCCAACTGATAGCTCAGGAAAGAAGCCGAAACACCGGCGGAAGAGGAGAAGGATGTCTGCGCATGCAGGCTAATGAATACAGTCGAAAATAAAATTATTCCTAAAATTCTTTTCATCATCTATACAATAATTGCCTTTAATATTAACTAGTGATCGCGGTAAAATTAACTGATAACCGTTGAATTAGTTACAACTAATTGTTATAAATAAGTATCGGGCACAAATTGTGGCTTACCTATCTTTGCGCCATGCAAAAAATCGGAATTTTAGGTGGTGGCCAATTGGGTCGTATGTTGTTGCAGAGTGCTGCAAATTATCCAGTTGAAACTTTTGTACTGGAGAATGATCCGGATTGTCCGTCAGCCAGTTTATGCCATCATTTTGTGCCAGGAGACATCAGGAATTTTGATGATGTTTACAATTTTGGTAAAAATCTGGATGCCATCACCATAGAAATTGAACATGTAAATATTGATGCACTAGAGCAATTGGAAAAAGAGGGCAGAAAAGTGTATCCAAAACCATCCGTGTTACGCATCATTTGCAATAAAGCATTGCAAAAAAAATATTATTCGGACAATAGCATTCCCACCTCGGCCTATGTGCTTACCAACAATCTGACAGAAGTATTAGAAAATAAATCTTTTTTGCCAGCGGTGCATAAATTAGCCGAAGGCGGATATGATGGCAGAGGCGTACAAATAATTAATGATGAAAAAGAAATCGAAAAAGGATTTAATACCCTAAGTGTTTTGGAAAAAAAGGTACAGATTGCTAAAGAAATTGCCATGATGATTGCGGTGGCTTCAGACGGTAAAATGGCCATCTATCCGGCAGTAGAAATGCTTTTTGATCCAATTCTTAACCAGCTTAGTTTTCAGCTATGCCCGGCAGAAATTGAACTACAGGCGTATTATAAGGCAGAAGCCATTGCTTTGACAACAATTAAAAACTTCAACTCACCGGGAATTTTCGCTGTTGAAATGTTTGTAACTCGCGAAGGCGATGTGCTGGTAAATGAAACGGCTCCAAGAGTTCATAATAGCGGCCACCACACCATCGAAGCGCATTATAGTTCTCAGTTCGATATGCTATGGCGAGTGATGCTGGATTATCCATTGGGTTGCACGGATGCTATTATGCCATCCCTCATGCAAAATATCATAGGTGCCGAAGGCCATAGTGGTGAGGCATATTATGAAGGACTAACGGACATGTTGAAAATTGAAAATGCATTTTTTCATATTTATGGAAAAAGACAAACCAAGCCAGGCAGAAAGATGGGGCACGTAACCATTATTAGTAATGAAAAAGCCGACCTGATGCACAAAGCAAACAAGATAAAACATGGCTTAAATGTAGTTTCAGGTGGTTGAATATAGTTGATTGGTGCAATGGAAGGCCTTTCGATCTTAAATATTTATTCAAAACTTCAGCAAGGTTTTTCTGGTTATATCGTCTCACTGAATACAAATTACAAATTTAGAAATAAGATCGCAAGATGAATACTGAATGCAATTGTAAAAGTCTGGTAAGTGTCTTTTTGTTATCCCTTTTATTGCTGGCATGCCAAGCAAAAAAAGCGGATCCAAAGAATGGTCCATCCAAACGACCTGCACCAACCTTAGATGGATATGTGATCAAAACAGAATCCTATTCTGAGTTGATTGAAATACCTGGAAGTATAGTAGCCAATGAGGCAACAGAAATACATTCTGAGGTTTCGGGTCGGATAGTTGGTTTATATATTTCTGAAGGAAGAGCTGTAAGCAAAGGCGCATTACTTGCTAAGATATATGATGGCGATTTGCAGGCACAATCAAAAAAACTACAATCACAATTGGCCATTGCAAAAAGCAATGAAAACAGAGCCTCCCAGCTACTGAAAATTCAGGGAATCAGCAAGAATGATTATGATATCACATTACTAAACTTAAACAATATTCAGGCTGATATCAATTTGATAAAAACGGAAATTTTCAGATCAGAAGTTCGAGCTCCCTTTAGTGGTAAGATAGGGTTAAAAAATATTAGTCCTGGTGCTTATGTCACACCTGCCACTGTCATTGCAACCATTAATCAGGTGAGTGAATTGAAATTGGATTTTTCCATTCCAGAAAAATATATTGGGAGAATTGGCACTGGACAGATAGTTCATTTTACTGTACAGGGCAATGATCATGAATACGCCGCCAAGGTTTATGCCACTGAATCCAATGTAGAAATGAATAATCGAAGTCTGATGCTTCGTGCCCGTGTTTTTGGAAATACAGCAGGTCTTGTGCCAGGTGTATTTGCCAAGGTTAAGATCGAATTTATACCAAATAGTATGGCCATATTTGTACCCTCTCAATCTGTAGTGCCCACTGCGAAAGGCAAACAGGTGGTGTTGTTCAGAGATGGTAAAGCTGTTTTTAATGACGTGGAAATAGGAACAAGAGATTCTGCCAGAGTAGAAATTACTGCTGGCGTAAAAGTAGGCGATACCATTTTGGCAAGTGGTTTAATGACATTGAAACCAGAAGCAGAAGTAAAAGTTGGAAGATTGATATGATGATTCGACCAATATGTTCGATGAAAAATAGAATGCGACAGGACTTTGTGAATCTTTGAATTTTTCCTGTAGTGTGTCTTGTATTTTGAAAATTGGATGATGATAAATTTGCGATTACTGATTTATGAATATTTCGGAATTAAGTTTAAGAAGGCCTGTGCTGGCGATAGTATTGAACCTGGTTATTATCGTTTTTGGTGTAATAGCCTTTAAGTTTTTGGGGGTGCGGGATTATCCAGCCATTGACCCTCCAAACATCAGCGTACGAACTAGCTATTCAGGTGCCAATTCAGACATTATTGAGTCGCAAATAACCGAACCACTAGAAGAAGCTATCAATGGTATTCCTGGTATAAAAAACATTACCTCTTCCAGCAGCAATGGAAGCAGTAGCATCAACGTGGAATTTGAAGTGGGAGCGGACCTGGAAGCAGCCGCAAACGACGTTCGGGACAAAGTTGCCTCTGCCCAAAGAGAACTGCCAGATGATCTGGATGCGCCATCCTCAGTAAGTAAGGCTGATGCCAGTGCCGAACCCATTCTGGCTATGACGGTCCAAAGCGATTCAAAAAATCCATTGGAACTATCAGAATATGCCACCAATATTTTGGTGGACAGGTTGCAAACCATTCCTGGCGTAAGCAGCATAGATACCTGGGGCGAAAAACGTTTCGCCATGCGACTTTGGATCGATCCCAACAAGATGACAGCCTTCGATGTAACACCTGCCGAAATTCAGCGTGCTTTACAAAGAGAAAATGTAGAACTCCCTTCCGGTAAACTTACAGGTGATCATACAGAATTGAGCATCAGAACTTTTGGCAGACTGGATACAGAGGAGGAGTTTGCTGGTATTGTGGTCAAAAATGTGAATGGTGTAGATATTCTTGTGCGGGATATTGCCAATGTGGTATTGGGTCCTGAGAACGAAGAAACCCAATTGAAAGAAAGCGGTGTGCCCATGATTGCTCTGGCTATTATTCCGCAACCTGGTGCTAACTATGTTTCTATTTCGGATGAATTTTACAAAAGAATAGAAGAAATAAAGAAAGAGTCTCCAAAGGATATCAGCTTCAATATCGCAATGGATAAGACTGAGTATATTAAAAAATCTATCCTCGAAGTGGAAGAAACACTATTCATTGCCATTGGGCTAGTGGTACTCATCATCTATTTATTTTTCAGAGAGTGGATTCTATCCATCAGACCTTTGATAGATATACCGGTTTCTTTGATCGGAGCATTCTTCATCATGTATATCATGGGGTATACCATCAATGTACTTTCATTGCTGGCTATAGTTCTGGCCACAGGTTTGGTGGTAGATGATGGCATAGTTGTTACCGAAAATATTTTCAAAAAACTGGAACAAGGCATGAGCAAACGCAAAGCCGCATTAGAAGGTTCCAAAGAAATCTATTTTGCTGTCATCGCCACCTCCATCACCCTGGCTGTAGTATTTCTTCCTATCGTTTTTCTGCAAGGGTTTGTGGGCAGGTTGTTTCGGGAATTTGGAATAGTGGTAGCCGGAGCTGTACTGATCTCAGCCTTTGTTTCGCTTACACTTACTCCCGTGCTAAATGTGTTTGTTTCCAAAAAGGATGTACATAAAAAATCCTGGTTTTATCGTAAAACGGAGCCTTTCTTTATAGCATTGGAAATCGGATACGCTCGAAGCCTGAAAGCCTTTATGGGCGCTTTTATCACCATTCGTCAAAGACATATTCATTGGGCAGCCTGGCTACTGGTGCTTTGCTGCTTTGGAATCATTTTTCAGATTGGTTCAAAAATCCAGTCCGAACTGGCACCTATGGAAGACCAGAGTCAGTTTCGTTTAAGTCTTACTGCCGCTGAAGGCACCTCTTTTCCTGCCATGGACAAATATGTTGATCAGGTTTCACAATTCATGATAGACTCGGTTCCGGAACACACAATAGTTCTTTCTGTGGCCGGTGCCAGAATGTTTGGTGGGGTGAATAATGGTTTTGTGAGGGTGCGATTATTGAAACCCACTGAACGCACTCGTAGTCAGAAAGAAATTGTGCAATATGTAAACAAAGGCGTTTCAAAATTCACTGGCGGTCGGGCATTTGCCATCGAAGACCAGACTATTCAGGTGAACAGGCGTGGTGGACAAGCCGTGCAATTTGTACTTCTAAATAACAATTTTGATAAGTTATCTGCTGTACTTCCACAATTTTTGGAAGAAGCTAACCAGAGTACCGTGCTTCAACAAGTGGATGCTGATTTGAAATTCAACAAACCTGAATTAAGAGTTCGTGTGAATCGAATGAAAGCTGCTCAGTTGGGCGTGTCTATTGTAGATGTGTCGCAAGCCCTGCAAACGGCCTATAGCAATCAACGGCTGGGGTATTTTACAAAAAGTGGAAAGCAATATCAGGTGATGGCACAGGTGGATAGAATAAACCGGGATGACCCCAACGATCTAAAGAAAATATTTGTGAGGAACAATATCGGCCATCTGATTAGTCTGGATAATATTACCATTGCCGAAGAATCTACCACTCCACCTTCTATTTACCATTTCAATCGTTTCAAATCTGCCACCATTTCAGCAGGCCTCACCGAAGGGCACACGGTGGGAGATGGCGTTAAAGAAATGCAGCGTATCGCTTCTAAAGTGTTGGATGAGTCTTTCTCCACAGCACTCACTGGTAGTGCTCGTGATTTTGCAGAAAGTACCAGCAATACCAGTTTTGCCTTTCTGTTAGCACTGGGACTTATCTATCTTATTCTTGCAGCACAATTCGAAAGTTTTAAAGATCCGCTTATCATCATGATCACTGTACCACTTGCATTGGCAGGAGCTTTCCTGTCCTTGTGGTTATTTGATCAAACGCTAAATATATTTTCGCAGATAGGCATGATCATGCTGATAGGTCTGGTAACAAAAAATGGTATACTCATAGTGGAGTTTGCCAACCAAAGCCGTAAAAATGGCATGGAACGAAACCAAGCTGTGCTCTATGCAGCAGGCCAACGCCTGCGCCCCATCCTGATGACCAGTATGGCAATGGCCTTAGGAGCATTACCCATCGCCTTGTCGTTTGGTGCTGCAGCTACCAGCCGCATTCCATTGGGTATTGTAATAGTGGGTGGCATCATATTTTCTCTGGTGCTTACCCTTTATATTCTTCCATGTATTTACAGCGATATATCATCTAGAAAAAAAAGAAAGGAGTTTGATGAAATGCTGGCGGCTGAACATAATTCGAGTCATCAGATTCCTGTGAAAGCTCATCTATAAAAAGAATATTTAGCAATGAATTGGAAACCTGTTTATATCTTTTGCTTATTGACGCTAAATGCTGGCTGGTGCATTAAAACACAGGCACAGCGCCTCCTCACACTGGATGAAGCCATCGCCACGGCACTCCAAAACAATTACGATATTCAAATCGCAAAGAACGATTCGGTGGTAGCCTCTATCGATTATAGCTATCGAAATGTAGTTTTTCTGCCATCTGTAAATGTGACCACCAGTGCCACTTTCAATAATAATAACCAAAGGCAAACCCTGGCCGATGGCACTAAAAAAAAGTCCAATAATTTGGGCTCCAACAATATTCAGGCAAGCCTGGGACTGAACTGGGTTTTGTTCGATGGTTTAAGAATGTTTGCCACCCGTGATAAAGCGGCAGTTCTGTTGCAGGCAGGTGCTTACACGGCACAGCAGCAAGTGGTGAATACTGTGGCTGAAGTTGTAAAAGTTTATTACAATATAGCCCGCCAGCAACAAATGATGAAAGCCACGGAGGTGCAAATTGATCTGAACAGTGAAAGGGCCAAACTTGCTCAATACAAATTGGATATTGGAAGCGGAGCCAAACCAGATGTGTTGCAAAGCAAAGTGGATTTGAATAGTCAGAAAGCACTCCGAATGCAACAGCAAACCTTTATCATGCAGCAAAAGCAACAACTGCTGCAAGTGATGAACAGTAAAGTGCAAGAGCATGAGTTTGTGGTGCCAGATACCATACCCCTCAATCAGCATATCGCTTTAGGAAAAATTCAGGAAGATATCGAAAAATCAAGCCCGGCTTTGCTTTTGTCCAAGTCTGGCATTGAGATTGCTCAATATACCCTAAAAGAAACCAAGGCTGATTTGTGGCCAACGATTTCCTTTGGATCTGCATATAATTATAGCCGTACCAACAACAAAAAAGTACTTAATAATTTTTCTACACTTTACAATCAATTCAATGGATTGAATTACGGAATCACAGCACGCATACCCGTATTTAACCAATTTGCCATAAGGCGACAAATCAGGCTGGACAAACAAAATATTCACCTGCAACAAATGCAGTATGACAATCAGAAATCATTGATAAACCTTGCGGTGTTAAATGCTTTCAAAGACTATCAACAACAACAGCGTGCTCTAAAACTGGAAGAGGAAAACATCATTCTTGCCAAAGAAAATGTGTTTATTGTATCAGAAACCTATCGCCACGGTGCGGCCACACTTGTACAACTTCGCGAGGCACAACTCAGTCTGGCACAAGCTTATGACCGATTGATAGCTTCAAGATACAATATGAAACTAGCCGAAACAGAACTGCTCCGATTGAAAGGAGATATTGTGAGACAATAACAATTTTTCCAAAAGTAGCCATTGAATTTTTTGTTCCCAGCTTCTGTGCTCCTTTCAGCAAAATTGCGTCGCACACTTGAACTGTGGTGCTACTATCAACGCAGCGACCCTTACAGTCTAAACAAAAGGATAAAATCTTTAGGCGATAAACAATCCAAAATTTCAATACCCTGAACTATTCATTTCAAAATAATGGATTATACTTCTCCCTTCTCGTCCGGCTCCACATAATCCGGAATGACTTCCTTTTTAAAAGTAAAATGCCTTTGTACCAGATAGCTAAAAAAGATAAGTACAACAGTAGTGCCTAACTGAGCAAAAGTGGGGTAGAAGTGTAAAAACTCCACAGCTACTTTAAGCAGCAGCCAGTTCAGTGTCAGGTTCAGCAGGCTCACCATCAGGTATCTTAAAAACTGTACATGGCCTCTGATTTTGCTGTCATCAAACACCACAAACTTCATCATAAAAAAACCCCAGAAAAGTGCCACTGTAAAAGAAACTGCCAGTGCTGCGGTGTAAGACTCAAAAGTATAAAACCACACATGAAAAAACTGACCAGCAAAAATATAATGATAGGCTACATAATATACCACCAGACCCAGCAATGTATTGCAACCTCCTACAGCCAAATATCTAAAAGTTTGCAGGGGCATGAACTTCCTGAAAAGTGGATAAAAAAAATCGATAACGGGTAGAAAAAAATTTCTTACCCTGTAAAAATGTTGCCTCATGAATGGCGAAGATATTGGTAAAAACAGGTAATTGTAAAATTGAATTCCTTAAAATTCTCCCTAAATAATTACATCAGGAAAAGGATGATCTTGAATATGCCTTTTTCTGTAAATCATAAGAAACTTCAGATAAAAAATTTCATGTACGTTTGCACGAAATTTTCTAAGGTATGAGTATTGTTACAGAATTGAAACCGGTGGTGCTGAAAGTACTTAATGGTTTATACGACCAAAACTTTAATGAAAAACAAATAGCCATCAATACCACCAACCCAGAGTTTGAAGGAGATTATACACTAGTGCTTTTTTCTTTTTTGAAAACATTGAAAAAAAAGCCTGAAGACTTGGGCAAAGAAATAGGAGACAGACTGGTGGAGGAAAACCCTGCATTGATCAGTTCCTACAATGTGATCAAAGGATTTCTGAATCTGACCATTGCAGATAGGTATTGGAAAAATTTTCTTGCCAACGCCTATTCGAATGGAGTAGAAGCAAAAGTTTCTTCAGATCAAAAAGTGATGGTAGAGTATGCATCACCCAATACCAATAAGCCTTTGCACCTGGGGCATTTGCGCAACATTTTTTTAGGATGGAGTACCGCCCAAATTTTGAAAAACCAGGGGAATGATGTTTTTAAAAGCTGTATTTATAATGACAGGGGGATTCACATTTGCAAATCTATGGTGATGTGGAAAGACTATGCAAATGGTGCAACTCCTGAAACAACGTCCATAAAAGGGGATCATTTGGTCGGGGATTACTATGTCATGTTTGGCGACAAGCATAAGGAACAAGTGCAGACATTAGTAGCGGATGGCATGTCTAAGGAAGAGGCGGACAAAAATACGCCCATGATGAAAGAGGCGCAGCAAATGTTGTTGGCATGGGAGCAAGGCGATGAAGCTACTGTGTCACTTTGGAAAAAAATGAACAGTTGGGTGTATGCCGGATTTAATGAAACCTACCATCGGATAAGGGCAGATTTTGATAAAAACTATTTTGAAAGTCAGACTTATTTATTAGGTAAAGAATTTGTGCAGGATGGATTGAAGAGTGGTGTGTTTTTTCAAAAAGAAGATGGGAGTGTATGGATTGATCTGACCTCCGAAGGACTGGATGAAAAAATAGTACAAAGAAAGGATGGCACTTCGGTGTATATTACTCAGGACATGGGACTGGCAGATGAAAAATATAAAGACTTTCCCTACGATGAAAGTATTTATGTGATAGCAGATGAACAAAACTATCACATGAAAGTGTTGAAATTGATTCTTCAAAAATTGGGTAAGCCCTATGCGGATCGCATTCAGCATTTAAGCTATGGGATGGTGGAGTTGCCAAGCGGTAGGATGAAAACCCGTGAAGGTACGGTGGTAGATGCCGATGATTTGATGGACGAACTCGTAAACGTAGCTGCAGCTAAGACTGAAGAGTTGGGCAAAGTGAGTGGCTTTGAAACCTCCGAATTAAATGAGTTGTACGAAACTATTGCTTTAGGGGCTCTAAAGTTTTTCCTGTTGAGGGTGGATCCAAAAAAGCGAATGGTGTTTAATCCGGAAGAAAGTATAGACTTTCATGGTTTTACTGGTCCTTTCATTCAATATACACATGCACGTATCAAGTCGGTTTTGCGAGCAGAAACCTTACAAGCACAGGAAAAGATGGATAGTGATTTGTTGCCATTGGAAAAGGAACTGCTTGTAACTCTGGAACAATTCAATAGTACTGTAAAGCAGGCTGCAACTGAGTTCAATCCATCATTGATTGCTATTTATGCATTTAATGTGGCCAAGTTGTTCAATAGCTTTTATGCTGCGCATTCCATCAGAAATGCAGAAACCGAAGAGAAAAAACAATTGCGATTAATAATGTCTTTAATAACATCTTCTACCATAGCCAAAGCGATGGGCTTACTAGGTATAAAAGTTCCGGAACGCATGTAAGCCTTCCGGAACTCATTGTACTATTTCAGGATAATGCCTGCTAGCGGAGGAATGTTGATCGTGATACGATATTTCTTTTCTGCTATATCCAAACATTCGCTACGGATTTCTTTGTTGAACACATCACCGGTTCCGTCAAATTCTTTTAGATCAGAATTAAATATCTCCTGTGTGTAGGGTTTGTTGTAAACTTCTATTCCCCAGTCGTGATAAACTGTTGGTGTCATGTTCAGGATCACTAAAACATCATCTTCTGGTTCTTTTCCTTTGCGTTTATACATAATAACCCCTTCATCTCTGTGATTTAAATCAAACCACTCAAAACTGTGTTGATTGAACTGGTTGATGTACATGGCTGGTTCATCGCGCAACACTGTATTCAATGCTTTTAAACAGGATTGTGCACCTCGGTGACTGGCATGTTGCAACAGTCCCCAATCCAATTCGCTTTGATAATTCCACTCAGTTGTTTGGCCAAATTCACTACCCATGAATAGAAGTTTACCTCCAGGGTGTGTCCACATATAAGTGAAGAACAATCTTAAGTTGGCAAATTTTTGCCACAAGTCGCCGGGCATTTTAAATATCAGCGGACTTTTCCCATGTACCACTTCGTCGTGGCTAATGGGCAGCATAAAGTTTTCATCATTATAATACATCATACTAAATGTAAAGTCGTTCTGATGATAACTTCTATGTACAGGTTCTCGCTTAAAGTAGTCTAATGAATCGTGCATCCAGCCCATCATCCATTTCATACCAAAACCTAGTCCATCGGCAAAAGTGGGTCTGGATACACCCGGCCAGTCGGTAGCTTCTTCGGCAATGGTTTGTACATCTGGAAAATCCCTAAAGATCATTTCATTCAAATGTTTGATGAACTGTATCGCTTCCAAATTCCCATCACCTCCATGTTCATTTGGTTCCCATTCTCCTTCCTTTCTAGAATAGTTTAGTTTAAGCATGGAACTTACTGCATCCACCCGTATGCCATCAATATGAAATAAATCAAACCAAAAACGGGCATTACTGATCAGGAATGATTTTACTTCTCCTCGTTTATAGTTGAAGATATAGCTGTTCCAATCCGGATGAAATCCTTTTCGCATATCGGCATACTCATAGGTATGTGCCCCATCAAACATATAAAGGCCATGCGAATCATAGGGAAAGTGAGAAGGTACCCAGTCCAGAATTACACCGATTCCAGCTTGATGAAAAGCATCCACCAATCTCATAAATCCTTGCGGATCGCCAAAGCGTGAAGTAGGCGCATAGTAGCCGGTTATTTGATATCCCCAACTTCCATCAAATGGATGCTCGGCTACTGGCATCAGTTCCACATGGGTAAATCCCATTTCTTTTACATAGGGAACTAATCGCTCCCTTATTTGATCATAGGTATTGTATTTATGCTCATTGCCGGGTTCGGGTTTTTGCCAACTGGCCAGATGCACTTCATAAACGCTCCAAGGCGCATCCAATGCATTATGTTTTTTACGGTTTTGCATCCATTCGGCATCTTCCCATTCGTAAAATAAATCCCAGGTAATGGAGGCGGTGAGCGGTTTCAATTCCCAGAAATTGGCAAATGGGTCGCCTTTATCTCCAATGCGATTATTGGCTCCTACAATGTGGTATTTATAAACCTCCCCTAAATTGAAATTTGGAATAAATCCTTCCCATATACCACTGCTATCCCAGCGGGCGGTGAGAGGATGTGATACTTTGTTCCAATCATTGAAGTTTCCAGTCACGAAAAGAAATTTGGCACTGGGAGCCCATACACAAAAGTACATGCCCCAAATTCCATTTACCTGAATGGTATGGGATCCAAATTTTTCATATAAACTATAATTGGTTCCATCTTGAAAGTTTTTGATATCCTCATCTGTAAGCAAAGAATAATTCCATACTGGTTCAGATGTATCTATATAATTTTCTTTTTCAAATTTTTCCTGTATCGGTTTAATATCTATCGGCATAGTTAGTGTGTTTGGGGCAATTTACAACAAAAAAGAGCAAAGTATAATCTTTCCTTAAAAAGATATAACAAAGTTTATGTGAGGAAGCCATTAAAAATATTTTTCCATCATACAGTCTTACGCATATTTCGTAGCAATTTACCGTTTGCGTATGATTAACATATAATTTGCAGATTGTTTTTTCATATTTGCATATCAATTACCCAATAGAAAATAATCAACAAATCCAACCGAACTATGAGATTCTTTTTAATGTTAGCTACAGCCCTTACAATCTGCCTGTCAGCTCATGCTCAATCAAATGTGATCAAAGGAACGCTGGTTGATTCTACCGATAAGAAAAGCTTGCAAAATGCGGTAGTCATGTTATTGTCTCAACGAGATTCTATGTTGGTGGACTTCACACGCGCAAATGAAAAAGGACAATTCACACTTCATGCACCTGATACATCCAAAATTATTCTCATTGCCACTCATCCATATTTTGCCGAATTTAATGATCAGTTTCAACTGACTCCCGGGAGCCAGAAAGATTTGGGTTACATCAATATGTATTCTAAAAGTAAATTGTTAGAAGAAGTGGTGGTGAAAACTGGGGCACCCATTAGAATCAAAGGAGATACTACCATTTATACCGCCGATAGTTTTAAGGTAAGAGAGGGTGCCAATGTGGAGGAGCTACTCAAAAAACTGCCCGGTGTGCAGGTGGATCGAAATGGCCAGATCACTGCTTTGGGAGAAAAAGTAGAAAGGTTTTTGGTGGATGGGGAGGAGTTCTTTGGAAGCGATCCGGGTATTGCCACTAAAAATTTAAGAGCAGATATAGTGAAGGATGTACAGGTCTATAAAGGCAAGAGCGATCAGGCGGCTTTTACTGGTATCGATGATGGTCAAAGTAAACAAACCATGAACCTAGTGCTGAAAGAGGATAAAAAGAAAGGATACTTTGCAAAAATAGAGGCAGGTGGGGGACTGAAAAACAATAGCCACCCTGGGGAACAAAACAAGTTCAATAATGCGCTAATGCTTAATGCCTTTAAGTCAAAAAGAAAGCTATCTGCTTATGGGATTATGAGTAATACTGGTAAGCTAAATCTGGATTGGGACGATCAGAGTAAGTTTGGTGGCGGTAGTGGAGACAATGTGATTATGGAAGGCGATGCAATCATGATTTTTTCTGGTGTAGATTATAACAGCAGCGATGGCATTCCTACCAACTGGAACGGTGGTATTCACTATAGTAATAAATTCAATGAGGACAAAATTTCCCTGAACACAGGCTATAAGTTTACCAAAATAAATGCACCAGGAGAATCGAAATCTTTTTCCAGAAATTTCTTGTCGGACTCTACCTGGCTCAATTATAGTAACAACAAAACTTATAGTAGTACCCAAAAAAACAATGCCAATCTAATTCTGGAAACTAAGATAGATTCTATGAATACGCTAAAAGTTACGGTGAACGGCAGTCAGAACAACACGGCGTCCAATAGTGATTATTATAGTGAAAATCGAAATACGGACAGTACGTTTATTAACACCAATAATCGGGAGAGTAACAACAAAAATGACAATAGAAATATTAATACAAATCTGTTGTGGATGTATAAGTTCAAAAAGCCCTTTCGCACACTATCTGTAAATGCATCCTACTCCAATACCGAATCAAAATCTGACGGTTTCTTATATTCAAAAATAAATTTTTATAAAAATGGCATTATAGATAGTTCTACAGTCATTGATCAGAATACTTTGACCAATAACATGAACAATAATCTGAACTCCAAACTAGCCTATACCGAACCATTGGCCAAAGATATGTACATGGAACTGAGCTATGCCTTTGGCATTTCTGGTAGTTCAAACGACCGATCTGTGTATGCCAATAGCGGTAGTGGAAATTATAATAATATCATCGACTCACTCACAAATATTTATGAGTTCAACTCTCTGAGCAATTCTCCAGGTGTTAATTTCCGATGGAATAGAAAAAAATTGAATTTATCCTTTGGAACAGCTGCGGCAATTACAAATTATCGACAAAATAATATTTCTAAAAATGTAAATCGCAGTTATGATTTTGTCAACTATAGTCCCAGTGCTCAAATAAACTATAAGATTAAACAGAGCGAAAACCTCAGTTTTAGATATAATGGTCATAGCCAGGCTCCCTCTCTGGACCAATTACAGCCCATACCAAACAATACTGATCCATTGAATATTTCTTTGGGGAACCCATCGCTAAAACCATCCTTCAGCCATAGGTTTAATGTTTTTTATAATAATTTCAAGATGCTTACCGAACGTGGTATCTGGGGCTATTTGTATTCTAATATTACCCAAAACGCTTTTGTGCAGTTTAGTGAATTTAAAGACGGGGTTCGAAGGTATTATTCCGTAAATACAAATGGTGTAGCCAATTTAAACTCAAACCTTACCTACCACTTTAAAGTCAAAAGCCTAGGCATGAGATTGGGAATAGGTGGTGGCTACGGTTTTGGAAAAAACATTGACTTTGTTACCGATTTTAATGCGGGCAATTGGCGCACATTAAAAAATATCAATCGTTCAAATGCCTATTCTATCAATCTGGATATAGACAAAAGTGTTGCTGATCAATTTGAATTCAATCTTAGACCCAGTGTTTCTTACAATAAATCCATCGCTACTGTTAGTCAAAATGCCAATGCCAAATATTGGAGTGGAGGGATCAATTTTAGAGGGAATGTGCAACTTCCTAAGAATTTTGAAATCAGCACCGATTTGGATGCTACTTTTCGTCAGAAGGATCCGCGCTTTCCGACCAACAACAATTATACTATTTGGAATGCTTTTCTTTCAAAGAAATTTTATAAAAATCAGTTTGAAACCAGATTGTCGATGTATGATATCCTGAATCAGAACAGGGGATATGATCGCAATTTCGATAGTTACCAATTTAGGGAAACCTACAGAAATACGCTACAACGCTTCTGGTTACTTTCCTTTGTATGGAACATCACCAATAATAATTCAGGCACTCCATCTAAATAATACTATTATGAAGAAGATATTTATTTTATTGTTACTTATCAGTTTCAAAAATATACAAGCACAAAAATTTATCACGAGTGGTACCATTGAGTTTGAGGTTAAGTTTAACCTGCAAAAGTCAATGGAGGCCATGCTTTCGGACAATGATACCTGGCTAAAGGACATAATAGCCTCTCAACCCAAGTTCACCACCAATTATTATAAGTATAGTTTTAGTGGTTCAGAAGCCATCTATAAGTTTGACCGTTCCGCTGATCAGAAACGTCCAATGATGTGGTTTTCCAATTCAGATGAGGACAATATTTGGTACAATAACTATAAAGAAAGAAAATTCATCAATCTAAAAGCCATCGATGACAATTACAACATTTCAGGAGATTTGAAATCGATACAATGGAAACTGTACCCCAACGATATGACAGAGATTGCAGGCTTTAATTGTCGTAGAGCCAGTGCCATACTTTTTGACAGCGTGTATGTATTTGCCTATTATACCGATGAAATCAACATCAGCGGAGGCCCCATGAGTTTAAACGGATTGCCCGGTATGATTATGGGACTGACCATACCCAGACTCTATACCAGTTGGATCGCCACTTCGGTTAGTTTAGCAACACCTGAAATTAACCAGCCAACCAAGGGCAAGAAAAAATCTGAAACAGAGTTCAAAAAGATCCTGACAGACAATGCAAATGCCAGAGCCAAAGAGTGGAAGGATGCCGCTAAATGGCTTGGGCCTATGATTTGGCGTACCTTTTTATAACCCTTGTTCCAGATAGAGCAGGCAAATGTGTTGCGCAGTTTGTTGTCGCACCAAAAAATCTTTATTGGCCACAAACCGGTTCAGAGCCTCATCATTGTAATGTCTGATTGTAAGCAATGTTAGTCCCGACATGATCTGTACATCAAAGCTTTTGCCAGCTTCCGCTACTAATTCTTTGAGCTTTTCTTCCCGGTTATCAAAGGCATAAATGATTTTGATAGCACCATTTTGAGTAAGCGTAGGTGTTAGGAATAACCGTTTAAGCAGTTGGTAAAGCTCTTCGGTATTATGATCGCCGATAAACGAAAAGTCCTTCGACCGTAGAGTTATCATCACCTGATTTTTCTTAACCATAACAATCGGCGGAAGTGGAGGTATTGCATTATTATGAATAATGGTACCCGGCAGGTCGGCATTCAGAAAACACTTTACCAGCAATGGAATGCCTTTGTTTTGTAAAGGTTTTATGGTTTTTGGATGAATCACCTGTGCGCCATAGTAGGCCATTTCTATCACCTCGTTATAATTCAACTCCGGCAAAGGAAGCGCATCTTTAATTTCTCTTGGGTCTGCATTCATCACACTGGCTACATCTTTCCAGATAGTCTGGCTTTCGGCATCCAATAGGTTTGAAAAAACGGCAGCTGTAAAATCACTCCCTTCTCTTCCCAAAGTTGTGCTTTCATTTTCGTGAGTCGCTCCGATAAATCCCTGCGTTAAAACCATCTCACCAGAACTCAGTACAGGTTTTACCAGTTCTTCGGTTCTTTGTTCGGTATATTTCCAGTCTATATTGGCATCACGGAAATTACTGTCCGTTCTGATGATATCCCGCACATCTACCCATTGGTTTGTCAATCCATCTTCGTTCAGATAAAAGCTGATAATAGTTGTGGAAAGCAGTTCTCCAACGCATACAATCTGATCATAATAAAAATCAAAAGGCTTCACAGGCCGATCATGCAACAACCATTCCACCTCGGTAAACAAATCTCTTAACTGTCGTTCACATGCTGCAAATTGTTTCGTGAGTAAATGGTTTGCTGTAGTGAGGTGTATTTTCTTCACTTCATCAAACAACTGTAGTGCTTCATCCTTTTCATGCTTATAAAAAGCTTCAGCCACTTTTTCCAGCGCATTGGTTGTTTTTCCCATTGCCGAAATCACGATCAGCAAAGGCTGACCTTTATAAGCTTGCAGAATGTTAGATACGTGCCTAATCCTGTCCACACTATTCACAGAAGCACCGCCAAACTTAAAAACCTTTATCATGGATGAATTTATTTTGAGTGCAAATGTCGTGGATTGTGGCCGAAAAAAAATAAGACTTTAAGCATAATAGAATTATTCCAATAGGGGATACATTTTGTTGAATAGGTCAGGAGAGGAGTAAAAGTTCAAGCGCAATCAAAACAGCCTGAACTATTCGCAAACGCTTTGTCCATTCTATGATCATTTCAATGGTATTTCTACACATTTTATTTGTTTTTCTTGACAGTTGAAAGTCTAAAACTTGCAGAATATATATGTTTTGATTAGATTGCTAATCAATCCATAATTGCGTATTTCCAGTTGAAAAAAATTTTTCTGATATTATGTTTAGCCTTTATTATAGTTCGACTGTATGGTCAGGCTTCCAATTATTTGTTTCAGACCATCACTGAGCGGCAAGGTCTTGCAAATAATTTTTGCTATGATATTTTGCAGGATCGCCATGGGTTATTATGGATCGCCACTGCTAATGGTCTAAGTCGTTATGATGGGGTTCATTTTTATAACTTTAAGGCAGGAACTGGAAACGCTACTTTCTTAAATAACCATATACTTGATCTGTGTGAGGACAAAAATGGAAACATCTGGGGTGGTACAAGAAGTGGCATTTTTAGATATAATTTCAGGGAAAACACCTTCAGTAACTTCATTCCACCCACCTATGAATTTGTTCGAGGAATATCAAACATTGTTTGCGACCGCACTGGAATCATTTGGGCTACCAGCGAATGGAATGTATTAAGGTTTAATAGCGGTAAAAATAAGTTTGAAGAAATCATTCCTTTTTCACAGCACAAAGATTCTGCCACCTATTATGCCATTAGGCAAAACGGTTTGCTCGAAGATCCGGCTGGCAGAGGAATTTGGCTGGCTACCCGTCAGGGTTTGATTTTATATAATCATGCTGAAAACAAATATTATTCTTTTAAGAACCAGGTGGGTAACGAGCTTTTTGCCAACCATAGTGTTTCAGCACTGACAAAAACTTCAAAAGGGCATTTCTGGTTTTTTGACAATGTGGATCAGTGTATCATCGCTTTTGACCCGCTACATTCAAAAATACTCAGGAGGATCTATACAAAAAATTTTCTACCAAGAGTAAGCGGTCAAACTTTGTTTGAAGATCGTTTGGGCAAACTTTGGTTTGGCACCTGGAATCAAAAAATGATGATTATTGATTACGAGAAAAATGTTTTTACTCCTTTGGAGTATAAAAATGGAAATCCGCTTTCCATTGGAGGTTATAGCTTTTGGCGCGTTTTTGAGGATAAAGATCAAAATATTTGGTTAGCCAATTCTGGTGGTTTGTCTCGTTGCAATTATTCTAAAAGTCTATATAGCATTTATCCCATTATTGACAAGGTGGCCGAATTTAAGAATTGTAGGCTGGGCGCGTTTTCCATTGATCCCAGAGACAACAGTTGGTGGATGGCATCCGAGGGTCAAAAAGTATCTCTGATTCAGTATTTTCCTCAAAGCGGTAAGTACCGTTATTTCGATTTTTTAAAGGCCATTAAAAACAAGGCAGGAAACCTTCCAGGTCCTGTTTTCACTGTAAGTTTTATTGATAACAACACCTACATTTTTACACATACAGGAGCTTGGAAATTGGATACCCTAAACGGGAAGTTTGTTCCCTTTCAAATCCCTTTTAAGGGCTACGATGACTGGCAAATTAATTCTTTCTTAAGAAGGGGTAATGAATTAATAATTTCCACAGGTAGGGGCATTGTAATTTGGAATACAAAAACAAATTCATTACAGGTATTAAAAAACCCAAAAGAGGTACTTGAAGATGGTCAGCGAACAAACTATTCAATGCTATTTCTGGACAGTAAAAACAGGACATGGTATGTGCCTGCATTTGGATGGCTGGCCTATGTAAGTATAGAAAACAGGATTGTAATGAAATCCTATTATAAAAATAAACAGAAGGAACTTGCAGGCTTCCTGACTTCCATAGAAGAAGATACCAGCGGCAATCTTTGGTGTGCAGGTCACGGTATAGGTTTGTACCGATACAATATACAAAAAGAAGAGATGACCCTTTTTGAACCGTCCATGGGACTGGAGAATCTGATGCATTGTGTTTTGCCTGATCGGGAAAATCGGGTGTGGATTGCTGCAAGGAATAAATTTTCAGTATTCTATCCATCATCAGGATCAGTTACCCATTTCACCCTTCCTTTATATGACAACAATCCAGATTATTATAATAATTTGAATACAAACAAAAATTACATATATGCTACCTATTATCAGGATATTGTAAAGTTTATGCCAGATCGTTTGAATTTGAAACCCGCTATTCAGAATGTTCATGTGAGCCAGATAAAAGTATCCGGAATAGAGAGAAGCATTAGTTCAACAAATAGTCTGAAGCTGGAACCAGATGAAAATACTATCGAAATAAATTTTGGATGCTTAATTAATAATGAGATTTTTCCTTACAATTTTGAATACAAATTGGAGGGACTCGATAAAAAATGGATGGAGGCAGTCCCTACTGCTATTGCTCAATATACCAACCTGAATCCAGGAAAATATCAGTTTAGAGTAAGGGCAGTGGCCAAAAACAAAGCCTGGAAAAGTTTGGAAAGAACAATAAACCTTACCATCCGAACACCTTTTTATCAAGCTTGGTGGTTTTGGTTTTTCATTGGCATTGTCTTAATAGCCCTCACGCTGTATTTCTTCAATTTTCGATTGAGAAAACACAAACAAATATTGACCTTAGAATCTAAGGCTCATGATTTGGAAAAGGAAAAAACAGTAGTCATGTATGACAGTTTAAAACAACAACTCAATCCCCATTTCCTTTTCAACTCACTCACCTCACTTTCCGGATTAATAGATACCAACCAGGAAATGGCTGGTGAGTTTTTGGAACAGATGTCCGGCATCTACCGATATATATTGCAGAATAGCGACAATGAAACAGTGCTGCTAAAGAACGAACTTGATTTTGTCAAATTGTATATTGGTCTTCAAAAAAAAAGATTCAAAGACGGCTTGCAGGTTGTGATTGATATTCCTGAAGAGTTTCATCATTTTAAGATAGCACCAGTCACACTACAAAATCAGATTGAGAATGCCATCAAGCACAATATTATGGATCCGTCTTCACCGCTGATCATTGATATTTACATAGAGGACGAACAATATATAGTAGTCAAAAACAATCTCCAAAGAAAAAAAGTGATAGAAACCTCTAACAAAAAAGGCTTATTACAGTTTATTTCCTTGTATCGATACTTGAGTCCATTGCCTGTAAGAGTGGTAGAAACAGAACAGTCTTTTATGATTTATATTCCATTAATTTAATAAAAGTTAATGGAAAAAGGGAAGAGTGATGAAGTCTGGAAGAAAGACCAAATTGAATTTTCAATAAATGCTAGTGATATACAGTGAGCCAGATTTCATACAATTGAAAAATCTACAAACAATTAAAAAAAATTGAATATGAAAGCAGTGATCGTTGAAGATGAAGAACTAATAGCCCAGGTATTGCTGACTAAAATAAGAAAGGTTGCTGATGATGTGGAAGTGGTGGCAGTGTTGCCAAGTCTTAAAACTGCAAAGCGGTGGTTTGGAGAAAATCCAGAACCCGATCTAATGTTTATGGACATCCAACTTAGCGATGGCGTAAGTTTTGATTTATTTAAAGACTTTGAATTGAAGTGCCCAGTAATATTCACGACTGCCTATGATGAATATGCTATCCATGCCTTTAAGGTAAATGGCGTGGACTATCTGTTGAAGCCGGTAAAAGATACAGAACTAACCATTGCCATCGAAAAATGCAGAAAGCTGATTAGTAAAAAACAAATGCCTCCGATCGATTTTGCAGAACTGGTAAAAAACCTGGCCAATCCTGGACTTGTTTCAAAGTACAAAGAAAAGTTCATTGTAAATGTGCGTAATCAGTGGATGCCGATAAGCACCGAAGCCATTGCCTGTTTCAGTAAGGAAGTGCTCAACTATGTCTATCTGTTTAATGGAGAAAAATATAGAATTGATAATGTGATTTTAGATGAGGTGGAGGAGTTACTTGACCCGCAAAAATTTTATAGAGCCAACAGGCAATTTATCATCAACATTGATGCAGTACAATTGGTAAAACCCATTGAAAACTCTAAGCTGATCATAAAATTAAAGGAACCAAATCATAAGTTGGAAATAGACATGAGTAGGCTCAAAAGTCCTGAGTTCAAAAAATGGCTTGATCGTTGAGTTTTTTTAGGATCACATTAAGATGAATTTGCTACGTTTCAACTAATAAATCCTTCACTTGGTCCAAGTAAATTTTTCTTCACGCTTCTGCTAGTTCATTTTTGCAATAATGAATTTGCTATCGTTTTTTGAGAAGTTTTGTAATGTGTGCATTTTCCACAAACGAAAGGAGGAAAAGAACATGTTTAATCAACAATATAAGCTATTGCAGGAAGGATTGGAAGCCACAGCGGAAGTGGTAGATATTTCAAGATTGAATCAAGCAAGAGGTATGATGTCCGCCGTAAAACTCGATTTAAGAGTGAAGCAACCAGATGGAAGTTTTCAATTTGCTCAATCATTTTCATGGGTACCCATTTCCCATTTACCCATAAAAGGTCAGTTGCTTCGCATAAAGTATTTTCCAGACAACCTTTCTTCCGTTTTGATCCTAAATTCTTCTTTCACCTGAGACCTATTCTAGCAGTTTAATAAAGGGCAAACTGAGTCAATCAAATATTTAAATCCTTTAGTTGAACCTTGCACAAATGTCCAATCGAAGTCGTTCAGCTCCGCTTTGGGCATTAACTTGTTAGCGGAAGTGTCTTTTAATTTAACTTTATAATAGTCCAATTTTTTAAATTGTGATAAAAAGTTGAAGAAATATCTCTGTATGAATTTAAAAAATCATTCTTTTCTATATCAAATTTTTTGGTTTCAGCAACCAGATTATTCACAATTTCATAAAGTTCAAAGTCAAGTTCTTTAAATTCTAAAAGTTCTTTAGTGTAGTCATTTTCTTCATTTGGGTCGCAAAGAATTGCAATTAATTTTCCTATATAAAAATCAATTGCGTTTGGATTTACATTACCAAAATATTTGAAATGTTTTGTTATCCTATTTAATTCATCTTTACTACACTTAAACAACTCAAAGTCATATAAAAACTCTTTTTTTTCAAAACCCAAATCAATATAAATTTCAAACATTTTTAAATGATCTAAACAATTTCCAATATGCTCCAAAAGATTTTCTGAAAGTAAAAATTGTAGAGTTTCATCTCCTCTGATAAAATTTTTTATTGAGCTACCTAAATAAAATTCTTTGTATTTCAAATAGATATGAAGCAACTCGTGTGTGAAAGAATCTTTAGAAATCTTATTTGGAACAACGTAAATTATTGCTTCAGAATTTTTTGTAAAGCAACTGTATTCTTCATTTTGAGAATTTTCAATTTTAAATTTGTAATTTTTAGATAATAATTCCCAAATTTCACTATTCCTTGAATCAATAAATTCTTCCATATAGTTGTTTTTATGACATTTACGCCTTACGGTTTGTGTATGGCCGAAGGCGGGGATTTTTAGCACTAAAGTTCAATCGAAGAACTGAACTTGAGCTTAGCACTGGATCCGCCATTTTGCCAAACTGCCCGTTGTATCCAGGCTATCTGTTTGGGTTAAAAGTTACTTCGTTAATTGTATTTCAAATACTTTATTCCTTTATTGCTTTTAGTTGCTGTTATTACTTCTACATTCACACTGCCGTCTTTTTGAATTTCAAAAGTAAATTTTGGGAAACCGACACCATCTTCAAAAGTATTATTCCCAATATATTTTACGCTTGCTATGATTTGTCCATTGCGTTTAACAAGAAGCAAATCATCATTTTGAATAAACTCTGCGTAATTACCTTGTCCCATATCATAAAGTCCTGTGATTTTATCGTAAACTTTTTTGTCAAGCGGAATTTCTTTGCTCATGACTATATTGAAAATAATTTCGCTGTCACCCGAATTATTCTTTGATATTGGCAGAATCCTGTTTACTGCTTTTGGGTCTGATGCCCATTTATCTGTGTCAACATACTTTCCATCTTTAAAATATAGTTGCGTTATTAAGTCTTGCTGGTTTGGAACAGAAACTCTCATATGTATATGTGCAGGTCGCCAAGATTTTTCGTCTGTCGGGTTGGCTTTATATGGAACTGGCAATATGGATTTGAACTCATACTTCCCGTTCATTTTAGTTTTTTGCCCGCCACGACATTTGTATTCATCTGATGCGTTGTCGTACACTTCATTTTCATCACAATGCCAAATTTCAACTAAGGCATTATAGATTGGAGTTTTTCCATCTTCTTTGAAAATGTAGCCTTTTAAAATTATTGGAGTCCCGTTAGAATTAGGAAGTCTGAGGTTTGTCCGCAATGGCGAACCTGGTCTGTAGAATGGTCCAAGAATATCGGTAGTAGTCGGAGTGTCGCCTTCAAAGTTTTTGCCATTCCAGTTTAAGGCTCCGAAAGCACTAACGCTGATAACTGTCAGCGTTGAATTTTTAATAAATGTTCTTCGTTGCATAATTATTGGTTTTGGTCGTTAAGGAATGAATGGTTGCCATTAGCTTGACCATAACGTCCGGCGGCTTTGCGATGGTGCGGCAAAAGCGAACCGTCAGCCGGGTTTTGCACCTAAGTTAAATAGAATTACTGAAGTTGAGGATAAGTTCTTTATCCGCACTATTGCAAAACCGATCATGTTGTGTGCTTAACCAATAAAATCCATTTTACTCATTGAGCAAATTGAAGTTTTAACCATTGCCGGCTGTTTTTCGAGTGTTTCTTTCTATATCGATAAATACTTTTATTGTCTCTGCATTTGCAAGTAGAAGTAAAAATGCAATTAGTCCTATGAAAAGTAGAACAATAGAAACAACCCAAATCCCTTCTACCTTAATAATGGTTGGTATTAATAACGACAAAAGTATGATTGAAATAAGAACAACCCATGCGGCAAAAATCATAATGCCAGAAATAGTCCTTAGGGCAGGATATCGTAACGCTTCTGAGTAGTCAGATGTTGTTATTATTGTTTCTTTTGCTGAAATATAATTCGGGTCAAGCGTTATACTAGGATTTTCAGATAGAAAATTTGTCAAATAAGCGTCCCAGGAAGCATACCCATTTTCAGTTGCAAATTTTGTCAAGTACCTCAAAATATCTTTGTCTCTTGACATTGGATGTTTTCTATTATTCAACTCAATGTATGAATACACGTTTTCCAACGGCTCTCTAAGTTTATAATTAATTATTGAGGACAATAATGAATCACCCTCCTTTTTACTAAATTCTAAAAATTTCTTACTCATAAGTTGAACACATTTTCGCCTACTCTTTCAAAATGCGGTTTTCGGCTTGCCCGGTGTAGCAGTATTGTCAGTCAGTTTGCAGTGTCGGTCAAAGTCTGATAAGGGTTTTCTGTCTTCACAGAAAGGTTACTCATATTGGCTTTCAGTCGTTTTCCCGTTGCAGCGTGTCGGACGGTATTGCACACAACGTCCGGCAAATTGGCGAGGGAGCGGACTTTTAGCACAAATGCTGAATAGAATTACTGCCGTTCAACTTTGTACTACCGTTCAATCGAAGCCGTTCACCCGCTCTCTTGCCAATTTGTTTGTTGTGTGCAGTATTCGCCTATTCAAGTATTTTGTCTGAATTAGTTTGTTCAGCCCTTCTAACATTGAATTCTTTGAACACCCAACCACTTTCTTTACGCTCGAAATATGCAATTCCTTGAATGAGAATATATCGAAAAGGATGGGTTCCCTTTTCATCGTAATAGTAATTAAACCCCCAAAAATTAATACTGCAAGGATAAATAGAAGTGCTGCCTGCTTCAACATTTACTACTGCTTTAAAATCCATTTCATATTTGTTACTTCCTCTAGCATCCGTCAATGTCTTCCCATCTATTTTCTTTAAATCTGATAATAATGTGAAATACTCTCTACCTTCTGGTTTTACTCCTTTTATGCGTCTAATAGCACGTTCACCACTACTAAATATCGTACTATTTGGATCTCTAATAAAATGTATGTTTTCCTTAAGTTTACCTTCCGCAAAATCATCTATTGCTGAACCTAATTTTCCTAATTTATCACTATCGGAATTAGAACAAGACGATAAACTGTTTACAACAAAAAGTGTAAAAAAAAAGGAACAGACGTAAAAGCAAGACACTTTCATATAAAATATTTTTAGCCTACTCTTTCAAAATGCGGTTTTCGGCTTTCCCGGTGTGGAAACATCTGTCTTGTTTGGCTACTTAGAAGGCAGACCGATAAAAGTTTTCTGTCTATACAGAAGTTTGCACGTATTGGGGTTCAGTCGTTTTCCCGTTGCAGCGTGTCGGACGGTATTGCACACAACTCAAATATATACGAAACTCCCCATCATCTAAAATATTAAATCCTGTTACTCTTGAAGTGTTTTTATCTCTTTCTTATTTTATGTCAGTTTAAAATAGACTGGTCTCTAACAAATTTCCAGAAAATAAATTGCCTTTTGCTTGGTGCAAATTTCAAAACATTGTAGCCAGTTTCCCAAACTCTTTCTCCGGTTATAGCAAGCATACAAATTCTATTTCCTACTTTCGATGAATTATTGAAAATATATAGATTTATGGCACTTTTACAGCCATTCTTAAAATTAATTCGTTGGCCTAATTTAGTCTTTATCATCCTCACACAATCTTTGTTTGAGTATTGTATTTATCGGCCTGTTTATGCGGGTAGTCATACAAGTTTTGACTGGATTCCTTTTGCCCTTCTGGTTGTCGCTTCTGTTTTTATTGCGGCGGCTGGCTATATAATAAATGATTATTTTGATATCAATATCGATTTGATCAACAAGCCTCAAAAAACCATTCTGGGCACACAGCTTAGCAGACGATGGGCATTGGCCTGGCACCTGGTGTTGAGCATACTGGGTATTGTGTGTACAGCCATTGCGGTTAGTGTTTTTTCGGGATGGTATTTGATTATAGCTAATATTCTTTGTGTGTTGTTCCTTTGGTTTTACTCTGCCCGCTTTAAAAAAGATACACTGATAGGCAATATTATTGTGTCTTTAATGACGGCCTGGGTGATTATGATTATTTTTCTATCAAAATATTCTTTGGTCAATGCGTTTAACAATTCAGACTCCGGACAAATCAGGCTGTTTCGTTTTGCCATTTTGTACGCTGGTTTTGCCTTTGTCATTTCTTTAATCCGGGAGGCCATCAAGGATATTGAGGATATGCCTGGCGATACAAGGTTTGGCTGTCGCACCATGCCGATAGTGTGGGGCATTAACGCTACAAAAATTTATATTGCTATTTGGATCGTGATATTGATGGCGGTGCTATTGATTACTCAGTTTTATGTATTGCAGTTTGGCTGGTGGCTGGCGGTAATATATTGTTTGGTATTTATCATTGTTCCATTAGGAATGATATTTAAAAAGCTATTGAAAGCAAGCACTACAGAGGATTATCATCGGTTAAGCAGTCATACCAAATGGGTGATGCTTACTGGTATTTTATCCATGCTTGTTTTTTATTTTTACTTATAGATGTATGACTCAAAAAATAATTTTGGCTTCATCCTCTCCGCGAAGGAAACAATTGCTGGAATGGGCAGAGGTGAATTTTGAAATAAAGGTGAAACCCACCGACGAAAGTTTTCCTAAGGGATTACACTTTTCCAAAGCTGCAGAGTATATCGCTTTGCAAAAGGCATTAGCAGTAAAAGCCGATGCGGTGCATAACGAAATCATTTTGGCGGCCGATACTATTGTAGTGTTGAACGGTGAAATCATTGGCAAACCAAAGGATGAAGCAGATGCCATTTCTATACTGAGCCGACTTCAGGGAACCACTCATCAGGTGATAACTGGTGTGGCCATTTTGAGAGGAGAACAGCAAATTATTTTTTCGGATGCCACAGAAGTAAAGTTTCATCCGCTTTCAGCGGAGCAATTAATATTTTATGTAAATAAATACAGGCCTTTCGATAAAGCAGGTGCTTATGCCATTCAGGAGTGGATCGGAGTGGTGGGTATAGAATCCATACAAGGAGATTTTTACAATGTAATGGGATTACCAGTAAGCAGGGTGGTGAAGGAGCTTGAAAAATTTAAGTCGGGCTCGCAATCAATTTAGTAAAATTTTCCATCAATCAAATAAAAACCACCATGAGGAACTAAATAGCCGGTCATAAATTTACATTGGCCTTTGGCCGAACAATTTTATAGCCGTGTTACGATTCTTGCAATTTATTTTATTGGGAATAGTTTTTTCTATTGCCTCCGTTTTAGAGGCCCAAGTCTATGTGTCGCCTTATGGCAATGATGCAAATGACGGATCATTGATGCAGCCTAAAGCAAGTTTGTCATCTGCACTCAGGCAGGTAAGAGAATGGCGAAGATTGAAAACATCACAATCCCTACAACCTATTCATATTATTTTACAGGATGGAGTGTATCCACTTTCAGAACCAATATTCGTTCGACCAGAAGATTCTGGTACGCCTGAAAGCCCTACTATCATTGAATCGGCCGCAAATGCCAGCGTAGTTTTAAGTGGTGGCGTAGAGGTGAATGGCTGGCAACCTATCAAAGAAAAAGTAGAAGGTTTGCCTACAAATTCTTTAGGAAATATTTGGGCGGCGGATATTCCGGCTTCTTTTTTTAATCTGCCACCTATCCGACAATTATGGATAGATGGGGAAAAAGGCTCTCCAGCGCGCTGGCCAAATAAAGGCGAAATGGAAAGGATACTAAGTTGGAATAAAAAGGATGAAACCTGTCAAATACCAGCAATTCCTTTTGATATAAAAAAGATGCAAGGCATGGAGATGTTTATTCACCAATGGTGGGAAATTGCCATCCTTCGAATTCAGAAATTCTCTACAAGGGGTGATAGTACACAGCTTTATTTCCAACAACCCGAAAGTCGTATTCAAAGCGAACATCCTTGGCCTGCACCATGGATTTCAAAAGAAACGGGCAACTCGGCTTTTTACCTTTGCAATGCCATTGAATTTTTAGACCAGCCGGGCGAATGGTTTGCCGACAAAACGCAACAAAGAATTTATTACTGGCCACGCCACAACGAGAACCTTCGGCAGGCAACCGTAGTGGTGCCATTGTTAGAAAATTTAGTGAGCATAATAGGTGATTTGGATAATCCTGTTTCCAATATCCATTTCAAAAGTATCAGTTTTGAACACAGCGCCTGGAACAGGCCTTCCTTGCAGGGACATGTGCCTCACCAGACTGGTATGCCCATGACAGATGCCTATAAGCTAAGGCCTGCCGGAACAAAGGAGAAAGCCTCACTGGAAAATCAAGCCTGGATTACCAGACCCGTGGCGGCGGTGAATGTTTCTTTTGCTCGTAACACTTCGTTTGAGGCCTGCCAATTTCAGCATTTGGCTTCCACAGGAATCGACTATCACAAAGGCGTAAAGAACAATATTATCCAGGGAAATGTGTTTAAGGACATTGGCGGAAATGCTGTGCTGGCGGGCGTTTTCTCTGATAATGGTTTTGAAGTACATTTGCCTTACCACCCCAAAGATGAAAGAGTGGTGACCGATTCTATTTCCATTATCAATAATTTGATAACAAATGCTACCAATGAAGACTGGGGTACTGTGGGCATTGGTTTGGGATATACCAGAAACAGTTTGGTAGCTCACAATGAAATTGAGGATGTGAATTATTCAGGTATCAGCATGGGATGGGGTTGGAGTCCCTTGCCCAATGTGATGCATAACAATAAAATTGTAGCCAATAAAATTCATCATTTTGGAAAACAGAATTATGATTGTGCGGGCATATACACGCTAAGTGCTCAACCTGGTTCACTCATCAGCGACAATGTGATTGATAGCATTTGCAAAGCACCTTATGCCCATCTGCCCTCACACTGGTATTATTTATATACTGATGAAGGATCGTCGCAAATAACCGTAAAAGATAACTGGACGGCCTCTAAAAAATATTTGCAGAATAATAATGGTCCAGGAAATATTTGGGAAAACAATGGGCCGCAGGTGGATGGCAGGATTAAGCAAAATGCAGGACTACAGCCAGACTGGAAGCATTTACTTCAATATAAAAATCCGAACCTCCATCTTCTTTCTGTCAATTCAGAACATGAAGAACTGGTAGAGTTGGTGGCTCCAAATCAGCGATTGAATCTGTCCAAACTGAAAGCTTTTTTAATCATGCAGGGTTTGGATCCTAATTGCATTTACAAATGGAAAAACCGTTACGTGATTTTTGACAAAGTGCAGGATCTGTCTGTGTTTGAAAGCCGATTGAAAAAAGAATTTCCAGAGCTGATTGTTCGCCCCTATTATGATATGTACTATCAGTTTGACCGAAGTCGCTGTAAAGACAACCTGCGTTCAATGGAATGGGAACATATCCTGCTTACAGCCAATCTGGTGGCTGACAAACATAAGCAAAAAGAATATCTGGCCTATCATGCCAATCAGTTTGCCGAATGGCCTGAAGTGGCGAAAGGCTTTTGTGAGGCAGGTTTCCAACGATTGATGATGTTTAGAAACGGAAGACAACTGATGTTGGTGATTAGTATTCCAAAAGGAAAAACCCTGGATGAACTGAATCCAAAAACCACCGCCAACAATCCACGGATGATAGAATGGAACAGGATAATGGCACAATATCAAGAAGGTATTGAGGGCACTAAGAAAGGAGAAGTATGGGCTTTTCTAAAGAAGCTATAGCTGTTTTTTGAGAAAGATTTTTGGGTAAGATCGAAATATGGTTTCGGGTAAAAATTGATGATAGTAGCACCACCATTGAAGAGTGCGACGCAAGATTGTCAAATAGAAATTCTGAAGCTGGGTAAATAAAAAAAATAATTATTGCCGTTTTTAAATGATTAAGTACATGTTAAACATTGGAATATTGGGATTGGGAGAGGGCAGAAGCACCATCAGTGCTGCCATACAGAGCCAAAAACTACATCTGAAAATGATATGTGATGCCAATGAATCGCTTTGTTTGCAAAGATGCAAAGAGTTTGATTTGACCAACTACACGACTAGTTATGATTTGATGCTTGCGGATGAATCTATTGATATCATTGCGATTTACACGCCTGATCATTTGCACGCCGAACATATCAGTATGGCAATGCAACACGGCAAACATGTGGTATGTACCAAACCTTTTATCGATGATTTGCAGGATGCCAATGCTTTGATGGCACTTCAGGAGAAGAGTGAAAGGAAAGTGTTTGTGGGGCAAAGCTCCAGATTTTTTGAACCGGCCAAAAGACAAAGGAAAGATTTTGAAGCTGGTGACATTGGCGAGCTGATTACTATCGAAAGCCATTACCATGCGGATCATCGCTGGTTTTTGGAAAAGAAATGGGCATTGGAAGATAGCTTCAAATGGTTGTATGGTGGCCTTAGTCATCCGGTGGATTTCATTCGCTGGTATTTGCCGGACATAGAAGAAGTAATGGGTTATGGGATGATAAGTCCCAATGCCAAAAATGCCGGATTGAAGCATGAAGATACCATGCATTTTATTTTGAAAGCAACAGATGGACGAGTGGCCAGAGTGAGTGGAGTTTATACTTCACCTATTCAGCCTGCCTACCGTGAAAGCGGCATGAGTACGGTGTTGCGTGGCACTGAAGGTGCCAGCCAGGCTGATTATCATGAGCTGCGTTATGCCATAACAGATAAGCATGGCGAAGAAAAAACAATCACATGGGGCGATAGTAGTTTGAAACATTATTTCCGGTTTGAAGGTCAGAGCCACCATGCAGGGGAGTATCAAAACTACCTGGATTATTTTGCCGATTCCATTACACAGGGCTTTACAGCCTTTCCAGATTTAAAAGAAGGGGTGGGTACGGTGGCAGTTTTGCAGGCGATGGATGAAAGCCTGAAAACCGGACAACCTGTGAAAGTGAAAGCAATTTTAGCCAGATATGATTTGTCTGATTTATAAAATTATTTCCAAATAGACACACATGATTTACGTGAACAGTATTATATCAAAACTTCAAACGGTGGATTATATCATTGTCGCCGCTTACCTGCTCATCTTACTTTATATTGGTTATAAAGCCAGTTTCGGCAGTAGGGAAAAAAAAGAGGAAACGCTTTTTCTTGCAGGCAAATCGCTCAATTGGTACAATGTAGGTTTCAACATGTGGGGTACCAATGTGGGGCCTTCCATGTTGTTGGCCTTTGCCAGCATCGGTTATGCCACGGGCATAGTAGCTGGAAATTTTGAGTGGTATGCTTTTGCGTTTTTGTTTTTACTGGCAGTGGTTTTTGCACCGCGATATATCGCCAGCAATGTAACCACCATGCCTGAGTTTATGGGGCAACGGTATGGCGAGGGGACCAGAAATATATTGGCCTGGTATGCGTTAATTAAAATTTTGATTTCATGGTTATCGCTGGGATTGTTTGCAGGCGGATTTTTAGTACGGCAGATATTAGGAATCCCTATGTGGCAATCTGTGATTGTGCTGGTGTTATTTGCCGGGCTTTTTGCTTTTGCTGGAGGTCTTAAAGCCATTGCCCGTGTCAATGTGTTTCAAATGATTTTATTAATAGCCGTTTCCCTGCTGCTATGTATTATGGGTTTACAAAAAGTGGGCGGCATTCAGGCCTTGATTTCAAAAACGCCGGTAGCGTATTGGAGTTTGGTGAGGCCTGCATCAGATCAGGCCTATCCCTGGTATGCCATATTGTTAGGCTATCCCGTGTCGGCGGTTGCCTTTTTTTGTACCGATCAGGCAATGGTGCAATCGGTATTGGGTGCCCGAAATACAGAGCAGGGACAATTGGGTGTCAATTTTATCGGCTGGTTAAAAATTCTTTCTCTGCCTTTGTTTATCATACCTGGTATTGTGTGTTATGTTTTGTATCCCAACCTTAGTAGTCCGGATGAAGCTTATATGACCATTGTGACCAACTTATTTCCTCCAGGCTTGAATGGTTTAGTGATTGTGGTGTTGATTGCTGTGTTGGTGGGCACGATTGGTTCTTCGCTCAATGCCCTGAGCACTGTTTTTACTACAGATATCTATGCTAAAAAAATCAATCCTCAAGCCAATAATCAACAGCTTATCAAAACCGGTCGCTACTCGGTAATAGCCGGATGTTTCTTTGCCATTTTAGTAGCCTTGGCTATTGATAGTATTAAAGGACTGAATCTGTTCGATATCTTTCAGGCTGTGTTGGGATTTATTGCGCCCTCGCTGGCTGTGGTATTTTTAATGGCAGTTTTCTGGAGCAGAACCACTAGAACCGCAGTTAATTTTACCTTGCTCTGGGGATCAGTGATCAGTCTTGGTATTGGCGTGTTGTACTTATGGGTTTTTCCTGCAAAGGAGTATAGCTTTTGGCCACATTATCTTTTTCTGTCGTTTTTGATTTTTGTATTATTACTGGTTATTGCCATTTTGATTTCACTATTTGAGCCCAATCCGCAAAGAGCCATTATTCAAACCATAGAAATTCCAAAAACGTCAAAAAGGGTGAAACGAGCCTGGACTGCTTTAATTATTGTAATGATTTTATTATATATTTTTTTCCATTAATTCTACATAAAACCATAACCAATCTTATAAATAAAATGAAAAGAGAAAACTGCTCAATTTTAATAAGGCAAGAACAGAAACTATTTTTCAGACTGTTAGCTTTTGTATTGTTGGTAATGGTGAACCAACAAGTTTTTGCACAAAATGCAACATGGATTTGGTATCCCGGCGATTATGAGATCTGGTTGTCTAATCAGATGCAGAATCGCAGAACCGAACGTGGTGTTTTCTTTCCCGTGTTTTGGAAAATAGACAATCACTATCCATTAGTGGATTTTCATAAGGTATTTGAACTGACAGAACCAGAGGAGGTGTCCATCCATGTGCAGGGCCAGTACTTTGTAAAGCTGGATGGCAAAGCCTTGGAAGGATATCCAAAAACAATTTTGGTACCTGCAGGCAAACACAAAATCAATATTAAGGTATTTAATCAGCAGGAAGTGCCATCCATTTTTGTGAAAGGAAAAAGCATAATGAGTGATGGTAGCTGGCTAACCACTTTCGAAGACAAAGAATGGATAGATGAAACCGGAAAAACTTCCGATATTTCTACTACCAAATGGCTGCGTGCCGGTCGTTGGAATTTTGACAATCCGTCCCAAATACCGGCTGCTTATACACTGCCCGTAAAACCAATGGAGGCAACTGCTATTGAAAAAACAGCCTGTGGTACTTTGGTGGATTTTGGAAAGGAAACCTTTGGATTCATCAAACTTCATCACCTGAAAGGCAATGGTCGTTTGGTGATTTACTATGGCGAAAGTAGGGAAGAAGCTTTGGATACCGCACATGCCGAAACATTCGACAGGTTGAACATCCATCAAAACGGAGAAGACTATGTGCATGATTTGTCCAAAGCGTTTCGATATGTCCATATTGTTGCCGACCCTGCCGTTAGGTTCGAAAAAGTATCTATGATGTATGAATATGCTAACCTGCAAGATAAAGGTTCTTTTAAATGCAATGATGAAGAAATCAACAAAATTTATGAGGTAGCTAAATATACTTTTCATCTGAGTGCCCGTGAGTTCTTTATTGATGGAATTAAGCGCGATCGTTGGATTTGGAGTGGTGATGCTTACCAGAGTTATTTGATGAATTATTACCTGACCAATGATAATGCCACTGTGCGAAGAACCACTTTGGCATTAAGGGGAAAGGATCCAGTAACGAGTCATATCAATACCATTATGGACTACACACTCTACTGGTTTTTGGGTGTGTATGATTATTATCTGTATAGTGGAGATTCGGATTTTGTGCAAGATAATTATGACAGAATGAAATCACAGATGAACTATGTGCTGGGTCGAAGAAATCAGGATGGTTTGCTGGAAGGATTGCCCGGCGACTGGGTGTTTATAGACTGGGCCGATGGATTGAGTAAGAAAGGGGCTGTCAGTTTTGAACAGATTTTATTTGCCCGAAGTCTGGAAACGATGGCATTAGTTGCCAGATTAGTCAATCAGCAGGAGGATGCTGAAACCTATACCAGGCTTGCATCAGACCTAAAACAAAAACTCTTTGATTTCTACTGGAACGAACAGAAACAGGCATTGGTCCATAGTTACTTAAATGGAAAAGCCACAGATCAGGTTACTAGGTATGCCAATATGTTTGCCATATTCTTTAATTATCTGAATGAGGATCAAAAAGAAAAAATCAAAAACACTGTCCTACTAAATGATAAAGTGCCACCCATCACCACCCCATATATGCGTTTTTATGAAATGGAAGCATTGTGTGCTTTAGGAGAACAGGACTATGTTACCAGGGAAATGAAATCTTATTGGGGAGGCATGTTGAAGCTGGGTGCCACTTCTTTTTGGGAAGAATACAATCCTAATAAATCCGGAGCAGAACATTATGCCATGTATGGCAGAAAGTATGGAAAGAGTTTATGCCATGCCTGGGGAGCCAGTCCATTGTATTTGTTAGGGAAATATTATTTGGGTGTACAACCAACGGCTGCTGGGTTTGGCAAATACACCATTGAACCGGCATTAGGTGGATTAAAATGGATGGAAGGCAAAGTGCCTACACCCGCAGGAAATATTGAAGTTTATTGCAGTATGAATTTAGTGAAAGTGTATTCACCACTGGGGAAAGGAAAACTGATTTTAAAAAGCAGATCAATGCCCCAATCAAAAGAAGGAAGTTTTGTGAAGAAAGAAAACGGACAGTATGAAATGATTATTGAAAAGAATAAGCATTACCAAATTTCTTATCAGGAACAATGATCCTGAAGGATAGAAATGAATTTTGTAAAATCAACAATAGGTTTACACATGAAAAATTTGAAACTGATTAAAGTGATATTTGCATTAGTGATCTGCGCCTCATCAGCGGCTCAAAATTCATTGGTCAATACAAGTCAAAGTCGATTTGCTAAATTGCAAAGTCCGGGTATGGCCGATGTAAAATGGACTACCGGTTTCTGGGCAGATCGATTTGAGGTATGCAAAAAGGTAATGGTGCCACAGCTTTGGCACACCTACACCAGCGACACCATTTGTTATTCGTTTCAAAATTTCAAAATAGCGGCTAGTCTTCAAAAAGGTGATTTCCGGGGCCCTTCTTTTCATGATGGCGATTTTTATAAAAGCCTGGAAGCGGTGGCATCCCTGTATGCAGTTACAGGAGATGCCCAATTGATGCAGTGGATGGATAATGCTATTGCAGTAATAGGTAAGGCTCAAAGAAAGGATGGATACATTTATACAAGGAATATTATTGAGCAAAAGCAAACAGGTGAGTCCAAAATGTTTGATGACAAACTAAGTTTTGAAGCCTACAATTTTGGACATTTGATGACGGCCGGCTGTGTACATTTTCGGGCAACAGGAAAAAACGACTTGTTGAGCATTGCAGAAAAGGCAGCTGATTTCTTAATTGGGTTCTACAATCAGGCTACACCTGAGCAGGCTCGCAATGCTATTTGCCCTTCGCATTATATGGGTCTGGCAGAATTGTTTCGTACCACAAACCATCAGAAGTATCTTGATCTTCTTAAAAAGCTTATTGATATTAGGGGAACAGTGGAAGGCACAGATGATAACAGCGATCGTGCACCGTTCCGGGATATGAAAAAAATTGTTGGTCATGCAGTACGTGCCAATTACCTGATGGCTGGGGTAGCCGACCTATATGCAGAAACAGGTGACCAATCTTTATGGACAACATTGGACACTTTGTGGAAGAATGTGGTTCAAACCAAAATGTATGTAACAGGAGGCTGTGGTGCTTTGTACGATGGAGTTTCGGTGGATGGCACTTCTTACAGACCCGATACGGTTCAGAAAGTGCATCAGTCTTATGGCCGCGATTATCAGTTGCCCAATTTTAGTGCACATAATGAAACCTGTGCCAATATTGGCAATGTACTCTGGAATTATCGCATGTTTCTTTTGACAGGAGAGGAAAAATATTTCAATATTGTAGAACTGGCTTTGTACAATAGTGTACTGAGTGGCGTGAGTCTGGATGGTTCCGGTTATTTCTACACCAATCCGTTGGCTCATAGTACCCAATATCCATATCATTTAAGATGGGAAGGCGGCAGAGTGCCTTATATCGGTCTTTCAAATTGTTGTCCACCCAACACAGTGCGCAGCATTGCACAGGTAAATAATTACATGTATAGTCTGTCTGCTGAGGGTTTGTATTTGAACATGTATGGAGGTAGTACACTCAATACAAAAACCAGTCATGGCCAAAAAATTTCTTTACAACAAATCAGCAATTATCCCTGGGATGGATTAGTGAAGGTGAACGTTCAAGAGGTACCGAAAGAAAAATATGCTTTGCATTTTCGAATTCCTTCCTGGTGTAAGTCGGCGGGTATTCAAGTTAATGGTCATTTAGTGAAAAACAGAATAGGAGGGGGTAGGTATTTTACCATTTCAAAAAAATGGAAAAAGGGAGATCAGATTGAGTTACGCTTAGACATGCCAGTTACTTTGATCGTATCCAATCCAATGGTGGAAGAAACCCGTAATCAGGTAGTGGTAAAAAGAGGTCCGTTGGTATATTGTGTAGAAGCCAATGATGTGAAGGGAGTGCCTATTTTTGATATTGCATTGCCCATAGATATCCAATTGAAACCTGTATACACAAGAATATCTGGTGAAAATATTATGGCTTTAAAAGGCATAGCCCGATTGATCAACGACGGAGACTGGTCTCGAACCTTATACAAAGAGGTGAGTAGAAAACAAGAAACGACTTCTATTCAACTCATACCGTATTTCGCCTGGGCGAATAGAGGAGATTTTGATATGAGTGTTTGGTTGCCTTTGGAAAGATGAGTCGGGATTAGAATTGATCAAAGTTTGGAATGGCCTTCTTTACTAAATTCCCCTTTTGACATTGTTAGTAATCAAAGGCAGTTTTATCCAAACTGGTAGAATTGCCATAGCCAACCAGCTAAAAGGATTAACTGTTATGACTCGATCCTTTCTGAACAATTTTCTAATACAATAAGCGGCTACTTTTTCTGGTTTCAATAATGTCATCCTTCCCCAAAATCCTAATTTCTTTATTATTGCGCAACTTTCTACATTTGTAGCCATAGCTCCGGGATTTACTACACTTACCAACACATTTGTATTTCTTAGTTCCTCACTTAGTCCACGGGAAAATGAATGGATAAAACATTTTGAAGCTGGATAAACAGTTTTGAATCCAATAGGAGAAAAAGCAGCCAGGCTCGATATATTTAAGATATAAGCTTCTGGCTGCTTTAACAGATTTGGTAAAAGCTGGTGGGTAAGTAGGGAAGTGGCAACTACATTTAGTTGAAGCATTTTGTCAATGTACTGCATAGAGGCATCGGTAAATTTTTTTGTTCCACCAATTCCGGCATTGTTAATAAGTATGAAAATGTCAAACTGCTCAATCAACCAACTACAAAGTGAAATTACATTTTCTTTAATCGAAAGATCTGTTTCAAAAAATTCTACTTTTATTTGATAGGTTTTTGATAGCTCAAAAGCAGTGTTGGATAGCCCCTCATTTGGTAAACTCACTAAAATGAGATTGATTTTTTTCAATGCAAGTTCTTTTGCAAATGCCATTCCCAAACCATGACTGGCACCTGTTATTACTGCATATTTTTCTAACTGAAAAGACATGACATCTAATTTATGAGATGTGAAAAAGGTTCGAGTAATTGTTCATAAAAATGAAAGAAATAACATTTTTTATTCCACCTTTTCAATGTCGGAAATTATTTGAATTTTTTGATTGCGTTGCTTTCGTTTTAGTTGAAAGGAACCCCAAATCATTATACCCAATTTTATCAGAAATAGTGTTAGCATAGCGATAGGTTTTTACGATAGTCTTTATTGATAGTAATTAGAAAGAACTTTGAATCCTTGTGATTTTTTTTACCTGTTTTATTTTTTCTATTTACCTGTTGCAATTTATTATTAAAGAAAAATATCTGCTATCAATAATTTGCGTTTAAACATTTTGAATTTGTAATTGGACCAATTGGCCAAATGAATTAACGACGGTAAAAAATTAAGATGAACAGGTTGTTAATTAGTAACGTTTAAATACCAATAAGAAGCATATTATTAGTAAAGTGTTGATTGAAAAGTGGATAAAGGCAGTAATTTTATTAAAATACAAATAGTCATGAAAATGTTTGATTAAATTCAATTACAAACTGATAAACGTTTTTATGCAAATTTTCTATGTTGCAAAACACAATAATAAAATCGCACATGAAAGGCATATTAAATAAAGTGTTGATGTTTCTATTATTGAATTGGAGTTTTAATACCTTGTTTGCCCAATCTTCGGATATTCCTTTTTTTAAAAAAGTAAGTCACCCTTTCATGCCAGCCATTACTTCAGAGTATTTCTTTTTTTCAAACGATGGTATTCTTTGGTTTTCAACCGACAGGGGTTTGACTTCTTTCGACGGTTCGGATGTTAAATATTATACCTCTTTGCAGCAGTCCAACAATTTTGGTTTGACACGCATTTTTGCAATGGTCGAAGACAAAAAGCATAATTTTTATATTGGTACTCCAGATGGATTATTTTATTATAACCGTCTTAAAAAATCTTTTGCTAACCTATCTTACAAGTTTCGGGATATCAAAGCCACTGTTCCTTTTGGAGTAGATGCATTACATTGCGATAGAGAAGGAACTATTTATGCAGGTGCTGCAAATAGAGGTTTGTTTGTTTATAATCCATCTAATAAAGTGATAAATCATTACAATCTTGATTTGTCAAAACCTGATAGCTGGGAAAGCAGAAGGTTGAACACCGTTAGCAGTTTTGCAGACGATGCCAAAGACCAAAATAGAATTTGGATTGGCAGTTTCCATGGCATTTTTTATTTTGATAAAAGGCAAAGAAAGGTTTTTCAAAATTTTGAAATGGTAAATTTGAAGTCGCACAAATTGGGACTTCCTTCATTGATGGGCGACAATAAAATGATTGATGTTCAAAAGATGGATGTTGCCAGTGATAGCATTATTTGGTTCAACTCCTGGGCTGGAGGTTTTTCAAAATATAACATAAGGACAGGAAAGGCAACTATTGTTTTTGGCCGGGATGCCTTGTACAAAGCACCTGGTATTTATTATGGTTATATTATCCCAAAAATGGTTAGGTTTTCCGATGGTAAATATTTACTGGGTGTGTATAATGGCAAAACGGCACTATATGATACAAAAACCAATCGTGCTATTTTTTTTAATGTATCTCAACAAAATTATTCTGAAGAAGAAACCCGATATATTGATAAAGACAGCAAAGGGAATATATGGATTTTGCAAAGGGGCGTTTTATATACTTCTGTTCCGCTCAATCGTCGTTTGCAAACAGTGGAAGTGCCCACATTAGCGAAGCTAAATTTTGCGAAGCCTAAAATAAGAGGGATTTATTTTGATTCTTCCAGTCAGTTATTTTATACCGGCTTTCTAAGTTCAGTTGGGATTCATTTGTACGATACCAATTTTATTCAGCAAAACGTAATACCCACTTCACTTATAGACAACTATTACAACTATGGCTCTACAGTTGATTCAAAAATAACAAAAGATGGTAGCGGTCGCTTTTGGCTAATTGGATGGAAAAACCATATTATGCTTCCCAAACAAAAGAAATTTGAATTAGTGGAAAAAGTCTTTCCTACCCTAAAATGGGATAGTGGAGAAAATCAGTTTCAGGATATTGTTTCGGCCAATAATGGTGATGTTCTAATCAAAAGCAGGATGGATACGGTTTATAAAATCAATCATATTACATTAGGAGTGGATACCTTTTCGGTTCCTAATATAAAATCCGGTTCTACAGATGCGCCAACAGTTTTCGACTGGTATGATAGGAACAGAGATTATATTTATTTGGCTTGCAAACAGGGTTTGGTTCAATGTAATATAAAAACAAAGAGAATAAGATCCATTTCTAATACTACTCTTTTTGGATCGTTTTCTGCATCGCATAGTGGAGGTCTTTCTGCTTTAGATGGGAAGGGCCATTTGTGGTTTGTGACACCCAGGTATGGAATTCGGATCATTGACCCTGTTACATTAAGGTGCATTGATTCGATAGAATATGGAAGCAGAGGATTGATTAAAAGTGATTTCACATCCATCTTAGGTGGATTAAAAAATTATATGTTATTCAAATGCTATAATGGTATTTTGATCTATGATCATATAAAACATCAGTCCTTTTTGTTCGACCAGTATAATGGATTAATGAGTCCGGAAAATAATTCTTTCTTATACAGTAATGGCTATTTGGTAATAGGGCAGAGGAATGGCCAGTTTGAGTACTTCAAACTTTCTGGTCTTGACAATTATTCATCGGCTCTTGTGCCGTACGTAAGTTCCCTAAATGTAGATACTTTGAATTTGTTTACAAGAACAGGTTTTGAAACCGATTCTGTTATAAAATTGGCCTATAATCAGAACACAATTGCATTGTCTTTTTCGGTTCTGGAGTTTCTATTTCCCGAAAGGGTAGAGTACGCCTACCAACTTAATCCCATTGAAAAAAAATGGCACTATACGAATTATTTTAATCGAAAAATAATCTATTCAAAACTATCTCCAGGCAAATATACTTTTCGGCTTAAAGCTCAATTACAGGGAGGTAATTGGAATACTAGTTCTGTGGAGTATAGCATAGTTATTTCACCTGCCTGGTGGCAAACTTTATTATTTAAGATTTTGTTTGTAATAGGTGCGACATTTTTAGTATTTTATTATTATCACCGTAAAATAAAACTTATCCAAAAGGAAGCATACAAAGAGATTAATCATAAAAAAGAATTGTTGGAGCTGGAGGCTAAAGCACTTAGAGCACAGATGAATCCTCATTTTATTTTCAATAGTCTTAATTCTATTAAATCATTAATCAACAAGTACGAAAACGATAAAGCGGCTGATTACCTAACAATTTTTGCTAAACTAATACGAACACTATTTCAAAATTCGGGTAATCGAGAAATAAGTTTATTTGAGGAATTAGAAACCTGTAAACTTTATGCGCTATTAGAAGAAATGAGATTTGGAAATAAAATTGCAATCAATTTTGAGGTGGATACAACAATTGATTTGAAGGATATCAAAGTGCCTGCTTTGGTTCTTCAACCCTTTATCGAAAATTCAATTTGGCATGGTCTGGTACCTAAGGAATCGGGTGGAAATGTTTCTGTGTCGTTAAAAAAAGAAAACCAAAATATTGTTTGCATGGTGGAAGATGATGGCATAGGACGTGTTTTATCGCAGCAATACAAATCTAAATTAGAAAAAACACATCAATCTAAAGGAATCGGTTTGACCAATATGCGCCTGGAATTGGATAAACGACTCAATAACCGAGAGGAGGAGGTGAAGATAGTAGATAAGGTGGATGAAAATGGAATCCCATTAGGTACCCTTGTTATATTAACTTTTAAAGTATTTGATGTATGATCCGTACAATCATTATTGATGATGAGCAAAACTGCATTGATAGTCTTGCTTTTGATTTAAGAAAGCATTGTCCAGCTATTGAAATTGTTGATACCTGCATCTCGTCTAAGCAGGGAATTCATTCCATAAAAAATCATCATCCTGAACTTGTTTTTTTAGACGTTCAAATGCCCTGGATGACAGGGTTTGAAATGCTTGATATGTTGGGCAAAATTGATTTTGCTATCATATTTACAACGGCCTACGATCAATTTGCTTCTAAGGCTTTTAGGTTAAGTGCTATTGATTATTTGCTAAAACCAATTGAACTTAATGAACTAAAAGAAGCTGTGAATAAAGCATCCGAAAAAATAATACAGAAATTGGGACAATCTAATATTGACAATCTTCTTCACAATATAAATCAATCCGAAGTCAATCATCGGGTTGCTTTTGCAAGCAGGGAAGGATATGAGTTTATAGAAATTTCAAGCATTGAGTTTGCACAGGCAGAAGGTGCATACACTCACGTATTTCTTCAGAGTAAAAGAAAACTTGTTATTTCAAAAACACTAAGCGATATTGAAGAAATGCTTCCTACCAAAATTTTTCAAAGAATACATCACTCTACTTTGGTCAATCTCAAACATGTTAAGCATTTTGTTAAATCGGATGGAGGATATGTAATAATGGATTGTGGTGAAAAACTATCTGTATCTAAATCAAAAAAGGATGATTTGACACAAAGGCTTGGATTGATTTGAAGGGTTTGGCAGCATTAAATAATTGCTATTTTAATGGAAATCTTTATTATGTAAAACAACAACGGGAAACATTGAACTACATTTGAATACAACTATGTTTTCATTTAAAATGATTCATCTTCGATTGGCCATTTTTGGGATTGCTTTTATTTTTTGTACTAATATTGTTTTTGCTCAAAATACTAAAGCATCACAACTAGACGCCCATTTCAAAAACCCACCTCCTCAGGCAAAACCCTGGGTGCTGTGGTATTGGATGTATGCTGCTGTTTCGAAAGAAGGCATTACTGCTGACCTAGAAGCTATGAAACAGGTGGGCATTCAGGGTGCTTACCTGGTTTGCATTTCCGATACCTCATCCAAAGTCCCTTTTGAAAAACCGGTAAGACAATTGACTCCCGAATGGTGGTCAATGGTCAACCATGCCATGCGAGAGTGTAAGCGTCTGGGTTTGCAACTTGCCTATCATGTGAGCGATGGCTTTGCCCTGGCTGGTGGTCCGTGGATAACGCCTAAACTATCTATGCAAAAAATAGTATGGAGTAAAACTTATGTCAAAGGCGCATTATCCAATGATATCATGCTGGAGCAGCCCACGGCAAAAGAAAATTTCTACCAGGATATAGCTGTTTTTGCCTATCCTGCTCAGTCTTCCAATGCTTTTGGTGAAATAATTCTCCGGCCCTTAGTGACCACAAGCAACGGACAGGACGCTTCTTTTTTATATACATCTGATGAAGATTCAAAAACTTTCAGAAGTGACTCGACCTGCTGGATTCAATACAAGTATGAAAATCCGTTCACCTTACGTTCTTTAAAAACACACACAGGTGGCAATAATTATCAATCACAACGGCTCATTGTATTAGCTAGCGATGATGGAGTTCAATTTGATACTGTAATCAGATTGCAACCACCCCGACATGGCTGGCAGGATACCGATGAAGACTATACTTTTTCAATTCCCGCAACTACGGCCAGATATTTTCGATTTGTGTATGATAAAGCCGAATCCGAACCAGGTTCAGAGGATCTGGATGCCGCAAAATGGAAACCAACTTTAAAGCTCAAAGGAATTTATTTAAACGATGAACCAGTCATCAACCAAATGGAAGCAAAGAATGGAAGCATCTGGCGGGTGGCCGAAAACACCAAGCAACAAATGGTGCCCGATACCAAAGCTGTTCCATTCAAAAGCATCTTAAACCTAACGGATCTATTGGATAGAGAAGGAAAACTTCAATGGAAACCAGATTCCGGAAATTGGGTAGTTGTAAGAATTGGGCATAGTTCCACCGGGCATACCAATGCTACAGGTGGGGCCGCCAAAGGATTGGAATGCGATAAATTTAATCCTGAAGCTATTCGGATTCAATTCGACAACTGGTTTGCAAAAGCTTTTGAAAAAACCGATCCCGGTCTGGCAAAAGAGGTATTGAAGATTTTTTATATTGACAGTTGGGAAGCAGGTAGTCAAAATTGGAGTCAGAATTTTTTGGATGAGTTTAAGAAAAGGAGAGGGTATGATCTGATGCCTTATTTGTTGGTGATGACCGGGGTGCCCATAGACAATGCGTCTAGTTCAGAAAAAATATTGCATGATGTGAGACAAACTATTGCGGAGTTGGTAAATGATATTTTTTATGTAACACTCAGGAAATTGTCCAAAGAGAAAGGCTGCAATTTTACTGCGGAGAGCGTCGCTCCCACCATGGTGAGCGATGGATTATTGCACTATAAAACGGTGGACTTTCCTACCGGAGAATTTTGGTTGAACAGCCCAACCCACGACAAACCTAATGATATGTTTGATGCTATTAGTGCGGCACATATTTATGGGAAAAATATTGTGCAAGCAGAAGCTTTCACTACAGTTAGAATGGATTGGACTGAGCATCCCGGCATGTTGAAGTCTGTCGGTGACAGAAGTTTTGCTATGGGAATAAATCGGTTTTTATTTCATGTGGCTACCCACAATCCATGGATGGACCGAAAGCCGGGCATGACCCTGGGAACGGTGGGTTTGTTTTTTCAAAGAGATCAAACCTGGTTTAAACAAGGCAAGGCTTATGTGGATTATGTTGCCCGAACTTCAGCTTTACTGCAACAAGGAAAACCAGTTGCCGATATTGCTGTTTTTATTGGAGAAGAAGTTCCGCGCCGATCTGTTTTGCCGGATAGATTGGTGAATACATTGCCAGGTATTTTTGGAAAAGAAATGGTAGCAAAAGAAAAAATCCGATTACAAAACCAAGGGCTACCACAACGCACAAAACCTTATGGAGTAAGCCACTCAGCCAATATGGCCGATCCTGAAGATTGGACAGATGCGCTAAGAGGCTATAGGTATGATTGTTTTAATACCGATGCTCTATGGCAGGCAAAAGCAGTGGGTGGAAAAATGCTGATGCCTTCGGGATTGTCCTATCCTATTGTGGTTTTCCCTGGTAAATTATTAATGAATCCTAACCACCACTTAATGTCTTTGAAGGTGGCTGAAAAAATATTGGAGCTGAAGAATGGAGGTGTTTCTATTCTTTTGGATAAAGACTACAAACTTCCAATCAGTTTTGAAGAAGACCTTCAAGCATTACAAATATTATGGAAGAAAATAGTAGATGGAAATAGTTCAAGGGTAATAGCCATTCCTTATCTAAAGGAAAGTTTTGAAATCCTGGGAATTCCTCGTGATTTGGATGCTACCAAAAACAAAGCCCGAATAGCATGGACGCACAGAAAACTGACCGATGGTGATATTTATTTTATTTCCAATCAGGAAAACAGGGATCAGGATTTTGATTTATCCTTTAGAGTGAAAGGTCTTCAACCAGAGATCTGGGATGCTGTTACAGGAGAAACTAAAAGTGCCCTTCAATGGAAAATGGAAAATGATAGAACTGAAATGAAAATTCCCTTGGCTGCCAATGGTTCTGTTTTTGTAATTTTTAGAAAACTAACTTCTGTGAAAGAAAACAATCACAGATCATCACTGGGAAAATGGAAGACAGATATCAGTCATAACTGGATGGTAAAATTTGACAGTTCCTTTGGTGGCCCAGTATTGAATCAGGCGTTTAAAAAACTAAGCCCCTGGAATGAAAGCCAAAACGATTCAATTAAATATTATTCAGGAACGGTGGTTTATACTCGCACATTTGGTTTAAGCAATCTCAAATCCAATATTGCTTATTATTTAAGTATAGATAGTCTTTTTAATATGGCCACCATTAGAATTAATGGCAAAGAATGTGGTACAATTTGGACGAAACCCTATAGGTTAGATGTTTCTAAAGCCATTGTAAACGGATTAAATAAAATTGAAATTGCGGTTACCAATACCTGGTTCAACCGGCTTCAACATGATAACACATTGCCCGAAAACAAACGGCTTACCTGGACTACGGCACCCTTATCATTTATGAAAGATTTGCCCATGCAAAAAGCCGGATTAGAAGGAAACATTTGGCTAGAGGAAGTTTTTTGAATAAAGGAATCTAGGTTGGAAGTGGAGTGATAAATATTAATTCACTATTCATTTGGCTGTACCTGCTTCAACCAATCCATCACTTCATTGATATAAATCTCTGCTGTCATTTCACCCAAACTGGTTCGGGAAACGTAATCGTATCTTTTGAAACTGTTGAAATCAACTTTGGTCAGCATATAACCAAACGCATCATTGGTTAGTCCAAACAAAAAGGGAGCATTGGTTTTCATTTTTCTTTTTACATAATAGCCAATATTGGGCAAGGCTTCGCCGGGTATGGTTAGTACTCTTGCCGTACCGATGTCCAATAAATTCAGTTGAGTAGTAGCGGAGTCTTTATTAAATGTTTTGTATGGCAATGGCGAGTACTTTACAATTTCTTTCATCACCGCATTGTCCACCGGGAAACTGATTTTTCTGGAAAGACATGATAGCTTTGGATCTTTTTGTACAGGCGCAGCACTAACCATTCTCAAGGCTTCATGGGCCAATAAACTTCCGATGCGAATACATTCGTTCCAATCATTGGCTTCTTTTCCTTCCGGCAGGCGATTGTCTGCAGTTACCATTCCACCTTGTGCGCCATTCATAAAAATGGCTATTCCGCCACCATTTTTTTCAATTGTTTCATATAGAGGGCCACACAAATCGGGGCTCAATATTCCTCTTTTGGAGCCTATGATTTCCGGATGAATGGCATAATTTACCAACGTGGCAATAGGCTTACCTTTTTTATCCAATGCTTGTAGTACGCCACATCTGGGATCATAAAGTTGGGGTGCATAATAGTTGTACGCTATTTTGCCTTTAGCCTCTGCTACCGCCACTTTTAGTTCTGCTGGTTGGAGTTTTTTTACTGCCTCATTTACTGCATCGGCAATTTGCTGCACACACCAGTTTAGGTATTTCATATCAGCAGCAATTTGTCCTTTTTCATCTGGAAAGCCATAAGCATCTGGGGCACTGTGTGTATGTGTGGCACCTATCAAAATATTTTCAGGCGCAATACCTTTTATCAATGCCCTTGACTGATCGCCTAATGCGGCCGGCCATCCCAGGTTGTCCACACTTACTATGGCTATTCGGGTTTTCCCCTTTTCCAACACCAGTGCTCTTGCAAATAAATCACCTTGTTTTTCTTTTGCAGGATTTGAGGGTCCCATACCTCCTGACACGGGCAATAGAGGAGAAGGTGTAATTAGTTATCCCTCAAAAACCCATTTGAACCTTCCTGAACATAATTTTTCCAATAAATGCAATGTAGTTTTTTAAAGCAAGTAGCCAACGAACAATTGCCTCTGTACTCCAGAGGTTCATGACTCGC